>MDTC01255413.1_pt1 | contig 11889 bp, 10 predicted proteins | sample 811181 | NCBI WGS metagenome assembly MDTC01 (sample SAMN05326644, study PRJNA326480) | marine metagenome | isolation source: seawater | place: Pacific Ocean: North | collected 2011
CTCGTCATGGGGCGGCGCGGGCATCCGGCCGTTGGGCAGCTTCTCGTGCCAGTTTGGCTGACCCTGGAGCGCATCGCCATGGCAGCTCGCGCAGGCTTCAGTGTATATCTCGGCACCGCGCGCGGTAATTGCCGGATCGTCCGGCTTCAGCAGCGTGCCGTCATCGCGCAAAATCCACCAGCCAGCGCCGGCAGAGGCTACAACAGCCACGAAGATAACGAGCCAGTGCGTCAATGTTCTGGGCCAGCCTCACCAGCCAGACCGTCGAGGATTGGACAATCGGGCATCTCGTCGTCACGGCAGGCGCAAACCAGACGGGCGAGCGCGTCGCACAGACTTTGTAGGCCGGTGAATTTGCCGTCGATTTCGGCAAAATATGTTCCGACAATGCTCTTAACGTTGACCGAGACACGCTCCCTGTCTTCGTAGAGTATGAACAATAAGCGGGAGTTACCGATGGAAAGGCTGAGATTGCGGGCGCGCCGTAGGACGCAGAACTCGTGCATGTAGCGAGAATCGTAAGTCCGCCAGCCATTAGCCTGACGCTCTGAAACAACCAAATTGACTTCTTCATCATAGCGGATGGTTTTGGCGCAAAGGCCTGATTGCTGTCCCGCCCGGCCAATATTCATAGGCTTACTCTCCTCAGCCGCGACGCGTTGCTGATAACCGAGACCGAACTCAGGCTCATCGCCGCCGCGGCGATCATCGGGCTCAGCAGGAGCCCGATCACAGGATAAAGCGCGCCCGCCGCGATGGGTACCCCGAGCGCATTGTAAAAAAACGCGAAAAACAGGTTCTGGCGGATATTGGCCATAGTGGCGCGGCTCAGGCGACGGGCACGCACGATGCCGAGCAGGTCTCCCTTCACCAGAGTTACGCCGGCGCTCTCGATGGCGATATCAGTGCCGCTGCCCATGGCGATGCCTACATCAGCTTGTGCCAATGCCGGAGCGTCGTTGACACCGTCGCCGGCCATGGCCACGACGCGCCCATCTGCCTGCAAACACCGGATGACTTCACTCTTGCGCTCTGGCAACACTTCGGCCTCGACTTCCGCAATGCCAAGTTCCCGCGCCACGGCCTCAGCCGCGCCGCGGCCATCCCCGCTCAGCATAACCACACGCAGGCCCTCCTCGCGCAGAGCTTCGAGCGCTGCCGGGGTTGTTGCCTTGATCGGATCAGCAACGGCGATTAGCCCAGCCGCAGTGCCATCGATAGCCACGAACATGATCGTCGCGCCTTCGGGCGGGTGCTCAGACAAACCGGTAATATCGATACCGAGGTGACCCATTAGCGCTGCGTTACCGAGGCCACAGGCCATGCCCTCGACCTTTCCACTCACGCCCTTGCCGGTGACGGAGACAAAATCTAAGGGCCCGGTCAGCACCAGGCCGCGCTGCTTCGCGGCGTCGACAATGGTGGTGGCCAATGGATGCTCGCTGGCGCGCTCCAGACTTGCGGCGAGCCGCAGCAGCCGGTCCTCATCGCCGTCAAGGGCGACGACTTGGCGCAGTCGTGGTACGCCCTCGGTAAGGGTACCTGTCTTGTCAACCACGAGCGTGTCTACGCCCTCCAGGCGCTCAAGCGCTTCGGCATTACGAATTAGGACGCCCATGCTTGCACCGCGGCCGGCGCCAACCATGATCGACATAGGCGTAGCCAAGCCGAGGGCGCAGGGGCAGGCAATGATTAGTACAGATACCGCCGCCACCAGCCCGTACGCGAGCGCCGGCGGCGGGCCCCATATAGCCCAGGCGGCAAAAGCGAGAACAGACCAGACGAGCACGGCGGGCACAAAATAACCCGCGACCGTGTCGGCCACGTGCTGGATCGGCGCGCGGCTGCGCCGCACCTCACCCACCATACGTACGATGCGCGCCAGCAGGGTCTTGTCACCAACCGCCTCGGCCCGCATGACCAAGCCACCCGCGCCGTTTAGCGTACCGCCAACGAGTGTGTCGCCAGCACGCTTCTCAACCGGAATGGATTCACCCGTAACCATAGATTCGTCAACCGCGCTACTGCCTTCGAGAACGATGCCATCGACGGGCACGCTTTCACCTGGTCGGATGCGCAAGCGGTCGTCCTTATGTACGAGTGCCAGCGGCACCGTCTCTTCCTCGCCGTTGCCGAGACGCAACGCGGTCTTGGGTGCCAGGTCGAGCAAAGCGCGCACGGCATCGCCTGTGCGCTCACGAGCGCGTAGCTCCAGCACTTGGCCGAGCAGAACCAGTGTCGTAATCACCGCCGCCGCTTCGAAATAGAGCCCGACGGCGCCGCCGTAACGAAAGCCCTCGGGAAAGGCACCCGGCACCACCACCGCGACCAGGCTATAGAGGTACGTGGTGCCCGTGCCGATGGCGATTAGCGTGAACATATTGAGGTTGCCGGTGACCAGAGAACGCCAGCCGCGCACCAGAAACGGCCAACCCGCCCACAACGCAACCGGCGTCGCCAAGGCTAGCTGTATCCAAGCATTCCAAGTCCCGGACAGCAACTCACCGACCACCATCTCGCCCATGGTAATGGTGAAAAGCGGTACGGTCAGCACCGCCGCAACCCAAAACCGCCGGGTCATATCGATAAGCTCGGGGTCGGGTGGGCGCTCCGCCGCCACCGTCACGGGCTCTAGCGCCATACCGCATTTCGGACACGGCGCCGGAACATCACTGTGCACCTCAGGGCACATCGGACAGAGATAGCCGCCAGGTGCAAGCGCGGCATCTCCGTCAAGCGCCTGCGGGTTTAGAAAGCCGTCTGGATCGGCGACGAAACGCTCAGCACAGCGGGCGCAGCAGAAATGATAGACCGTGCCCCCATGCACCCGACTCGGCTTGCCAACCGTCGGGTCGACCGACATGCCGCAGACGGGATCGGTCTCTGTTTCTGGAATATCGGGATGCGGGTTCACACTCCAGATATAAAGGTTGCAGTTACAGTAAGGTCAAGGGCGAAACTCGGACGTCGTATGTCACCATCCACCATGGCGGTGGCTAATTTCAGCTGAATGTCCCAGTGCTGCGCCCCAGCGGCAGGGTGTTCATAGATACATGTAGCACCAATGAAATGGATCAGGGGGCGAGATTTTTAGCCGCAGCGAGAAGCTCGGCGCCGAGATTCCCTGCTTTAGCCAGATAGGCATCGCGCAGCGGTACCGTGGCCTGTTGCCAGGCCGCGAGCTCCGCCTCACTCAAATGATGGACGGCCATGCCGTTGGCGATGGCGGTCTCCAGTGCCGCGACCTCGATCGCGGCAAAGCCGCCTCGCAGTTCCTGCTCCACCGCCACGGCAGCGTCGTGCAGAATAACTTGCTGACCTTCGTCGAGGCTCTGCCAGAAACGCTCGTTGATCAGCACCACGAACTCGATTGCCGAATGGTTGGTCAGGGTCAGCGAACCCAGCACCTGGTAAAGCTTGCGATCGGCCACCGTTAGAAGACCCGTCATGCCGCCATCGACGGTGCCGCGCTCATAGGCCAGAAATTGCCGCGAGCCGGAAACGTTCGTAGCCGCGCCGCCAAGCGTGTTGACGAAGGCCTCGAGCGCCTTGCCAAAGGTGCGGATCTTGAGACCGCGCAACGCGTCCGGCAGGCGCGCCGGCTCGTCCTGTTTCAACATCACAATGGACATGCCATAGGGCTGCCACCACAGTGGCCGCGCGCCCTTAGCGGCCATCGCCGCATCGAGGGGACCGCGCACGGGTGAACCCGGTGCCGTCGCCGCTTTTACGAGCGCCGGCGTGTTGAACAAGAACGGGACCGTGAAGATATCGACCGCGGGAATAGTGCCGGCGAACCGCGCCAGCGACGACACGCCCATCTCGATCTGACCCGAAGCAACCGCTGTCGGCACCTCGCGGTCGGTAAAAAGTTGGGCGCTGGGATAGATCTCGACGCGCAAGCTTCCGTCGCTGGACGCCTCAACGCGCTCCTTGAAGGCGACGAGGTTCTGTCCGAGCGGCGTCGTGATCGGCAGCTGCAGAGTGATGCGCAGAGTTTCCGCCGCCTGGCCGGCACTGGCCGCAACGCCAAGCACCGCCACCAACAGACCCAGCCATACGACGTGGCGGATCACTCGCGCTCCGCCGCCGCCTCAGCGTGGAAGTCGCCATCCTTGACCGCGAATCCGCTGTCAACCATGTCACGCCTATATGTGGCGAACCAGACAGTCCGGATCTCGTCATAGGGCACATCGACATAGGTGCCTCGCTGGCGGATATATTCCATGTGCTTGCGCCCAGCGATATCGTATGGGTGGAAAAGCGAGTCCGTGCGCCCGTCAAATTCGAGCGTCTTCACGCCGAAGCGATCGCATAGCGTCTTGTTGAAAGCCGGCGTCGCCTTCACCCAGCGGCCCTCGATAAGCAGATCGGTATAGCCGTGAAAGACGAAGAGATCGCTTCCCATGATCTCGCACAGCTTTTGCGTCACCAGATGGTTGCGTACATCGCCATAGCCAACCCTGGCGGCGAGCCCCATGGCACGGGCGCAAGCTGCCAGCAGTGCCGCCTTGGTGATACAAAAGCCCTTGCGCGCCGCCAGGCAGGCGCTGGCGTGAAAGCCTTCGGGTGTGGTCGGCACGCCATAGGGGTCGTACAGCAGATCGTCGCGCACCGCGTAATAGAGCCGGCAGGCAATATCCACTTCGTCTTTGGCGTCGCCGGCTGCCTCGGCCGCGTAGGCCTTAATGGTCGGATGATCACTATCGATGAAACGGCCGGGCGCCAGATAGGGGGCCAAGTTTTCAGTGTTCACCACTGCCGTGCTAGTCGCCATGGTTTTCGCGCGTTTTTCTGGTTATACCCGACTCGGGCGCGCCAACCTGACCGCAGTGGCGCGCCACGTCAAGCGATGCCGGGAGTGAGCCATGTCCGAAGACCGCCTGCCTTTTCACGCCGAACACATCGGCAGCCTATTGCGTCCGGCAGCGCTAAAACGCGCCAATGCCGCGCGCAAAGACGATCCGGCGACCTATGAGGCGACGCTGAAAGCGGCAACGGCTGAGGCCATCCGCATGCAGACAGAGGTCGGGCTACGCTCTATCAGCGACGGCGAGTTTCGCCGCGCCTCTTGGTTTTCCACCTTTTTTGAGGCGATGCCCGGCTCTTTCGGCTCCACGCCATCACGGTTTTGCTTCCACGACAAGGACGACGGCGAGCACAGCTGGCCGACCTGTTGCGCCACAGCGCGAATCCGCCGCGAAGGTGGCATCACGCTCAGCGAATACGAAGCCATCCGCAGCCAAACCGACCGTTTACCCAAGGTCACCATGCCAACGCCGTCGGCCTTTCACTTTTTTGCGGGGCGCGAGTGCGCGAACAGCTTGATCTATCCCGACCTGGACGAGTTCTGGGAGGACCTAGTGGCGGTCTATCGTAAGGAGATCGCGGCATTGCACGAAGCCGGCGCGCAGTACGTTCAGCTCGACGAGGTGCCACTGGCGATGCTTTGCGACCCTACCATCCGCGAGCAGCTCAAGAGTTTCGGCGAGAACCCGGAGACACTGACCAAGCTCTACGTGGATGTTGTAAACCGCGCCATTGCGAAGCGCCCGGATGGTATGCATGTGGGGATCCACCTTTGCCGCGGCAATTTCCGGGGCCGTTGGATGGCCTCGGGCGGCTATGGTCCGGTCGCGCAAGAGCTGTTCAATACATTGAAGGTCGATTCTTTCTTTCTCGAATATGACAGCGAGCGGGCGGGCGACTTCTCGCCACTAGCCGAAGTGCCGGCTGACAGGATCGTCGTGCTCGGCCTCGTCGGCACAAAGACGCCAAAGCTGGAAGAGATTGAAGCGCTGGCCAAGCGTGTCGACGAAGCGACGCGTTACATCCCCCTCGAGCGACTGTGCCTCAGCCCTCAATGCGGCTTTGCCAGTGTTGCGGGTGGCAACCCTATCACGGAGAACGACCAACGCGCGAAGTTGGCACGCGTAGTCCAGACCGCGGAGCTAGTCTGGGGCGAGGCTTAGTACGGCACCAGAACGGCGGCGCCTTGCAGGCAGCCGTCGTGAAGATTGGCAAGGGCGGTGTTGCCTCTATCAGGGGGTAGCGGGTTATGGTTCACTTGATTATCCCCAACGGCGCCGGACGTGCCGCATCAGGGTGATAAGGGCATCAACGCCAGTGTCCGGCATGGCATTGTAGAGGCTAGCGCGCATGCCACCGATGGCCGAATGCCCTTTAAGATTGGCGAGGCCGCATTCGTCCGCAGCCCCTAGAAAGCGCGCTTCCAGCGCCCGGTCATGGATGCGAAAGCAGATATTGACCCGCGAGCGATCCTCGTGTGCAACGGGCCCTTCGTAGAAGTCGTCTGCATCGATTTCGCCATAGACCATGGTGCTGCGCCGCAGCGCTGCCGCTGCCATCGCCGTTAGACCACCCTGGTCGGCAATCCAGTCGAGCACCAGCCCGGCGAGATAGATGGGATAGGTCAGCGGCGTGTTGACCATGCTCTCGTTTCCCGCCTGCACAGTGTAGTCGAGCACGCTCGGGGTCTCGGGCCGCGCATGGCCAAGCAGGTCGTTGCGGATTAGCACCAGGACTAGCCCGGCCGGGCCGATGTTCTTTTGTGCTCCGGCATAGACCATGCCGTATTGCGCCACATCGAGCGGCCGTGTGAGAAAACTTGAGGTCATGTCGGTGATCAACGGTACGGCGCCGGTCTCGGGCAGCCAATGGAACTCGCTGCCCTCGGCGGTCTCGTTGTCGGTTATATGGCAATAAGCGGCAGCCGGATCGAGCTGCCAACTCGCCATGGCGGGGATGCGTGTGAAACTACTGTCGGTTCCGGTCGCGGCGATGCGAATATCACCATAGCGGCGGCCCTCGCGGATCGCCTTACGTGCCCAATGGCCGGTCTCGGCATAATCTGCACTGGCGCCCGGCGGTAGCAGGTTGAGCGGTAATAGAGAGAACTGGGTCGAGGCGCCGCCGTGCATTAGTAGTATGCTATAGCCCTTTGGCAGGTCGAGCAGTGTCGCCAGATTGTCACGAAAGCTTGCGACGATGGAGCGGAAATTCTCGCCGGTAAATGGCATCTCCCAAACCGACATACCGCTGCCGTGCCAGCTAAGCAACTCGTCGCGGGCACGCAGCAGCACCGGCTCCGGTAGCATGGTTGGCCCGGCGGCAAAGTTGTAGGCCACGCCCGATCGCTCTTCGGCCAAAACCGCCATCTGCCTACTCGAAGATACCGGGGGCGTGGGGCGCCGCCACCATCAGCAGGATCAGCGGAATCGACAGGATCGTGTTGGTGCGGGCGCTGAGAAAGGTGATGCGCGAGCAGCGGATACGCTCCTCGTCAGGTGCCGAAACGAAGCCCAGCACTTTTTTCTGATGCGGCCACATGATCAGCCACAAGTTGGCCAACATGATTGTCCCTATCCACGTCGCAGCACCAATCGGCGCTGCATAGCCACTCAGCGTCAGCGCCTCGACCAGCATGCCCTCCTGGCGCCACAGCATGAGCATGCCGGTAACCCAAGCTACCACGGAGCTGTAACGGAAAATGGCATGCTCGCGTGTCTGTCGGCCCATATAGGACGAGGTCGTGACTTCTCCCTGATCTTGCGCCGGGTTCCAGGGACGAAATATCGGCACCAGGACCAAACCGGCATAATTGTGGCCGATCCAGACCATACCGGCGAGCACGTGCAGCCAGCGTAGAACGGCATCAACGCTTGCAGCCTCCATGGCGCGCTCCAGATCGGCGAGCTGATATTCGCCGAAGACGACCACCAATAACAATGAAAGCAGGAAGCCGGTCACCAGTGTGCCGGTAAAGGAGTCATGCGGCAGTTTCATGTCACGGTCTCAATCGCCGAGCCACGATGGACCAACGGTGTCCGCGAGCCCGCTTGCGGCCAGGCCAGGTCATGGTCGGGCGCCAGGGCGCAGGCCGGGTCGGCATTGGCGGCGTCTCCCGTGAGTTGATAGGCCTGACAGCGACAGCCACCGTAATCGACCGTTTTGTCCGGGCAGTCGCGGCAGGGTACTTTCATCCAGTCGCTGCCACGAAAGCGGTTGAAAGCGGGCGAGCGGTGCCAAATCCAATCGAGATCATGCTCGCGCACATTGGGGAATGCGAGATCACCAATAGCAACGGCATCGCGGCAGGGCAGCGCCGTGCCATCCGGCGACACGGTTAGGCGAACCGTGCCCCAATCGTTGCGGCAAAGCTGCGGCCTGCCACTGTCACCGTCGTCGAGGGCGGTAAAAATCTTGAGGCGCTGGCTGGCATCTGCGATCCAGGTCCGCGTCGCCGCTAGTTGCTCTCGGCTCGGCGAAAGCGCCTCGCGGTTGCGCGCCGCCCAGGTAGTGGGGCGGACCTGGGTCACCTCCACCATATTGGCGCCGAGCCGCTCGGCCAGTGACAATATATCGGGCAGCTGCTCTATCGTGTCGCGGCATAAGGTGATGGTGAACAGCAACGGCAGGCCGGCCGCCTTGACGGCACGCGCAGCGGCAATCTTCTGGTCGAACGCGGGTGCACCCGTCAAAGCGTCTACATGCTCCCTGTCGCCCGCCGGCAAACTGATGCGGACCTGGTTGAGACCGGCATCCTTCAGTGCCACAGCACGCGGACTATCCAGACCAACGCCGCCGGTGATGAGATTGCTGTACAGCTGCAATTTACGCGCCTTGTCGATCAGCACCTCCAGATCATCGCGCAAAATTGCCTCGCCGCCGGTAAACGCCACCTGCAAAGTGCCCAGCGCGCGTGCTTCCTCCAGCACGCGCAGCCACTCTGCCGTTGCCAGCTCAGCTTCTGCGTAGCGTTCAAAATCCAGGGGATTTGGGCACGTCGCGCAAGCCAGTGGGCAGCGATAAGTGAGCGCACAATACAGCCAAACGGGCGTCCGTGACCCATCGACCTTGGTTTCCGGACCCGGCATCGGCTTAACCCCAGTTCCGACTATATAAGAACCTCAGGATGTGCTTCCGACTTCAGTCATAACGGCACCCGGCTGGCGGCGGACGAGGGGTTTGCGCACGTAGGGCACGCGCATGGCATCTTCTCTTACCCGCTCGATCAGATAATGGTCGGGCGACTTGGTGCAAGTCGGGTCGCAACCGGCCATATCGCCAGTCAACAAATAAGCCTGGCAGCGGCAACCGCCGAAGTCGATGTCCTTTTCGTCGCAGCTGCGGCAGGGCTCCTTCATCCAGTCGTCGCCGCGGAACTTGTTGAACTCCGGCGATTCCTGCCAGATCCAAGCGAGGTCGTGATCGCGCACATTGGGGAAGTCGATGTCCTTGAGGACGCGTGCCTCCTGGCAGGGCAACGCCCCGCCATCAGGTGCGATGGTAAGGTGGATGGCACCCCAGCCGTTCATGCAGGCCTTGGGCTTGCCGGCGCGCTCGCCGCCCATCTCCACCGAGTAGTAGTCGTTGATGACGAAGTAGATCGTCATCTTGTCAGCCAATCGTTCGCGAGCCTCCATAACCTGGGCTTCGGCGCGCTTGAGTTGGTCGAGGGTGGGCAGAAGCTGCCCGCGGTTGAGGAGTGCCCAGTTGTAGTACTGAACCTGGACGTACTCCACGTAATCGACGTCCAACTCCTCGGCCATGGCCAGAATCTGAGGTGTTTGATCCATACTGTCGCGGGTCACCGGCACGTTGAGCACGATGCGGAAGTCGAGCGCCTTCATTTCGCGGGTAATGGCAAGTTTGTGATCAAGCGCGTCGGCGCCCATCAAATCCTTGAAAACATCGTGATCGCAGGATTGGATGCTGACCTGGATCTGGTGCAGCCCAGCCTCTTTCAGCGCCTCCAGACGGCCCCGGTTGAGGTGCAGGCCGCTGGTGATAAGATTGGTGTAATAGCCGAGGCTGTGGGCTTCGGCGACTATCTCCTCAAGGTCGTCGCGCACTGCCGGCTCGCCGCCAGTCAGGCCAAGTTGCAGCGCACCGAGCGCGCGCGCCTCGCGCAGCACCCGCTTCCATTCCGCGGTGCTGAGTTCAAGCTCGCGGTAACGATCGAAATCGAGGGGATTACTACACCAAACACACTTTAGAGGGCAGCGGTAGGTCAGCTCGCAACAGAGCCACATGGGGTTCTGTTGTCCGTCGAGGGAAACCTCACTTGCGTTGGATCCAGCCTTTGGCATGGGACATCTCCAGGAACTTAAACACGCCATCGGCAACGTCGCCGTCGACATAATCTTGCTGCAATTCGTCAATCAACTCGCCTACCGAGAGACCCTTGGAGATCCTCTCGAGGATCGCACCGGCGGTTTGGTTAAGTTTCACCACGCCTTCCGGGTAAAGCAAGATGTGCGAGTCCTGCGAATCTTCCCAGCGAAACATGTAGAGCGGATTGATCTCCACATGATCCTGTCGCGACAATGCCGGAGCATCGGACATAACCGGTCTCCTGACGACGGCTAAAGATGAAACGTGAGAAGCTTGAAAGAGGAGCCAGCGCGGCCCCCCTTCCAATCTCGTTTATGTCCTAGCGGACGTAGACGTACGCGGTGACTTCAAAGCCAAGGCGCAGATCGCAATATGCGGGATCAACCCATTTCATAGGAGCCTCCTCCATGGTTACAGCCATCGAACGGACGCGGTCTTCGTATATCGGCAGTGGGCCACGTGGAAGCCCCTTGAGCGCCGTTCAAGCAACTGACGAACCCTAGCCTTGCCGCCCTCCGCATTGCAATGAATACTAACTATTGATGGTTTTAATGTTTTGAATCATTTGAAACTATTGATGAGCTTAATGTTTTGAATCATTTTAATCATTTGAATATGCAATGATTTGAATCATTTGAATGTAAAAGAATTTTAACCATTCAATACAAAAGAGAGTGAAAGGCGATGGCTCTTGTGACTATCAGCGCTACCATATTGCTATCAGTAGTTAGTGTAGGCCTTGCCGTCAGGCTATGGCTTGGCCTGCGCAATATTGCTCATTTGCGCGGCCACGACCCCGACGCCAAAACCACGCGCCAGACCGTGGCTCGCGAGCGCCTGCTTTGCCTCGACGCCTCGCTGAGCGGACTTCTGGTACTTGCCTTGACCCTTGGCGGCGGCATCGCGGGCATCGACCAAACGCTGCCACCGTTCCTGGTGCTGTTAGTAGCGGCAGGAATATTCGCCTCCTTGCGCCTAATCACGGCTTTGTGGCGGCGTCTCGTTCTCGATGTCCGCTTCGGACTTGCCCCGGCCGGTCTTGGCTCCGCGCTCGGTGCCACAGTGCGGCGTGTGACCCCAACGGCAATGCTCTTCACTGGTGCAGCATGGTTAGCATTGTGGCTGATCGAGGCGGGCGGCAGCCTTTGGTGGCTCACGGCTTGGCTGCTGTGGAGCGCCATCTCGATCGGACACACGTTTTTGCCCTCCCCTCGCGCCGGCCCGTCGCAGCCGCTCAAGTCCGGCGCGTTGCGCACCAGGCTGGAGGCACTTGCCAAGCGCAGCGGCACCCAGCTCGCCGGCATTCGAGTCGCCGAGGTATCAGGCCAGACCAGCCGGGCTAACGCGTCGGTAGAGGGCTTGGGTCCAGCAAAGCGTGTGCTGCTACATGACACGCTGCTTACGGCGCTCGACGAAACAGAGGTGGAGGCGGTCGTGGCGCATGAGCTTGGGCATGTGCGCCAGCATCATGAGGAGATTTGGCTGGCGGTGCTGTCGCTCGGGCGCCTTTTTGGTCTCGCCCTTTTCACGTGGGCAGTGCGCACGCCAGAGATAGCTACCGGACTCGGCCTATCCGACGGCTCGGCCGGTGCGGAACTCACCCTGATCGGTTGTCTTTTCTTCGCTGCGAGCCTTCTGGTAAGTCCCTTGCGGGCACTGCTCATCCGACACCTGGAACAGACTGCCGATGCCTTCGCCGCGCAGCACGCCGATCCGCGGGCGTTGGGCAGTGCCCTGGTCATGCTCGACCGC
>MDTC01027878.1_pt1 | contig 11888 bp, 7 predicted proteins | sample 811181 | NCBI WGS metagenome assembly MDTC01 (sample SAMN05326644, study PRJNA326480) | marine metagenome | isolation source: seawater | place: Pacific Ocean: North | collected 2011
GCGGTAACAGTCGAGGACTTTGCGCTGGCACAAAGGGCGTTCGAGCATGTTATCGACCTCGATGGGCAGCATGGATTAGCCCACGGTGCCTTGGGCTTTGTTTCTGCCTACCTTGGACATTGGGAACAGGCGCTCGCATCCTATCGTAGGGCCGTTAATCTGCGGCCAAACTGCGAGGATATGAAGATGGAGCTTGCCCGAGTTTACGAACAGGTCGGCGAGATTGAACTCGCAGAAGAGTTGTGGCAGCAGCTCGATCCAAGCAAATAGACTGATTGGGGCATAACTCAGTGGAACTGCACAGTATTGATGCAAAAAAAGCGCTGGCGATGGAGGCGCTCATCGGCGGCCACCACGCCGAGGCCGATCAGCTCTATGAAGAGTTACAGTCAAAATATACAGAGTATGGCCACTACGATGGGCGAATGACGATTCTCTACAATCGGCTCTTGCTCGCTCTTGAGCAGGGTCATCGGCGTAGAATCCTTGAGCGTATGAACGATTTATACTGCGCTTTGGAATCTAACGTCGAGTCGCCATCGGCACCTGATATTGCTAAGAGAATTTGCGCCCTGTTTGGCGAGCCTGTTCCAGGGGTCGATTTTGAAGCGACCGGGGCGCTCGTCGCTTTGGCGATGTCGATCACGGGCGACGGACTTCATATTGAAACCGAAGACTCCCCCCTCGAATCCGTCCCAGAGCCTCACGAATACGTGTGCTTAGGCCCGCTGACGGCAGCGATTAAGTTGCTGTCTTTGGGTCGCGCGACCGGCTCCCGTTGTGCTGCCCCTGCCTGGCTAAGAGCCCTCGGACGGCTTGTGGGCCATCCGGCTGAGTTGGACGATAAATTCCTTATCCGCTTGAGTAAATATGTGGAGGCCCAACGTGAAGGTGATTGGCTAAAAGCATATCGTAACTTGATTGACGCACAATGGGCTGCCCAGCAGAGCGATCTGGGCGTTGCATTTCAGCTGTCGGTTGGATTGGCGAAGCTTGAGGACGTTGATTTTCCTAAGAAAATGGCTTTTGCGCCTAATCCTCCACCCGAAAAACGTTTTCTACAGCAGGCCCAGCTTTTCAGACGACTCGCGGACGCGTTAATGCCATTCGATGAGTGTAGTGAACTCATACGGATGTTCTCGGAGGCGACCATACAATCGACGTGTCGTTTGTTTGCCTACTCGGCCATTAATGCTCCAAGCTATGCGTCGGCGGTGACGGACGGTGAAGCCAGAAACAGTGCGTGCGTCTTGGCGTCTCAGGCATGGCGACGTTTGGGACGGCTTGATGAGGCCATGGCTGTACTTGGCTTAACTATCCTTGGGCCTGGACGCGGTGGAATCCCTCGTTCTGTGACCGACTCACGCTATTTACTCGAAGCGGCTTTGGTGTGCGAGTTGTATTGTGACCGCGCATCGGCATATCAACTTTACGCGGACACTCTTAGGGTCCTTGCGCCAGGTTTCACGACCAATCGAACCATATTAGAGCTGGCTAATCTTGTTCACGATTTAGGTGGAAATGACCTCCTGTTGACGGGGATGATAAAAGCACTCACGGGCGCCGCACGAACCGGCGGAGAGCAGAGTGCAATCCAATTTCTTGATTGGGCTCGTCTGGTGATCGACGTGGCGGCCGGTGCTTTTCGAGGTGACCTGCTCGCACACTTGCAGCTCGAAATTGAACTGTCCGGGGCGGGGCATGGCGATATCGGCGCGCCCCTCAGAGCGTTAGAAGCGGCCCGCAGTATCGATGACTCGGCTTCGGTCATTGTCTGCATGATTCGGTGGGCAGAGACACTTCTTGATACACCGCATGGTCGTGAGCAGGCGTTTTCGCTTCTGGAGGATGCAGGTCGGGTAGTGAGGACGATGGCTCCCTGCCGTACGCGCAGGCACTTAGAGCTAGCCATCGCAGAAAGCCACTGCCGAATTGAAGGAACGCGTTCGACTCCTAAACAAGAAGTCATGCTTCGGCGCGTCATCGAGGGGATTGAAGTAGCGGACCTGCACGGGTCAGGGGACTTTCGGACCGTTTTTATCCAACAGAGCTTTGAACAACTTTACGAATCGCATGTTCGCCGGTTGGTTGATGACCGAAAATTAGAACTCGCACGGAAGATGTGTGCTGTTTGGCGAATTGCTGGTTTTGCGTCTTTGGACAGACGCTCGGCACCTGTGTCTATAGACACGGTGGATCAGTGGCTTTGGGATGAATTCAATGCGGCCTGGCTAGCCCAGACTCGGGATGGGTTCGGGGATTGGTCTCTGCCGGAATCCGTTAGGCCCATGAATCTAGATCAGACAGTAAAAAAGGAAATGGGCCGTATCGCGCAGCGTGCTGACAGCGTCGAACTGACTCTTTTTCAGAGCTGCGGTTTCGTTTTTTACAGAGAGCAACACTCATTAGAGCCTGCGGTATTTCAGGTTGACCTTGGGCTACAAGAAGGGGTTGGTGTTCTAGAAAACGGGCGTCCACTTGAGCAGCAAGGGGTATGGGAGAGACTATTTTATGGGCTTCCTAGGCGATTGAGTTCCACGGTTCGAGGACTCCATGTCCTGGCGCAACTCGACCTTTTGCCATATCTCGCCCAACATAGAGCTTACGGTGCGGCTGGCGTTGGCTTCATTGCGAGCCTAAAAAATGACTCGCCGAAAACATTGACGGTTAAGCGGAGTTGGTCTGGACTCCGGATTGGTTTGATCGGCGATGCTATTTCGGGACGTGATCTAAAGCTAATGAGCTTGGAACAGGCCAACGGCGTTTTGGCTATTTCGGTTCGAACAGGTGGAGATACCGCCGATAGGGGCCTTCAGGCCTCGCTGTCGGGCTTGGGCATCGTTTGCCTATTTGGAGACTTGGTTGGCCCATCCTCGATGCTCATAGATGAGGCGTCGCAGCCGGTTGGGTTTGATGAATTAGCATGCGCACTTGATACTGAGTCGACCAAGTTGCTGGTCATTATGGGCCCACTTGGGCCTGTACAATTGACCAACGCAATTCGAGTTTTCGGGCCAAAGTTGGGGGCGGGGCTGCTGGCCTGCATCGGCGTCGGTGACCCGGACAGGAAACAATTGGTCAAACTCATCGCAATCTCAGCGGCGAGTGAGGATGCGGATGCATTGTCAACAAGTTTGTCAGGGGCGTGTGCGGATGGGCGGGCTGAGAGTTGCTATAGTTTTTTTGCCGCTCTTGACTAGATCGGCGACTGAGCCCTGGGCCTCTTTACTGACCAAACCCTTTATCTTCCTCGGCGCTCAGTGTGACGTACAACGCACCACCGACAACCGCAGCGAGTCCGGTCAAAACGACGAGAGCCGTTTTTGATCCGCTGACTTGTTTTACGTTCCCTGTTTTAATCGATCCTCTGTCTTCAAGGAGATCTTCGTCAGGTGCAATGAGCTGACCGGACGTCATGGTGAAATTAAAAGGGGATATTGGCCGGTATTGCCCATCGGTCATTGTGATGCCAATCTTCGTATTTTCAGTAACAACGACCTGCTGACCTTCTTCTGTCTGCACTTTGACAGCTGCATTCGTTCCGCCCTCAGTGAGTTTACCAAGCTCATCCATATTGAGATTGTATGTGTTATAGCAGCCAACTTGAGTCAACATTGCGATCATCATCAAAACCGTACATTTACGAAACATGTGTATATCCCTTCTTGGGTAAAAGTATACCAGGTCTAGATAGGCACCATACAGAAGGTCGTGGCTTTGTCCAAGTGCAATTCGCAACCCTTAATGGGATGCTTGCCACCTCACTGTAAGCGATGGTAACGTCTCAACTAATTAGAACCAGCCGATTGATTTGCCTGAGGTGTCTATCGAGGCCTTAGGAGAAAGCTTTTTAAATATGCATAATTGCCCAAAATGTGGCCACGAGATGAAGGGGAGACCTAACTTCTGTCCTTCATGTGGGGTGTCACTCACCTATTCTCGTAAAGGCGCTATCGATCCGCTGGTTGGTCGAATCATCGATGATACCTACGAAGTTATCGAGTTGATTGGCGAAGGGTCTATGGGGCGGGTCTACAGGGCGCAGCATGTTCAGTTGAGAAAACAGGTTGCACTCAAAATTTTGCATACAAATTTGGTTTCCGATTTCACCGTTGTGAAGCGATTCGAGCGAGAGGCGCAAGCCGCCAGTCGCCTCAATCACCCCAATTGTATTTCAATGTTTGGTTATGGTCGTGAAGACGATGGCGCGTTGTTATGGATGGCGATGGAGTTTATCGAGGGGAGAGACTTGGGTGTTATCATCGCCGAGGATTCACCCTTACCCGCCCGCCGGGTTCTGAATATCATGGCTCAGGTTTGTGATGCACTAGACGAGGCGCACTCTGCGAAGGTCATCCATAGAGATTTGAAACCCGCCAATATTATCTGTTTCGACCACCGTCGGACCAAAGACTTCGTGAAAGTACTCGACTTTGGTATCGCTAAGATAATTGATAATGATGAGGACTATCAGCCCCTCACTCGAGAAGGGATTGTTTGTGGAACGCCCGCATATATGAGCCCCGAGCAGGTCCAAGGGTTTGAGTTAGACGCCCGATCGGACCTGTTCAGCCTCGGGATTATTCTTTACCAGACTCTGACAGGTCGACTTCCATTTTTGGGAGACTCGGCTGTCGAAGTGGCAACGAAAATTGTTGTCGATCAGCCCGTGTCGCCCTCGGACGTTCGAGATGATTGGTCTTACCCACCCGAGTTTGAAAGCATTGTTCTGAAGCTTCTGAGCAAGAATCGTGAAGAGCGATTTGAAGAGGCGCACGAGGTCAAGCGGGCTCTTGAGACATGCCTCAATGAGCTGCACGACCGTCGCGATGCATCGCTGGATTTACGACCAGATGAGTTGGCCGAGATCTTGGCTGGAATCGACGCGTCGCCTGCCGGAACTGATACCGTTCGGATTTCAGACGAATTGGTCGCGCAAGCCTTACGCACGACCGGTGAGAAATCCGATGGCCCAGCAGCCTGGGCTGCCGCCAGCGAAGCTGTGAATACGGCTGCCGATGATGATGAGACTGAACCGCCGCAGGAAGTTGTCGACGCGAAACTCGACGACGAGGCTCAAGCTGATATCACTGAACCCGAACCTGCATCGCTGAAGCAATTGGCTGATTTGGCCGATGACCTTGGCCTACCCAATGAAAACGAAGTCTCAGCTGATTCGGCCAACACTTCGGATGCTGGCTCAAGTACAGCGAGCCCCAAGTATATATGGCTCGTTGCGGGCTTGACCGTTGGTCTTATACTAGCAGGCCTCGTAAAGATCTTCTAACGTTCGTCTTCAGGCCGTTGCCGTCCAACCCCGTCTTCAATCTCGCTCTTGCCCTATGGGCAACAGCGGTGTCGCAATTCGTTTTCACACAGACAGCATGGTAAGAGAGTGTGAGATGCGTTGGCCATAGAGACACCAACGCATCTTTGAGGTGTCCGCCTACCCGGTCTAAAGACTGCCGACGCCGACAATATCGATGATACGCACGATGTTGGACATCGTATCTTCGTGGTTGCTTAGCCGCATTCGCGCCGTTCTGAATTCACGCTCCGCTTGGTCCATATCCATTCCATCAGGTAACTGAACTGACGGGTCTTGGCTATGGGCGATAATCGCTTCATCCAGGGTCCGGTACTTCTGAGATAGGTCGATGCATCGTGCCATTGTGCGCTGCGCGATACTCTCTCTCACGCTCACAGTATGCACAGCGACGAAACGCCGACCCGTGAGGGGAGAGACGCACTCGGTATACTGCCGACCGTTCAGATGTGAAATATCGAAGCCTGTCTCACCACCAACCTCGAAGACGCGGCCTTCGTTGATGAAGCTCAGGTCAAAGAAGGCGGGCGTGTAAATGTAGCCGTAAATGAGTGAGTACACATTCAGGAGTGACGATGCCCCGGGTCGAATTCTGCGACCGGGTGGGTCTAGCAATTCGTCACTCAGTTCGACTTCATCACCGAAGAAACTACCATCCCAGAAGGTTCGTTGTTCTAAGACACCGCTGCTGTTCTCGTATGTGAGCCCCAGATTATCGTAGTCTCCGGAAATGAGAGAGCCGAGTACATTCAAGTACGCACCGGGAAAGAAGTCATAGAAAGACAGCTGGAAACGCTGGTCGTTCTGGCCGGCATCCGCACCCCAGTCTCGAAAGGTTAAGGCTTGTAGCGCAAGCAGCTTGTCGTAGAAAACGCCGATGTATGAAAGCCGGTCGGTTTCTCCGAAATAGCCTCGCTCGTAACTGGACCATAAGGTCTTACCTTGGCCCAATGGGATGTTGATGACTTCGTCGCCAGCAATGTTGTTATCGACCAGCTCTTTGTCTAAGAACGTATAGACACCTTGGTCTTCATCCCACTCATAGGAACCCGCCTCAGGTTGCGCCAAGACGTTTGAGATAAAGTCGAAACCACGGATGGTTGCCCTGAACATGTCGTAAAAGCCACCCGGTCCATTCTTTGATCGGAAGCCTGGTTCAAAGTAATATTTGAAGAGCAATGACTGCATCTGGTTGCCGATGACGCTAAAATATCGGCTCCACATGCGACCATAATAAGACCGGATACTAAATGAGGCTCGGTAGTGGCGGAAGTTATTCCGGATAAAACCCTGCTCGTAGGATTGAATCGCATTCTGGACAATCTCTTCCGAGGTCTCCCCGGAGTCGAATCGGTTACAGAACGGCTGATCGGCGACGCGGTCATCCGAACAGAAGGCTTGTCGCGGGTTGTACCGGCCAGAAATTGCCTCGTCGTCGTCCCAATTTGAACAAAAACGGGCGCCATTTGCTTCGTTTAGTCGGCATTGCTGGCCATGGCTAACCATTGGACAATCGGTATCTCGCCGGCAAAGCTCTCCGCCATGGTACCACTTTACATAGCTTCGTTTATGTAATGCGCGAACACCCTCCTCGTCTTTAGTCAAACAGTCTTCGGGCTGTTGCCCTTCACATTCAACTCGGTCTACCAAGCCACCGTAGATGAAGCGGATAGCCGACTTGTCGTAGCTGCCTAAACCTTGCCAATCGCCGTACAACGTGCCGTGATAATCCATGATAGAACTGTATCGGTACTGACGGATACCCAGTGAGTCTTTGATGACCCGCAGTGCCGCATTGTCCGCATCCCACTGTTCAGAACGGACCGTGAAGTCATCTGGAGTCTCATCGCTATCACGCGACGGCTCGAAGGTGATTGGCGGGCGACCGTTCTCCGCCTCGAATACTCGATTCGCCTCTTCGATAATGTCCCAGTAGGGAGGGAAGTAGTTCGCGCGGTCAAACGATGCGATGAAGTTGTGCCTCAGGCCAACATTATGGCCAATTTCATGCAACGTTGTCGCCTTGAACATTTGCTCTCTGAAGAGCCTCAGCATCTCCGGCCGCTCGTAGTCCTTATACTGGTTCACAAATTGCCAAAGTGCGTCGTCATTAAAAATGAATTGCTCTGTCTCGAGCGCCCGGCTCGCCAATCTGTTTCTTAGCTTTTCTTGCCGAGACATGCCATTGCCATGGGGCTTTAATGGATCGACCAACTCGAGCTCGTCGTCAGTTAAGTCAGCCCCTGTTTGTGCTAGGCCACCACTCACTTCTCGTGCGAGCTCATCGGGCACCATCATTCTTGACAAACCGGCCTCGCGCGCTTTTTGAGCGCCGTGGTGTAAGGCGGCTCGATTGTGGCTGGCTTGCTCAGCGATCTCTCGGATATTGTCAAACCGCTCCGCGGCTTCGTCGCTCGTGAAAGAGTAGTTGGCTTGGGTCAGTCCGCGGATCGGAACCGAGGGCCCACGCACGTAGCCTTGTGCTTGCATGATGTCGAGTACACGTACGCCTCTTAGATACTGGTTTTCATCGATGCCCTGGCAGGCTCGTGGCAGCTCGGTGTTGGGGTCTCGGCGAGCATAAGATGCACAGAGCACATCCATGAGGTCGGCCATGCGCGTTTCAATAAAATCAAAGCATGAACCACCGTACACGTATGAGACGGCATTGATCAGCTCGCCTGTTTCGGGGTCATTTGCGGGCCCACCAATACCACATGGCGTCCGCGAACCCGGGTCTTCGATATAGGCCATGTAATTGTATCGCAGGTCACCCAGAAATTCGTTTCCGGAGTTTTCGACAACCTTGAAAGCGCAGGTGCCCTCCATTGTCCAATTCTCATCTAAGTAGGTGCAGTCGGCGTAGTCCTTTGTGCCGGCAGCACATTTGATTTTGCAGCTGTCCTCAAGGTCGATTGTTGGATGAATGCCATTGAACGCATCATTCCATTCTTTCCCGATCTCGAAAGCAGCCTTTTTGAGGTCAGCTGGAAATTCACGATTTAGGTGATAGACGATAGGGTTAAACTCACGGTCGATGATGGGAAGCGGCGTACAGGTTCCATCGTCGTCACATGTTTGCGTTTCTTTCCAAATTTTGAATCGCGTGCCTAAGAATTGTCGGAAGTCAGTTTGGCCTCGACCGGGTTCAAAAGTGTTTTTAATAACGCGCCAAACGCCTGCCCGCTCGAACTGGACATCAGAATAGTAGAGAGGCTCATATTGCTCAGCACGGTCTCGTTGGGGGACTCGCAAAAAGTGTGTTCGCATTCCAATTTCTGCGTTAGCGCAGGTGCCACCCGCACCGTAGATGCTGTTGAGGAAGCATCCAAATAGGCCTGTGTAACCAAAATAGCTCGGCGCCATGTGAATTCGATGCGTCAGCATAATGGAGTCAGTGATGCCATCCTCGTCTGTATCTTCGACGCGGTCCGGTAGAAACCCTTCTTGGCATTGAGAGTAGTTCATGACGCCGGGAACAATCTCAGACCGGCAATCATTTGTCTGTGGTGTGATTTGGTAGCCTGTGCCACGACCGAATTGATGCCATCCGAGACCAGCTCCACCAGCCAGGCTCAGGTTCAATTCGGGGATACCGCTATTGGCCCACATGACCACTTGGACGAACTTTCTATCATACCACATGCGGTCGTTCGGGTTGGGTACAATCACATTAGATTGCTCGCCAGTTGCGGCGTTGTACGCTCGGTTTATGTCCATGTGGCGAATGGGGAAAGAGGCGATCGGATTGGTGCATGGAAAGTCCATATAATCGGGATCAGATGGGTCCAAGCTATTTCGGCGTCTGGCCTCGGCCTTGTTAGGGTCCAGTTCATCTCCAGCCGTTCTACCAGGAAGATTAGAGCCGACAATAATGTCATCGACGCGGCAGGCGAGCAGATTTGTCTGCGTCAGCCGCCAGCGAATCTTTGTCGCAGGGAAATCTTCGGCTCCCAGTAAGTACTCTTGCCGATCTCCGACAAATGTACCGCCCGCCTCATACGGAGAGTCGACAACGGTCTGGGCGAAGTACCATTCGCCTTGGAAGACGTCCTTCGAGAATACATTTTCGAGATTGACTCGGTTAATGTCATCGACTGGGTCTGCGCAACCGATCAAATGGACGCTCGTCCAGGCAATGCCTAGAATTGTGATTAGCTTCGTCACCCGCATGTGTTGCTCCAACTACCGTAACATTGCGTCTACCGACCACCGATAAACAGTTAAATTCGTACTCCGATCGAGCGAGTGCTGAAAAGCCCGGAAATGATCCGCGAATGAGACTCAGTCGACACGATTCCCCAACCCTAATCGAATACCGGCTTTTCGGTCTAAATGTCAAGTGCCACCTGCACCTCAAGCCGGCTTAAAGCCGGCTTAATCCAACGGAAAAATTTCAGGGTGACTGCAATTCTAAAAGCGCGTCCAATGATCCGTCTCGATTAAGTGCGGCTAACTCTGTATAGCCTCCGATGGGCTTGTCATCGAAGAAGATCTGGGGCACCGTTCGCCGCCCTGTCGTTTCAAGCAGCCATACCCGTTTTTCGTGGTCCATGCTCACATCTACTTCAGCGTACTCAAGTCCCTTTGATTCCATGAGCCGCTTTGCCATTACGCAATATCCGCAGATTCGCGTCGTATAAATGGTGATGGTAATCATAATATCGAGGCAGCCATCATTACTTTTTTAGATACTATTAGTGTGCATCTTTCCGACCTGATCTGTCATCCTAAAATTAGACGGCGTGGACTGCATGCCTGCACTAATCGGAAAGCAGGCGAGACATTTCGTCTGAAAGATTGTACTGATTTGCCGTTTTGGGCCACACTGGTTTATGACAGGAACTAGACGAGGCGCTGTATAGTGGAGTTAGAAATGCTCGATGCATTCATCATAGACGAGATCCTTAGACGAAAGGTAGAGCGCGAGCGTGAAGACGAGCGGCCAGCGATCCAAATTCCTGCACCCGAACCTGCGGAGTTGCCAGAAGAGATAGTCGACGTTGAATCACCCTCGGTGATTATTATCGATATTTGATCTTGCCTGGCGACTTGAGTTCGTTCTTACGACTGCAGACACGAAAAAGCCCAGACTAACGCCATGGGGGTTAGCTGGGCTTTCCTCGTTCTAGCCGGAGATTTAGAGTCCGGCGTTGAACACAAACGGGAACCGGATTTGACACATGCCACCCTCTGGCTTTGGAAACCTCCAGCGAGAGATGTTACGCCGCATGCAGCCTTCGACCGCTTTGCTGTTCAAACTAGAGCCTTGGACGACCACTCTAAATGCTTTCCCGTCGAGGCCGATTGCCCACCCCATGGTGACTTTACCACTCAGTGTCGGATTACGCGCCAATTCCTTTTCGTAGCAGAATTGAATACCCCGCTGTCGTCCAGCTACAACCCTAAGAATGTCTTTCTGTTTACAGAAACCTGCAAAACTGCCCGAACCGCGCCGGACTCGTGCGCGCTTCTTGCGCTGCTTTTTACCACCGAGGCGCGCGCGAACACCGCGGCCGCCGCCCGTATCAATGCGGCCCATACCATGAATCCGGCCGAACCCTTGTCCACCGCCGCCCCCGCCGGTTCCGCGCATGCCCATGCCACCACTGCCATTACCGATGACCAAGCTACCGTCTGCTCCAGACATGGCCGCATTCAGTTTGCTGTCGAAGCCGGTTTGGTCGCCGAAGACGTTTTGCATAGGACCACGCCCCAGGATGTCCGAGCCTAATGCTTTGTGGATACCTATGTCCTTCACCTTGTCGACAAGCTCACCGTCGCGCTTTGGCACCTTAGACTTTTCGATTTTGTCTTCCTCGCCAAACTTACCCTCTTCGCCGCCGGCTTTCTTGCCTACGTCTTCCTCAATCTCTTCCTCTTCTTCTTCTTCCTCTTCCAGTTCAATCTCCGGTTTCGGATCTTCAACGATGACCTTCATGAAGCGGTCGCTCAAGTCGATCTCGGAGAACTGTGGGTCATCTGTCCAGAGAACAAATGCCCCAATGAGGAAGGATAGGTGCAGCGTGACAGCGATGAGCAAAGCGGTCAGCACTGAACTCTCCATACTTGTCAGGAAGCCGCCTGGTGGTAAACGGTCATTATGGTCGAGAGCCTGGAAATAGATGGCGCAAGGACCCAAGTCCACGACGCCCCAGTCCCCATTGTTGATGTTGATCCTCTGACCAATCTGGTCCCGTGCATCAGCAAGAGAAATCTCTTCACCATTTAAGTGGAGCCGGCCTGTCGCTTTGGCGCCAATGCCCTCAAGATTCAAGGCGCTGCAACCGTCACCTTTGACGAACATAGGGAATTTGTTCCCCAATCCTGTCGAAGATGGGACGATTAAGTCGGCTTTTTTCTCACCGACCGTAGCTGTCTTGCCACGTTTGACAACGGTCTCAGTCGTCAAAGTGTCGTGCCAAAGTACGCCGATGCGCAAAAAACGATAATCTAAGTCACTCAAGTTCGTCCTCCGAACGGTGTCGTGTCTTGCGACACACGGTTCAGGTATAAATTTCAAGGCAATCTAGCTGGGGCGCGGCCCGATGGCAAGCACAAC
>MDTC01223678.1_pt1 | contig 11888 bp, 12 predicted proteins | sample 811181 | NCBI WGS metagenome assembly MDTC01 (sample SAMN05326644, study PRJNA326480) | marine metagenome | isolation source: seawater | place: Pacific Ocean: North | collected 2011
AATCTAGTTTTGCATCTGCAAGTAAGATTCAGGCATGAATTTATGCGCTAATCCAATCAGAACACCACGCTCTTTGAGCTTCTGGAACATCATCGAGCTTCGCATAATGAAGTTTTAGGGAGGTATCTTAAAATAGATAGCCAAATTTAGTATGCTACTTCGGGGATGATTACCTTGTGGCATTATGTTTTATTTTACGCATATCATATATTCGTAAAATTAGTTTTTTGTTAACTTTTTTAAATGTTGAGGATGATAATAATGAAAAAAAATATGTTACTTGCCTTTATAACCGTATCTAGTTTTTGTGTAACACACACAGCTTTTGCATCTTCTGATATACCTACCTGTGCTAAACATAATGAGCCAGATTTTGACAGAGTAATCATTTACCCTGACGAAAAAAGTTCTAAGGATGTCAGATATTACAGAAGAGGTTGGTATGACTTATTAGATAGCCCTTTAACTTGGTTTGAGTTTACAAAAAAAGAGGGAAAAATGCAGCTTATGCAATATAACTACAATAATGATTGGTCTTTAGCTTCTGAAACAATTTTGGTGGCTAATACAGAAAATATCTATACAACTCACTCAGCAAACCTTTTTATTCAAGAGCACTTACCTGATACTCCAATCTATCGCATTCAGCGACAGTATGTAAAAACTGGCTTTTTAGGAGAGGATTGTAGTGATGATACGCTTTTGTTATCTGAGTATACTTCTTCTATGAAGGAGATAAATCAGATTTCAGGGCAACAAAGCTTGTCTTTTAATAGTTCTGATACGGATGTATTATCAAACTTTCCTGTATCGTTAGATGGTAGTGGGTGCTTTCCCTCAGAGCTAAGCCAAACAGAAAAAAATTTTTTCAACACTGAAGTTATACAACATGATTTTTTTATCAGTCGAAATAAAAAAACACAAGTGCATTTTATAGGGCACTGTCACAGTAAGCCTGCTTTGGTTTTTGTTGATCATCTTTCTTCAAGTGGAGAGCTAATTAAGCAAGAGCGTTATGATATTCCAGCGAGTTTAACTTCTTTTGTTGAGGTTGATGGCACGAGAGGGGAGTATTACAATAATATTGGGGGAGTTAGTGAGAACGGTGATACTGTAGCGGTCAATCTTATTGAGCATAACGATATTGGTAAGAGGTTTTTGGTGGGAACGCTTGAAGTTGTTGTCGTTAAAAACGACAAATTATATAGATTGCCTATGCAAAAGACATTAAATACAAGTTTAACTCTTAGTGATGCAAGACTTTCTAGTGACGGTAACCGTATCGTCATTGCACATGGTGTATCCATAAAACTTTACGAATATGATGTTTTAAGCGAATCTTTTGTTTACAAAGCAAAACATAGTTTAGAATCACTTTATCCAGATTTTTATCAAGAAGGCTCTTTAGATATTTCTAAAGATGGCTTAGCAGTCTCAGTTCAGATGCAATCTGGAAAGTTTTATCAGATAACATTTGAATAAAAAAATATGATGTATTGATATTTATATTCAACCGTCATTCAGCTATGTTAAAACATAGTTGAGTGATTGAAAGCTTGTAAAGGAATGTGTTACTGAGTGATGATTTTAAGAAGTGCGAGGGGTGTGGTTAGAGTAGTTCGTAGAGGTGGCTTTTTATATTTAACTTCGCTTTTGCAATTTGAATTGCTCTTGGAGCTCTATAGAAAAAAAGCCCTTAATAAAAGGGCATTAGGTTTTTAATTTAACATCTCTCAAATTTTCAAAAAAAATCTGTGTTACTTTTTGCGCGTCCAGCCTATTTTTACTTTTCTGGTCTATCTCAAAATATTTCAAAACGGTTTCAAGAATAACTTCTTGTGGAAAATAGGCGCCTCTAAACATCATAAAAATCACTGGAAATTAAAAGTGGACTTATGATACGGTAAAAGAGCAATATTTACGACAGAACCGGTTCTAGGGATTAACGACCTACATTTTTAATGTTGAGGATATTAATGAAACATGAAATCTATGAATTGACATAAATAAACTAGTTCTTATAGAAAGGGTAAGCATGTATTTATTCTTATTGCAGTTCATAGTAACAGTACTTCTAACTCGAAAAAGTAGAGCAAGGTATGCTAGACAAGAGCCTCAAACAAATAATACGGTATTTCATCTTCTGCTGTTACTTTTCCTGTGTGTGGCTTTTGGTATCCTATCTATATTTCTATTTTTTTATTTTGATTGGAATGTCTATCTTTATCAAATAAATTTTTATCTATTTGTGCTGAATATATCATTGACTTTATCTGTTTTATTCGGCTTTTACCTATGGCCTCAACCTCGTAAAAAAGAGACGTCGCTTATTGACAATATTCGATCTGAGTTTCGGCTTATATTATTCACAGGTCTGGTCTTTTCATTTGATATATATTTAAAAACGGTTGAAGGTAGTTACTATGGTCTTTTTATATCCTTTCTAAATGATTTCTGTTTGATTCTATTAATCAACCGAAAAATAAATGTAATAAAAAACCCGATATACAATGTCTAACTTTTAATCTTAACCATTCAAGTAATGTAATTTTACTTGAATTTTTACTATAAATCTTTATGCTTGTAATCAAATAAATCGAAAATAAATAGAAGGATTTTGTGAGTGTGTTTATCCATAAAGACGAAATAAAGTTAACTGATTATAAAATAAAAATACCGTCGGCAATGATGGCAAGGCTAGAAAGAATTGAAAGTCATCTTAAAGAAATCTCACCAGAGCTAAAATTTCCACATGAACAAAAGATGGTTGAAGCTTTAGACGCAATACTCATTAAGGCTGAAAAAGAAATCACTAAGATTGAAAAGAGAAAATATACAGAAGGCTAAGTTAAAAAAGCTCAGTCCAAAGACTGAGCTTTTCAATGTTTAAAAGACTAAACTAGCTTGTTTCACTTCAACTTTTTCAGCCTTCTTTTTTTTAAAAAATTCTGTCAGCCTTTGTAAGGTTTTTACACCTTCTGGATTCAAGATCACACCACCAAGTAATACTTTTTTATCTTCCATTGTTTTTTTACTTTTCTTATTCTTCTGAACCTTATTTTTTCCTTTTAAAAGCGTCTTATAAAACCATGGCACATAATATAAAAACGGCGTATAGAGCGTATCAAATACTTCTAAAGTAAGTGAGTTGCCTATAGTGACTTCAGCAGGTATACCGAGTACAGTTAATTGTATATAACACATTTTCGAAACCGTAGAATCAACATCCATAACACAAGCATACATACATTGCTGGGGATTATATCCGAGCTCTAAAAGATACTCCGCACTAGCAATAATAAGGCAGCCAGCACCTACAGCACAATCATGTACGGTGATGAAACCATCACGCTCTATATGCTGTTTGACTACTTTTTTATCTAGCGTCACATTTGCCATCATCTTAGAAACAGCATAAGGCGTAAAAAATTGTCCTTTGCGTCCTTCTCCAAAGCCTAGTTCCATAAAAATTTCACCTAAAAAATCGCCGAAATTTGCACCTAACCCCATGGTCGTTTCTTTTAAGAGCTCCGACATCATAAGCAATTGCTCTTTTGTATAATGCTTGATTAATTTAAAGTATTCTTTTTCTCTCTTTTCATCTTTAATCAATATATTTCTAAGTGAAATCGTTGTCATGGATAAAAAATCATTAAAGACTTCAAATGTATTTTTGTAGCCTGTGATTTTATGCAAAATCTTAATAAAATTTTTCTTATGAATTTCGTATTGCTGAGGACTCACTTTTCTCCGCTTATCATTTGAGCTAGAGCCTGAGGGGTCAAGCGTCGATACGCTTGGCGCTTTATCATCGTTAATAAGAGTTGATGGCTGTTCAGGTTTGACATGGTTCATGTAGTTCTCCTTTTATTTATAATTATCATTTTCGCTGTCACCTGATTTCCGTACACTTGCCACGGTTCTTGTTTGCAAGGGCGCTCGCAGAGCGTGCTATTGACCCTTGCAAACAAGGTTCTGGAAAGTGAAGGTATGAATCAGAAGTGACGAAGAAATGATAATTTGAAAAGGATGTTTAAAAGGACTTACTGAACAGCCATCTTACTCGCATTTACGATGAGGAAGTGAAATAATACACTCTATTTGATTTATAAATATGGAGTTAAATCGCTATGTCGAAATGGTCAGAGAATTACCACCTGGTAAAAGAGATCGATGCTGCTTTAGATGGCATTATTGAAATAGATGAACAACATGAAATGAGCATTTTGCTACATAGAAATGTAATAGCACATTGCATCGCAATACATATTCTTTTAGAAAAAAAACTTTTAACTTCAGCACAACCTTTATTAAGGCTATTATTCGAATCACTTGTAAAAGCACACTGGTTTAAGCTTTGCGCCACACAGCAAGATATAAAGGGATATATTGATGGACAAGAAATTTATTTTCGCAAAGAAGATGGTATAATTGTAAAAGAAAAAAGTTCAGGCAAAAATAAGAATAAAAAAAAGAAGTCCATTCAAGATTTAATAGACAATGTTGAAAACAGAGATTCTAAATTAGGCAGAAATTTAAAACAATTCTACAAAAAAAATAGCCCAATAATTCATAGTTTTGTGCACTCAGGTACATACCAACTTAGCTCTATGCAATCAGGAACAGGGTTTCAACAAATTGATAACCCAGAGCAATATAACTGGATTTCAAAAAAATCCATAGCCCTAGCTATTTCATCAGTAGATGAAATATCAAACATCATGATAGACGATCATCGAGTTAAACAAAAAATAACAGAGATACGGTATAAATTGTATCAAACCATTGCCCCTGATGAGCCTGCTTTTAAACAAGATACAGGAGAACTTACCTCGCTTTAATTTAAAAAAACGTTGAATTGTCTAGCCCTGATCGTTACCCGCAGGGCAAAGACTTTAGGCTTTGTTGAGCGCAGCGAAATAGAGCAGGAAAAAGCTCCTAAAAAAGAAAAAACGACTTAAAAGCCGTTTTGTTTGATTCAAGAAAAGGGTTCACACCCAACCTTCATACACCTTTTCAAGACTGTCAAAGTCTACTTTTATATTTTGCTCTATACGTCTTTGCTTACGACGCTCAGCTTTTTCAAATAAAGCTTTGATTTGCTCTGCATCTGTCTTACGATGCATAACCGATGCTTGCGTGCTTACTTTTTCGTTATTATTCATAAGTTTATACCTCATATCCTACGATATCTAAATACATTATAGGCATATTATGCTGTGTTGCATAGTCTAAATGTGTCATTTTTACTTGTAGCTTCCTTGGAAGTAAAACTTCCATTTGACCTTGATTACGGTGTACGTCTCTATTGGCATCAGGAAAAATGAAAGGTAAACCATTGACTTGATTTTGCATATACAAAATAATTGAAGTATATGTCCTATCACCATAAACATCATTCTTCCTGATTTCGTTCATGTAAGCAAATGTTGCTGCGATACTTTCACTCAAGCTGGTTGAAACAAATTCTTGAAATACATGGTATTCACCTTGTCCAGAACTTGCGGTTGCACAGAAATGTTTCAGTTCATCTTCACTCATCGGTATACCACGATAAAGTCTTTGCCCTCGTTGTAAGGTCTGTCCTTCACTTTCCAATATGTTAAAGCACCGATCTAAGTCACTGATAATTCGCCTAGCTTCACGCTCTTGCTCCTCTGAAAGTGCCTCATTTTTTAGGAACTTATTCACGCAACGGTAGTTCTTCTCATTTGTGATATTGTTTACCTTTGCTCTTTGATAGTCACGCACACCTTTAAATAAATCTCTACCTAAGCTTTCATAGTGCTGCCTGAGCAGTGCATAACTTGATTCATTGTCAGCACACAACCTCATGTAATCCAATTTATGCGCACTAGAAACCATCCCTAAAATAGAAGCTACAGAGCCATCAGAGTCTGTACTTCTCTTATCCTCATAAGCAAATTTAATCGCCTCTAAAGCAGAGTATTCATGCAATATTTGATTTTTATAATTTAATATCAAGCCTCACTCCATTCATTCATCATTTACTTTTGATAGCAATGCTTATCCTACCATAAAGCTCAGCATGCAAATGCTGAGCTTTGCTTATCTACTTATTTTTATATTCTTTAAGTCTTATAGCGACCTCTTTTTGATCAATAGCAAAAAGAGTTGGCATATACTGCTTAAGCAATGTGAACACTTTATCTTGTGTTGTATCTTGTACCGAAAAAGGCACACAATCATCAAGTAAAACTTCAAAGCTCGTGAGCTGAGATGTATCCAGCTGAAATTTTCCAGCATGGAGGCTCTGTAAAACATGATCAAATGAGAAGTGAATATGTAAAGACATGAATAAGCCGTCTCGATCAATTGAAAATGAAACAAAAGAGTCTATAAATAAAAAAACCTGACCGTCTTTCATATCAAAGATATGATAAACATGATGTTTCGAAAGCATTTCTTCATACTCTAAACTCTTTTCAAGATGAATAAGGAACTGTTCATTGTCATAAGAGACATCTTGATACATAGGGAAATACTGCGAAATCTCAAAATGATCGGTATACGTCACTGATTTAGAGCCTGTGGCATATGTAACGATTGCGCCGTCTTCCTCTGAAATCATCGTATCCTGCTCGTCAAAAACAGCTTGCTCCACATCAAATGCATTCTGCTCCAATGCAATTCTGAACGCTTTTTTCTCTGTAGTTGCCATGATAAATGTATCTTGATGAAACTCTTTACCGTCAAGATGTGTTTCTGTGCGAACAATATATAAATTCATAACTATCTTCCTTCTATGTTTGATTTCTGAGATAAAAGAGCGTTCGAATCATGAACGCTCTGAAAGCTAATTTACTTATTTTTCTTCCTCTTTTTTTGGTGCAAGGCATGGAGTCGTAAAGTCTGTTCTAGGCTTAGCACCCATTTTGGCTAGAGCCGCATCAAGCTGACTGAAATCGACATCCAGCTTAAATTTACGTTTCTTCTCAATCTGCACATCATCTGAGCTTGAGCCTGAGTGGTCCAGCGTCGATACGCTGGTTGCTTGCTTGTTGTTAATAAGAGTTGTTGGGTTATCGAGTTGAGCATTTTTCATCTTTCTTTCCTTATGTTTTAAGTTCATCACCTTCGCTTTCGCCTGATTTTCCGTACGCAGGCCACGGTTCTTTTTGACAAGGGCGCTCGCAGAGCGTGCCATTGACCCTTGTCAAAGAGGTTCTGGTATGCGAAGGTTTTAAATCAGAGTGAAAACGAAGGTCATGAACGTATAAGGAATGAAAGTGGCTCAACTCAGAACACAACTTACTCGCATTTACAACAAACAAGTAAAACCGACGTGAGTTCTGCTTCCCATAGCTCATAAAAAGCATCATGAAAGAATGCAATCAAAAAAAGAGTGCATTTCGCTCTCAAATCATGAACTCAAGTTAATGACTAGAATAATAAAAGGATATTAAATAGAGACCGTATCAATCCTAATCGTAACTAGAAGGGCAAAGACCTTAGGCTTTGTTGAGCGCAGCGAAATAGAGCAGGAAAAAGCTCCTAAAAAAGAAAAAGCGGTTAAAAAAAACCGCTTTATTTGAAGACCATGGTTGTCACATTTTTTACCAAGAAGCTTGAACCATTCTGGCTAAGCGTTCTTCTTCTGCTTTCTTATATTCCTTTTATAACTCTTCTAAGCTTAAATGACCCAAAGCATCCGCTATCAAATCGGCTTCATATTGATCACGGTCAATTTCAAAACTTGGTTGTCTTTTCTGTACTTTTTATTTATTTTCTTTCTTTAACGCTTCGGCCTTTTTTTCAAACCAAAAAGAAGATTTAACGGCATCTTTTGGTATGACATCATTTCCATCACGATAAAGCTCCGCTAAAATCAGCATAGATTTGATGTGACCTTGATGGGCTGCTTTTAAATGCCACTTTTCACTTTCTACAAAGTTTTGCTCAATGCCACCATCACCAAGATAATAAAGCATGCCTAAATTATATTGAGCTTGCATTTGATTTACTTTCGCTGACTTTTTTATCCAGCGTGCAAACTCATGCATGTCAGAATGTAAATAGGTTATCGCACGCTCAAAAGTATATAGGGAGAAAACTCCTGCATAGATAATATAGGTATATTGATCATGTTGAATATAGGGCTGACCTTGACATATTCTATAATCAAGAAGGTTATTATTTTCTATGATAGGTGCCTGATGGCTAATTAAAGATTGATAATATTCATCTTCATTCATCATTCCTAAACTCAATGCTTTCGCATAATCAACTTGGCAATCGTTCATATTTTGAGAGAAGAAGATAAAAGGTGACTCATTAGTACCAAGAGAAATGAAAAGAGACATTGCTTTTTGTATTTCTTCAGGTGCTTCTTCTATTTGTATATCTATTTCTTGTGAGTTCTTAAGTAAAAAAGAGAAAGGAAGTAGTTTTATTTTGATATGGTATCCTCCATGTAGTGTGTAGGGAGGATAGCTGATTTTTACACCGGGTATATATTCGATAGTGCTGAAGTCATATAGAGTTTCTTGGTGTAGATTATAACATTTTTCTGATAAGCACTCACTCCCCACAGTAATATACCTTTTATCTTTGGTAAATTGGATTTGTTCGAGATTCTCAAACCTACCTATTTTCCGATCTAAAAGGCTCGTTGCTTCGGGTATATTGACTTGATCAATGTTTGATGGTGAATTGATATAACCCTCTAGAGTTAGAACTTGAATATTTTTTTCAAGTAAAAACATATCAAAGGTTAAAGCATAACTACCTATATCATTATTATTAGCATGTACTTTGTCATTATGAGATAAATAAGTAATATCAATTTGTTTATTATTATCTTTCGCATAAGCATGATTGAGTAAATATTGCTTATAGTTTATTTGACCTGATTCATAGGCTTGATCCAAATTCGATCTTAATTCTTGTACCGATAAATCAGCGTTATAAGGATGCGCCATGAGTGAAGTGGTACAAAATACTGCTAGAGGTAAAAGGCTGTAACGTTTTACTCTTGATTTCATATTATTTTTATCTTATTTTTTTATGAGATAATTCCATAGACTCTTTGCAGAGTATCCAAGAAAAGTGCTCTATGGACTGCATTCAATAAATTGGATTAGATATCTTTTTATTGTGCTTAATTTAAATGTGCCGCTTGTTGAATAAGCCTTGTTCCTCTAGCGTAATCTTGGCTTACACCTAAGCCACGCTGATAATAGACCCCAAGGTTATGCATAGCAGGCCCAAAGCCTTGATCTGAAGCAGCTTTAAACCACTTAAATGCTTGATGATAATCTACAGATACTCCTTGACCCTTTTGGTACATTACACCTAAGTCATATTGTGCTTCTCTTATGCCTTGATTTGCTGCGAGCTCCAATAACTCTATCGCCTTATTATAATCTCTGGTTACACCTGTTCCATTTCTATATGCCGACGCTAGGTTCTTTTGAGCATTTGCGTTATTATACTTGACGCCTTTTTTATACCATTTAATCGCTTGTGTATAGTCTTGAGATGTACCTTCCCCCTGTTGATACATCGTACCAAGATTATTAAAAGCAATGATTAAACCTTGCTCTGCTGCTAAGCTATAAAGTTCAAAGGCTTTGTTTTTATCTTGCCGCACACCCATACCGTTTTCGTACAACACAGCTAAGTTATATTGTGACAGAGCATCACCTTGCTCTGCAAACTGAGTTAACCACTCTAAATATTGAACGCTATTTTTGGAAATAGTTTCGAAACCAATATCATAAAAGTTAATTAAATTCTTGATTGCAGTGGTTTGATTCTGATGCCCTGCTTGAGTATACCAATATAAGCTTTTCTCATAATTAGGCTGACCTTCTATACCATGAAAGTAGTATTCAGCAGTTGCTGTTTGTGCTGCGGGATCTTTTTGCTCAGCTGCTTGAAGAAACCAATGACCAGCTAACTTAGGTTGCTGTGAGCTATCAGTAGTACCAGTAAAGTATTTAAAGTATAAATTAATAGCTTTATACAAGCCTTGAGTACGTTTTATAATATGTAACCTTTTCTCAGTTGGGTCTCCATCTATATTCATATAAAATTTTGCTAATTCAAGTTGGCCTTTTGCTTCACCTGTAGCAGCAGCTTTTTTATACCAAAATAACGCTTTATCTACATCTTTTTCTGTCGAGCCTTCTCCATGACGGTATATTTCAGCTAAGGTGAGTATGGCGTTCAAAAAGTTTTGCTCGGCTGATTTTTTATACCATTTGATACCTTCAGCCCAATTTTTTTCAACCCCTAATTGACCAGTAGAATAGAGTATTCCCAAGTTGTATTGGGCTGCACTATCACCAGCTTGAGCAGATTTTTTTGTCCACCGTATAAATTCCTGCGTATTTTTATGTAGTTGAGTTATGGCACGATCAAAAGCATACTCTGAGAAGTTGTCAAGGTTGATATCTGGAGTGCTCAGTTGGCTTTGACATGCTTTATAACCTATAAGCTGATTGTTTTTTATTTGAGGTACCTGATGTTTAATTAAAGATTGATAATAGCTATCCTCATTCATCACCCCTGAACTTAATGCTTTTGCATAATCAAGCTGGCAATCGTTTTTATTTTGAGAAAAAAAGATAAAAGGTGACTCATCAGCACCGAGTGAAAGAAATAAAGATAAAGATTTTTTGACTGTAGGTTCTGGATGATCCAGTTGTATATCTTTGATCTCTGAATTTGGATCGAGAAAAGCAAGAGGTAATGTTTTTATTTTAATATGATAACCTCCCTTTAATGTATAAGGAGCTTTGTTGATTTTTGCACCCGGTATATATTCTATACGGATGACATCATAAAGGGTGGTCATCCTACTTGTGCGACATTTCTGCTCTTGACAAAAGGTCGTTTTTATAGCGGGAGTCTCTCCTTTTAAAAAATGGATTTGCTGTAAATCATTCTCTGGCGATATCGACATCGTTGTATTCAGAAGAGTTGTTGCTTCAGGTATGTTCACTTGCTGAATCTCAGAAGAGAGATTGATATAGCCTTTTTGAGTTAAGACTTGGATATCTTTTTCAAGTAAGAGCATATCAAAAGTCAAAGCGTAACTGCTTAGATCTGCATTATTCGTATTGATCTTATCACTAGGAGTAAAATAAGCAACATCGACTTGTCTATTATTATCTTTCGCATAAACATGATTAAGTAAATATTGCTTATAGTTAATCTGGCCTTGTTGATAGACTTGATCTAAATTCGATCTGAAGTCTTGCACTGATAAATCATCGTTATAAGGGTGGGCCATGAGTGAAGTTGCACAAAATGCAGCTAGAGGTAAAAGGCTACAACGTTTTATTTTTGGTTTCATATCATTCTTATCCTTGATTTTGTATTTATGCTTACTTTTTATATAAGGCAACGCCTTCAAAACTCGTTAGAGTGTTTACTGAAAAATTTTGATACTTCCTATTTAAATTCATCTATTTTTGTACACTCGCAAAAACGGCATCAATGCACCTAAATAAAGTTTTTATAAGAAAATGAGTATCGTGTTTTTAGTTTAAACTTCCTATCCCAGGATTTTTAAATAAACCTTTTTAGGAGCGTCTGTTGTGCATGCATTCTCAGAATCGTATTCAATGACTTCGAATAAATCACTAAATTTCTCCCATTGCTGTCTTTTTTCTTCTTTATCTTCAATATTTGCTCTCTTTTTAAAAAAAGTGCTCCAGACATCAAAATACTCAAACTCCCAACGCTCAACATCTTCTTGTTGAACTTTTGTCCTATGAAAAAGCGTTAATTCATTAAAAATATCTTTAAATTCAGGCGGAAAACCATTTACATTTGGAGTTACTTCTGGAGCATTCTCTGTAGGTTGATTCACTGTTCGAACATTCTCTGTAGGTTGATTCACTGTTCGAACATTCTCT
>MDTC01021866.1_pt1 | contig 11887 bp, 5 predicted proteins | sample 811181 | NCBI WGS metagenome assembly MDTC01 (sample SAMN05326644, study PRJNA326480) | marine metagenome | isolation source: seawater | place: Pacific Ocean: North | collected 2011
GCATTGAAAGTCTGCCAAGCAGCAATTGTCGACGCTGAGGTATTTGCACTGACCGCATGATCCGGAGGTATCGCAAATGTCTTTTGTACAGGAGTTGCCGTCGTCGCAGTCGAGATTAACGGCGCACTTGGTCGGATCTTTTTTGTAAGCGCATTTATTGTTCGAATCGCAGAAGTTTAAGGTACTGCAATCTTGATCGTCACAATCGTCCGGACCGTTACAACAGGTCGCATCTCCATTGTCGACGAACTTACACTCACTGGTGCTCGTGTCACAGCTGTCGATCGTGCAGACCTTACCGTCGTTACAATCGGCGCTGGTGTCGCAGCAATTCGGCTTAAATTTATCGGGGATAAAGTTACAGCCGTGGTTTACGCAAACACCCTTGGTGCATTCATTTCCATCTTTGCACTCTGAGTTGAGATCGCAGCAGGTATCAGAGCTTTTGATGTGGCTACACTTGTTCTTTGCGATATCGCACTTGTCACTGGTACAGAACCGGCCGTCATCACAGTCCCCCTGATTGACGCAGCACAGCGGGTCGAGCTTCTTGCTGACGCACTTACCGGACGGATCGACCGGGTTGTTCTTCTCGCAGGTATCTGTAGTACAGAAGTTTGAGTCATCGCAGTCTTTGGCGGCAGCACAGCAGCCAGGCTGGGGAATGTGAATACACTTCTCTTGAGCCACAATACACGCATCACCGGTACAAGCGTTTCCGTCGTCGCAATCGGCGTCAAAAGCGCAGCATTCGGGCTTTTTCGGATCTTTGGCGTGTGTGCACTGTTTCCAGGCACCGCCATCCATCGGCTTGTCGCAGGTGTCGATGGTGCACTGGTTGTTGTCGTTACACTGAGGGTTGGTCGTTGGACTACAGCATCCCGGTTTGAACTTATCGGGGTTGAAACGGCACTGGAAGCCGATGCATGAACCCACTTGGCAGGGGTCATCGGATTTACACTCGGAGTCGAAACAACACACACCAGCCGGAGTCTCGTGCTTACACTTGCCCGTGCTGGTATCGCAACTGTCGATGGTGCAACTCAGGCCATCATCGCACTCCAACTTGCCAGGCTCACCGGCCTTGGTGCAGCACTCTGGGTCAGGTTTGATGTTGGTGCATTGGCCTTTCGGACCGCTGAGATCGCATTTATCGGTAGTACAGGTATTGCTGTCATCACACTCGCTGTCGCTGGTGCAGGTGGTGCACTGACTATTGGCACCAGGATTGTTGCATGTCTCGCCTTGCAGACAGTCGTAGGCGTGGTTGCAGCAGTTGGACACTGGCTCGTAGTTACAGTAGCCACCGATGCAAAATGAGATCGAGCAAGCATTGCCGTCTTTACATTCATCGGAGACCGCACAAGCTTGTCGTAACTGGAGATAAATACGCTTCTGTGTGTTGGCGATCACAGTGCCGTTTTTATCGATCAAGTTACAAGCGAGCGTATGAAGACCGACGGTCTTCAAATCAGCGATCGTATTGGTCGTCGCGTCCTTCTCTTTGAAGGTCGTCAGCGCCTGCGTTCCATCTACGTAACAACGGATCTTGCCGTCGTTTGCGCCAAGCTGGAAATTCGACACCGCGAAGACCATCTCCACCGGGTACTTTGAATTAGCCCCTTTGTAGATATAGCCTTGATAATTTTTCGGCGCCGTAATTTGAAGACTTGGATCTGCTGCCTGGAAGGTTTCGACAGCGAACGACGCGTCGACTCCAGAAGCAAAGTCTGTCAGCAAGCCTGCTGCAGGAGCCGGATCCTGTTCCTCCGCACAACTAGCGAAGATGACAAGTCCAGCGAGCAAACTCAGCCGCGATAAGCGGGTGTAATGCTGATGCCGCATTCCAATCCTCCTGACGACTCCGCCCATAAAATCGGGCATTTGGTCGTGTACCAACGTGGGGGATCTGTCTGCGTGTCGAGCTAGATCGCGTTGCGTCCAACGCGCTCTTTTTGGAGCTTATTTTAGCCTAGCCGGCCTATGTTTGACGCACACAGCGTCATGGTTCGATCGATTGGCTAGGTGAGTTAAATCTCCAATTTACTCGTCATTACGGGTGCTTGCATAACCCTGAAAACGCTGCCTTCATGGGGGTGAAGATTACAGGCTCTCAGCTATGAAAAGTACCAAATCGAGGCTGCGAAGGCAAGCATATGCTGAGTGACTCGATAGATTGTGCCAAGATATTCAGCCTGCTACTGCCCAGAATGGAAGCAGAAAAAAATCTGATGGGCACAATTTTTTGATGTCAAAGTTGGGGAGTGGGCAATTTGAAACGCCGACAAATATTGGAAAAGCCAACCTTGTCCGAACACACAACATAGCCCACATACACAAACACCCTCGACAGCTGAACTGTCGAGGGTGTCTTCGGAGCGGGAAACGGGATTTGAACCCGCGACTTCCACCTTGGCAAGGTGGCGCTCTACCACTGAGCTATTCCCGCGTGCGCCGCCTATCATGACGGGGGGGGGGCGGTATGTACTGCGCACACCGCGCAGGTGTCAACTCCTGCTTGATGAAAAAACACGCTTGTGAACGCTTAACGCATGTGGACGCTTTTCGAAGACGTCCTGCCACTGCGGACACTCAAGGTGACCTTTTTGGTCACACCGCCAGGTCCTTTAAGGGTGAAGGTCTGCCGACCTGCTGGGACTTTCGTGAAAGTGGCCGGCGTCATTTTGGTCTTCCCCTTGTAGGTCACGCGGGCCCAGGGAATCGCGTTGATCGACACCTTGCCGGGTCCAGTTGCCACGGGCTTTTTCGCCGCTGCTGGCTTGTCTTTTTCCAGCGCCAACTCGAATAGCTCGGCCCCGGAGTCTTTGGTAATCGTCAGGACTTTCTGCATCGGCTTGTAGCCAGCGGCCTGCAACTCCACGCTAACGGACGTGCCTGCCTTGAGCTTGGGCATCTGAAAGCTACCCCCGACCAAAGAGACGGCCTTGCCGTTGATTTTCATGATGCTGTTGGCCGGAGTCGCGCGGATGACCGCGATCGTATTGCCACCGACCTCTTTGGCTTTCGGTTTGGGCAAGTCGATGGTGACGGTCTGGTCGTCCTTGTCGGCTGTGAAGCGTTTGAGTTGCTCTCCGCCATCGCCAATCGCCAAAATTTTGATGGTCTCGCCTTTCGGTACCTGAAAATCGAGGCTGTCCGAAGTGGCTTCTGTCTGCCCATCAATTTCGATCTTTTTGGCGCCAGGTGCGCGGATGTGAACCGTATACTTGACGACCTTAGCGGCTTTTTGAGCCTGGTTGGTCGCGCCCGGGTCAGCACTCGCTACCGCGCCACCCGTTTTCGGAGACTTGCCCTTATCAAAGACGCCAGCAGCCATAAGACCTACGGCCACAGCAATACCAGCGACAACCACACCCAAGCCAACAATTAGACCTGTGTTTGATTTCTTCGCTGGCGCACTCGCGCTCGACTGCTCTCCCAACAACATGCCCGCTGCAGCAGTGTCGAGAGCGACGGTCGCCTCTTCATCGCCACCCATGAGGCCAGCCGCGCTGGTATCGAGGGCCACCGTGGCATCTTCGTCTGACGCAGCCGCCAGTTGACGGCTATTCGTTGTCGGTCGACGTAACCCTGAGTTTGTCCGTAATGCAGACAAAGCCTCAGCCTCAGCCGCGACATCGCTTTTGAGTTTGAGGATCTGCTCGTTAAAGAGCTCGTGTAAGTAGTTTTTCAAAGAGATCGCACTGGGATCCGGTACGGCGGTGTAAAACCAACGACGTAAGTCAGCTACAAACTCTGCTACGTCGGCCTGTCGCTCATCGCGATCTTTGGCCAAAGATTTGGCGACGATCGCATCCAACTCTGTGGGCACGTCCGGATTCATCTCCGTGAGGCTTGGAGCCTCCATACGAAGCACATTGTTGAGCGTCTCAAAATCAGAATCGCCGACGAAGAGCCGTTTACCGGCCAGCATCTCCCACAGGCAGACGCCGAGGGCGAAGAGATCGGAGCGACCGTCGAGGGGTTTGCCTCTGGCTTGCTCTGGGCTCATGTAGGCACATTTGCCTTTGACGGTTCCGACGCGTGTCTTGGTGGAACGGCTCGCAGCTTTGGCGATGCCGAAATCCATGATCTTCACCTCGCCATTGTAGCTCACCATCATGTTGTGAGGCGAAATGTCACGGTGGATAATGTTGAGTGGCTTGCCGTCAACCTCTCGTTTGTGGGCGTAGTCGAGGCCCTGCCCAGCCTCAATCATCACCTGAACGGCTTGGGCGATCGATAGTGGCCGCCCCTCTTTGGTACCTGCGTCGAGTACGCGCTTGAGGTCTTCGCCCTCGACATACTCCATGGCGATATAATACAGGCCTTCGACCTGCTCGAAGTCGAAGATCTGCACGACATTGGCGTGGTTGAGGTGCGCGGCAACCCTCGCTTCGTCTTGGAACATGGTGATGAAAGATTCGTCCTCACAGAAGTGAGGCAAAATTCTCTTAATCACGACGACTTTTTCAAAGCCTTCTGCGCCAACGGATTTGGCGCGAAAGATCTCGGCCATACCGCCCATCGCGATCTTTGTCGTTAGGTAATATCGACCAAACTCTTGGGGATATGTCTCGCGGATACCAGTCGCCATCGTATTGTCTCTGCTCGCTCGACTCGCGCGTCGTTCATGAGGAACTGTTGATGTGCCCCGGAGGGCGAGAGCGTCTGCGGCCTACGCGCAAAAAGGCCTGTTCGTGGTGACGCCCACAAAAACAACGTCTATGCCCTTTACTACGCTACCGCGGCGAGATCAACATGCAGGTCCCAACCAGCGAACACAGCTGTGGTGGTCGCCACCGGACAATCAGGGCCAATCTCATTTCTTTGACGGTTTTCCAAGGTCGCCTTCACCCAAGTCAGCGATGAGACGGCCCCAGATTTCTTCGTCGAGCACACCTTCTGTGTCCGCGTCAGCAGCGAAGGTTTCACGATTGTCAGCACCTTGGATGCAGTCGTGGCAAACCATCGACTTCACGCGCAAGGCGTTCGCATTCATGTAATCGTCAAGGCAGGTAGCGAGGTACATCCGGCGACTTCGGAAACTACAGTGAAACACATCAGAGAGCCTTCTCGGTCGTGCGGAGGGATCTTCTTGCTGAGTCGTCGCCGTTGTTCCGTTCATATTGCCTCTTCGATTCAATCGCCCATGGGGTGTGGGCACGGGGAAGCCCTGCGCGCTAAGCGGCGACCAAGTCGTGCTGCGTCCGGGGATTTGGGCACTCTATCGAGTCGAACATTTTGGTCAAGCGCTTATTCGCTTCCCGTTAGATTTTCGGACTCTACGCGATCACCAAAGCGTCTCTCAATTGGAGTTTATAGACCTGCGCCGTAGCCTTGGTCGATTCAATCGCGTAGGTTTTAGCGCATGTGTAGCAGCAGCCGGACAATTGGATTGTTCTCTTTGTTCATCATCGTCGTGATGAGCTTGGGTGGATTTGATGTGCAGCGTGATGTGAGTGGCATTCCTTTGCGCTGGCCTGACCGGGACATCGCGGTTTTCTTAGAGAATCAGCCTCACGGAGACGTCAACGCCAACGTCATCGCAAAGCAAGCTCGTGCAGCGCTGGAGACTTGGAATGCAATTCCAGCCACAAAGATTCGACTCGTCTGGGGCGGTCTGGTGCGTGGAGATCCGCGCTTTGACATCTATATTCGGTTTCGAAGCTCTGGGTTCAAGCTGCGAGCAGGACTGCCAACAGCCTCGGTACGTATCGATTCGGAAAACAGCCTGATTGAACGGGTCGCGATCGAGCTCAATGCTCAACATTTTCGATTCGCGACCAAAGAGAGTCTGCTCGACAATCGTATTCACGCGGACTTGCGAACCAACCTGATTCACCACCTGGGCCATGCGCTCGGCCTCGGGCTGAGCCGACAGGCCGATTCAATGATGTTTTTCTTACCGCGGGCTCGGCGAGAACTGACCGAAGATGACCGAAGAGGCGCTCGATTTCTGTACGGCCCCCAAGACATCGTGCTCGATGGTGGGCTGTGTAGCCCCTGTTCAAGCGATGCTCAATGCGACGGTCGCTGCCTTCAGTGGCCAGATGGCCGGGGCTACTGCGCGTCCGATTGTCAAACTCACCAAGATTGTCCGATCGGGTTTTCATGTGGGACATGGTCGGCTGGCCAGGCGTGCCTTCCAAACGACCGTCACTGCGCAGTTCAACTGGCCAAAGCAGGGGCGAGCGGCAAATGCGCCAATGATTTGGCCTGCCCTGACCCGCTATTTTGCCTCTCAACGTCGAAAGACGCCTTCTGTACGGCGGGATGCGACGGGTTTTGTGGCAACTTCGGGGTGTGTCGCCAAGTCAACTTGGCAAACACAGCCGTCGGATTGTGTCTCAAAGGGATGAACCGACCCTTTGGTACTGATTGTACGGTGGCCACCCAATGTACATCGCTACTATGTGAGCCGGTCTTAGGAGGTGGAGGCAAGTGCGGCCGAGCCTGCGCGACAGGCTGTGGAGAGGGCAACACATGTGACGCCGAAGGCATCAGCTGTGTGATCCCTGGAGATCGTCCCGTTGCTTGGCCCTGCAAGAGTGGATTCGACTGCCAATCCGGCCTGTGCATCGAGTACGGCAAGGGATTTGACCGTGTCTGCGCTATTGAGTGCACGACAGCTGCCTCATGTCCCGAAGGGACAGGCTGCACCCCGACTCAACTCGGGATGTATTGCCTGCCCTACGGGCCGCCGCCAGCTGGAGCTCCCTGCGCCAAGGTTGGCGCGTGCGGGCAAAATATGGTCTGCGATATCGCCAAAAGTGACGCTGCTGGGCGATGCGCTCCAAAGTGTGACCTGCTGGGCGATAGCACCGACTGTCCAGTCGGTGACCGCTGCGCTTGGTTGAGTGGCGATGAAGGCCTGTGCCGTGCCTCTGGAGCCGGACAGTTACTCGATCAGCCCTGCAGCGCTGAGCAGCCCTGTAGGGTCGATCTGGTCTGTATTGGACAAGATCAACAAGGCACATGTCGCCGGCTTTGTTCGTCAAAAGATACGGATATCTGCGCGAACCAAAGCTGCGAAAAGCTTGCAGTCAATGACGACCAGATGTTTGTCTGTGCCTCAATCGACGAATTCAGCGAGCGCATCTCGGCTCTGAAAGAGTTGCCCGACAATTTCGCTGCTCAGAACTTGCTGCTCCAGGCCGTCGGTCCATTCAAACCCCTGCGTGTAGACGAAACCTCGGGATGCTCCGCACAAAAGCAAACTGATCGAAACCCCTGGACTTGGATAGCGATGCTGTTGTTTGCCGCGGTCTTGATCGGCGCCCGCAAACGCACCAGCCGCGTTTAAGGCGCCTTGCCTGCGCCGGCGAGAACCTTGTCGACGGCTTGAAGCATTGCATCGACCTGCAAAGACCCTCGATATTCGCGACCATTGAATAACACCGACGGCGTACCTCGTAACCCGAGGCGAGCTGACTCTTCGATGTGAGCGGCGACAATGGCAGCTGCAGAACCATCCCCGAGGGCCTTTTCAACCCGCTGGAGATTGATGCCAACCTTCTGAGCTAGAGCCTTTAGGTTGGTTTTGAGCCGTTCCGGGTCTCCAACGCTAAAGGTCTTAGGATCTTTGAGTACGCCGCTAGCAAAGGCCCAACCCTTGTTCTGTGATGATGTAGCTGCAACCCAATTCGCCACAATGCAAGCGCCTGGATGGAGATCTCGAGCCATCGTCCGGTTGCACTGAGATGACAGCGGTAAATGCTTGATGTGCAGACTCACCGGAACCTTCATAACTCGTTTCAGAGCCAGCAAACGTGGCAAAAAGCGCGCACAATAGGGACATTGGAAATCTACAAAAGTCACGATAGACAGCTTTTCATTGTTGCCCTTCAGACTCGTTGCTCCCTCAAGAGCCACATTGGCCGCTTTGGCAGCGAGCACTTCAGGTCGCTTATTTTGTTTGCCCTCTTTGATGAGGTGTTCGTAAAGCTTGGAGCGATCAACTCCAGCGTCGAGCGCGGCTTGAGCTCTTTTTAACTCTTGGTCGATGACCTGCACATATATCGAAAATGGTTGGGATCCTGAGATTCGACGTCCATTGATAAATAGCGTCGGAGTGCCTGTAACGTTGACGAGTCCAGCCGCCATTTGGTCAGCTTGGAGCATCTTTTGAGTTGCGCGGTCTTTCATGCATCGGCGATATCGATTTCGGTCGGCTTTGATGGCTACAGCGTGCTCTTCAAGCTGGGCTGGGTCGAGTTCGCTTTGCCGCTCAAAAAGCCGCTGCTCCATCTGCCAAAATAGCCCCTGCTGATGAACACATAAGGCTGCCTCTGCAGCCATTGGGGCCTTCTTATGGAAAGACAAGGGTTGGTTCTTAAAGACCAAACGGAGCCTGTCAGGATAGGTCTTCTCTAACTGCTTTAAGGTCGGACGAACGCGGACGCAATAAGGACACTGAAAATCGGTGAACAAGACTGCAGTCAATAGGGGACGATCGGCTCCTTGCGATGGTTCTTTTCCAGTCAAATCGACCTTCCAAATGGTCTTGTCTTTGGCCGGGTGTTTCGGTTTGGCCGCAGGCTTTTTGGTTTTGGCCTTGGGTCGTTTCGGAGGTTTCGGGCGTGCGCTCTGCGGCGGTCGTCCATCGCGGATAATCCAATCCATCACTGCGTCGGCTTTTGCAGGGTTGTTGCGTCGCCATAGCCTTCCATGGAGCTTTTGACGAGGGACACCGTCACGCAGCAGTTCATCGGCAACCTTGAGTTGCTCAGCCACGATAGCTTTGAACTTGTCCAATGGTTGCGCGCCAGAGACTTGAACCCCGTTGACAAAATATGCAGGTGTCGCGGTAATTCCCAAGCGGGCGGCGATGGCGGTATCGTCGAGTACCCGTTGCTTGAGCACATCGTCTTGGATGTCCGCTTCAAATTGCCCCATGTTGAGTTGCAGCTGTTGAGCAATCGTCTTGATCTTCGATGCAGACAAGGCCTTGCTCGACATGAAGAGTTGCTCGTAGAAGGGCCAAAACTTGCCCTGTTTATGCGCCGCAAAAGCTGCAATCGCAGCGGGCAACGCATGCTCATGAAAACTCAGAGGCAAGTTGATGAAGATCGTACGCACGTCCTGAGAGAACTCAGACTTCAGCTGATCGAGGGTCTCTCTACCCCGACCGCAAAACGGGCATTCAAAGTCACTGACCTCAACGATGGTCACTCGCGCAGCATCTGGGCCGCGAGTCGGGTGAGTGAACTTGTAGTCCGGTGGGCTAGTCTGAGGCTGCTCTTGCGCAGGATCCGCAGGCGTCGTTGGGGCCGCTGTCGACGCTGCCTCGATGAGTTCGGAGCTGGAGTCAGGAGCGCTGTTACGCTCGAGGGCCCGTCCAGCGAAGAACGCTCCCGCGAGCAACACGACGATGATGATCAGGGTCCGTTCTCGACTCAACTCAAACCTCTCATGGGTTCAAAGGACAAGGTTAACTTCTGTTATAGGGCCGCAGCCAACGACCAGCAAGACAATGACACAGGAGCTGCGATTAAGGTGCCCGCTTGTCAGGGTTGGTCTCTTTGCTTTTGAGCCATTGACGCCAGGCTGAGGGAGAGTCAAGAGCCTGTCCTCCCTTGATACGCTGCAATTGAGCGCGCGCTCGACGGGCCAAGTTTGGATTTGGATCTGCGACCAGCACACCGAGGGCCTGAAGCTCTCCATCAGTCCAAGGTGCACCCACATTTCTCAACACCTGACGCCGGACGATGTACGAGGGATGTCCTGCCGCTGTCGCTAAAATCCCGTCACAGCTGGGCGACCCTGGACGTTGACACAACTCCAATCCCCACCTCAAGGTCGCCCCTCCAAGCTGATGCTCAGCGGCTTCTTTGAGGATCGCGGCGAAACGCTTCGGCCCCCGATCGTGTCCTGCGATCGCCAGCCCCCAGGCGGCCGCAGTGCGTGTCATAGCGCTGGCGATGATGCCTGGAGCGTCAGCGAATTGACGCAACATGGTTAGGTCTCTCGAATCGCCCAAAAGCGCCAACCCGTAGACTGCGAAACCACGCGCTTTGTCACTGTCATCTACCAAGAGCTTACGTAACCACGGTCTCGCTTCATCGAGCTCCAACTCAGCGACAATCCGGACAATCCGTGAGCGATAAGGCGCTTTCGCCGGAGCGAGAGGGAAGAGCTCGCGAAGTGGCTTCCATGCATGTCGACGAAACCCGACCAAAATATCATGGGCTGGACAGCCTGACACACCATTGCAGCGAAACTTGTTTCGTAGATCGACCAGCGCGTGCAAGAGCGCTTCATCCATTGCTTTGGGGTCGATATCGGTAGGCTTCGGGCTTGGAGCCTGGAGCGATATTGGCGTGTCGCTGGGTACGCGAGTCGAGAGCGACGGAGGCGTCTGTTCGCTACAAGCCACGAGCGCGCAAACAATGAGCACGGCCACGCAAGTGCATTGACCTGCGCTTATTGCACGCTCCAACTCTGTTGGCCAAAGGGACTTATTTGACTTCAAAGGTGAATTCCACCTGCTCACTCCAAGCGAGCTTGGAGGGATTGGTGTCATCAACCGCTTGAACCTGTCCAACAACCACATAAGTCCCCTGAAAATCAGGATTGATGGTCAAGTAGGGGACATCGGTGCTCTGAAAGTCATTGCTCACCCAAAGGGTAGAGCCCGCTGGCCGCGTCTTGATGGTCCACAGATACGCGCCGTACTGACCGAGCGGCAGATCTCCCTCGGCTGCGATTGCCTCGATTTTAAAGGGCTGACCGACCTTGGCCTCTTGGTCGTTGTAGGCTCCGAGCTTTAAGGTCGGCAGCTTGTAGAGTTTGGACTCATCGGAATCAACGGTACCGGTCAAGTTGACCGTCCGTGCCACGACCTGTTCAGCACATTTGTCGCCTTTCCAAGCGCCTGGGCAATACACAATGTTCAGGAAGTGATTGATCGTTTTGTATTTTTCATTCGGCGGCTCAAATTTAACAGTCAGCGGCAGCAACTCCCAGGGCTTGATTTGGGTCAAGCCCTTTTCATCGACGACGCCGAAGTGAGCGGACAACAAAGTAGCGTTGCCACAAGGATTGCTGTCTGAGCCACGCGCAGCGACCTGAGTGACGCAAGCCTGTAGCACCTGGAGGGGTGCACAGCTCTGGTTGGCGATGACCAACTCTTTGGTCGCTTTGCCTCCGAGCTTCGTCTGTAGCCAAATCGGCGTCGCTGCAGGGGAGACCAGCAGATCAGGCGTGTCACACGCGCCCGCCAAAACTGGCAACTGCAAGGTCGATGGGATGTTCGCTTGCGAATAGTTGACCACCATCTCAGCATTGGTCGTCTTGTTGTCATTCGGAAAAATGTACTCCACACAGAAGTCTAGCGACTTCGAGGGATTGATACTCCGAGGCAGGGCAACCTTGTCCTTGGTGCCGTCTGGTAGCTTCTTGTAGAGCTTCACCCCATAGAGACTCTCGGCGAGGTCTTGCTTGGACAAGTCGAGGGGATTGACCTCAACTTTGTTGATCAGCATACCGCTCGGCCCTTCATTGTAGATGTTGCAACACTTTTCGACGATGCCGCTCGCTGTGCCCGTGAAGTCATATTTGAGACTTCCATCAGGGGTTCCGCATGTGATCTTAAAGACGTTGTCCTCTTCCCACGTCACGCTAAAGGTGACCTTGGCATACGGGTTGGTCTTGTCGTTGGTTTCGATCACCAACTTCGCTCCGTAATCGCCTGACTTATCGTCAGGGGAAACCCGAACGCACACGTTGAGGTATTTCGGATTGGACTTAGGATTGTCGCCCTGCCCCTTCGCCGCAATCGATGTCCCGCTGTTGGGCTGCTCGATGATGGAGTAGTACTTCGTGGCCGTCTCCATGTAGGCCGAATTGAAGACCAAAGGCGCGTTGCCACCGTTGGTAAAGCCGA
>MDTC01072746.1_pt1 | contig 11887 bp, 14 predicted proteins | sample 811181 | NCBI WGS metagenome assembly MDTC01 (sample SAMN05326644, study PRJNA326480) | marine metagenome | isolation source: seawater | place: Pacific Ocean: North | collected 2011
TATAAACATAATTTCAGCATATGCTATTTGATATAAAAGAAAGTTGCTAATTCTTTTATCTCCCCCTGTCCTAATTAACAAATCAATTTCATCAACTGGCACAGATGAAAAATTATTAATTGATTCTTTCGTGATATTTTTTAAATCCATATTCCCAGATGAGACTTCTTCTGAAACTTTAATAACTATATCGACAATATCTTGTTGGCCCCCATAACCTAAAGCAACATTCAGATCTAACTGAGCTTTTTCAACATATGTTTCACTTTCAGCAAAAAGTATTTTTTGTTGAATTTTCTCTCCAAAATCTTTTATGTCGCCAAAAAACTTTAATTTAACTTTCTTTTCCTTAAGCTCTGGAACTTGCTCATTAATTGCTTCAATTACAAGCCTTTTTATAGCGCTTATTTCTCTTTTAGGTCTTTGCCAATTTTCTGAACTAAATGCATACAAAGTAATAGATTTTATACCTCTCTTAACTCCTTCTTCGACAATATCTCTAACAACACTTACACCTTTTTTATGACCTTGACTAATTTTTAAAGAATTATTCATGGCCCACCTTCCGTTGCCATCCATAATTATTCCAATGTTCTTTGGATAATGTTTATTATTGTTTTGGCTTTTTGCCATTTTAGATCTCTAAATTTCTATCAGATCTGATTCTTTATTTTTCAATTCAGTATCAACGATTGAAATGAATTTATCTGTTTCCTTTTGGATAAGATCTTCAAGCCTTCTTTGATCATCTTCAGATATTTCAGATGCTTGTTGTTGTTCTTTTGAAGATTGGTTTGCGTCTCTTCTGATGTTTCTTATCGAAACTCTAGAATTTTCTGCTTCCGCTCTAGCTTGTTTGATGTAATCCTGTCTAGTCTCTTCTGTTAAAGCAGGCATTGTAACCCTTATTAAATCTGAACTAGTGCTTGGATTAAGGCCAAGATCTGAACTATGAATGGCTTTCTCAATTTCTGGGATTAGATTCTTGTCCCATGGGGATATAACCAGTGATCTTCCTTCCTCAACACTTATATTGGATGTTTGATTAATTGGGGTTAGATTTCCATAATAATCTACTTTAATATCATCTAAAATTGATGGATTGGCTCTGCCTGTTCTGATTTTATTAAAAGCATTCTTCAAAGCGGATACAGATTTATCCATCTTCTCTGAAACATCGTTTATTAGATTTTGCATATTAATCTATAAGTGTACCTATTTTTTTACCGCATATGATATCTTTTAAAGCGTCACTCTTGTTTACATTGAAAACATTTATCGGTAGTTCATGATCTCTGGCTAATGTTAAAGCGGTAGCATCCATTACTTTTAGATTTTTATTTATTGCATCATCAAAAGAGAGAATATCAAAAAATTTAGCATCTTTATTTATTTCAGGATCTGAGTCATATACACCATCAACTCTCGTTGCCTTCAACATAAGTTCAGACTGGGTTTCAATGGCTCTTAAACAGCCTGCTGTATCTGTTGTAAAAAATGGATTTCCAGTACCTGCAGTAAAAATCACTACATAACCATCACTCAAAAGTTGTATAGCTAATCTTCTATCGTAATGCTCAACGATACCTGACATTGATATTGCTGACATCACACGTGTTTTAATTCCAGCTCTCTCAAGAGAGTCTCTAAAAGCAATCCCATTCATTACAGTGGCTAACATACCCATATGATCTCCAGCAACTCTGTCCATTCCTGCTTTATTTAATTTTTCACCTCTAAAAAGGTTACCGCCACCAATGACAATGCTAATTTCTGCACCAATATCTTTACAAGACTTTACAGATGCTGCCATGTTATCAAGTATTATAGGATCTATACCATGTTCATCATTTCCAGCAACTGATTCTCCACTAAATTTTACTAGAACCCTTTTATGCTTTAACTCGGACATAATTTATTTTAATTGTTCAGCAACCTCTTCTGCAAAATCTTTAACCTCAACCTCGATACCCTCTCCAACTTTCAGTCTAGAAAAAGATACAATGCTAGCATTATTCTCAGACAAATAGCCATCAACAGTTATTTCTGAGTCCTTAACAAAATCTTGTGATAGCAAAGACACTTCAGATAAGAATCTTTTAACTTTTCCTTCAACCATTTTCTCCATTATTTCTTGTGGCTTTCCAGATTCTTTAGCTTGATTTTCATAAATAGCTTTTTCTCTATTAAGGACATCTTTATCTATATCGTCCTCTGACAAACATAATGGGTTAAATGCTGAAACATGCATTGCAATATCTTTAGCGACAATTTCCGTTCCGCCTTTTATTGTTGAGATTGATGCTAACTTAGAATCAGAATGAAGATATAACCCAACATGCATGTCTTCTTCAAATTCAATCGTACTAATTCTTCTTAATTGAATATTCTCCCCTATTGTTTGCACTAGGACTTTTCTATCATTCTCAAGACTTGATTCACTTAATGCTTCAATATCTGTGATTTTATTTTTTGATATATATTCTTTAACTTTTTCTGCAAATGCTAAGAAGTTAGAATCCTTTGCTGCGAAATCAGTTTCAGAATTAATTTCAACCATAGTTGCATAACCATGGCTAATAGTAGTTACAAGAATTCCATCAGCAGCAACCCTAGATGATTTTTTTTCTGCCTTTAAAGCACTATTTGAACGCAATAAATCTAAGGCTTTCTCCAAATCACCCTCGCATTCGACAAGAGCTTTCTTACAATCCATCATTGCAACACCTGTCATATCTCTTAGTTCTTTAACCTGCGCTGCTTTAATTTCCATTACTACTCTTCCTCTTTTTTTTCTTCAACATCTTTTTGTAGAGCATCATCCTGAGTTTCATCTTTTGGTTTTTCTTCTTCTATAGATTTATTAGATTCCTTTATATCTTCCTCTTTTGTGGGAGCCGCTTCTAATTCTTTTATATTAGAATCATTTTCAACATCTATATTCTCTTCTTTTTTAACTTTTTGAATAACCGGAGTATCAGATTTTGGAGCGAATCCTTTAGATGACTCAATACCTCTTGAGCAAGCATCAGAAATAACTTTTGTAACTAATCTAATTGACCTTATGGCGTCATCATTGCCAGGAATAACAGTATCTATACCATCAGGATCTGAATTAGTATCTACTAATGCTATTACAGGTATTCCCATTTTTTTAGCTTCTAGGACTGCAATTTTTTCATACTTAACATCTATAACAAAAACTGCATCCGGAAGACCTTTCATGTCTTTAATGCCTCCTACGCTAGCTTGTAATTTTGTATATTCTTTTTGAATCTCAACTGCCTCTTTCTTTATAAGCTTTTCAATTCTTCCTGAAGAAATCATTTCTTCAATATCTATTAATCTTCTTATTGAACCTCTTATAGTTTTCCAATTTGTTAGAGTTCCTCCTAACCATCTTTTATCTACGTAAGGTAATCCAATTTGAGAAGCTTCCTCTTTAATAGTCTTGCTCGCTGATCTTTTGGTACCAACAAATAATATCTTGTTACCCCTAGAACAAATATCTTCAACCTTTGATGCTGCAGCACTGAGATATTCTTGAGTAAGTTCTAGATTAATAATACTAATTTGTTTTCTTGTATCAAAGATAAATTCTTCCATTTTTGGATTCCAAAACCTTTGCTGATGACCGAAATGAACGCCTGCTTGAAGCAGGTCTTGTATTGATACTATGCTCAATTTAATTCTCCTAAGGGGTTATTCTCCGATTCATAATAAAGCTGACTTTTTATAAGCACCCCAACTTTACAAAAACAGAATCTTCGTGTTTAAAGTTTGTGTATTCTATAGAAAAAATGGCTTTTTTTAAAGATTTAGTTCAATTTAATATATCTTTAAAGTTATATATGCTTGGTTTCAATTTAATAATAATTTTGGATGAAAATAACGCACCTTGCGCAAATACTTCTCTTGATAAGGCTTCATGCATAAAATAATAAGTTTTACTTTCATTAAAAAAAGTAACTTTATGGATTCCAAAAATATCTTTTTTTCTTGTCGAATTAATTTTTATAGTTTTTATATTATTTTTTATATCAATTGATTTAATTAAATCCCTTAATTCGATAGCTGTTCCTGATGGCTCATCTAGCTTTTCAATATGATGAGTTTCTTCTATAAGACAACTCATCTCTTGATTTAATGTCTTTATAAATAATTCTATAGATCCCTTAAGGTCGGTTACTCCTATGCTCATATTTGCAGCTAATAAAATTGGTATTTTCTTTCCTGCCTTTTGAATTTCATCTATTTCATCTTCCTTAAAGCCAGTAGTGCCAATTATGAGAGGCACATTATGATCAACACACTTTTTAACTATACTTAGCGTTGAATTAGGATTTGAGAAATCAATAACAACATCTGACTCATGCAAGATATCTTCTGAAACATATTCAAACTCATCACTAGTTATGATCAATTTTGATAAAGATTGACCCATCTTTCCTGAAGAACCGTTGATACAAACTTTATACATTAATCTTTAATCTTTGAAATTGCTTCCAAGAATGTATCAGTTCCAGGATAGTTTTTGGATTGATCTAAAGATTTTGTAAATTCTTCTAATAGTTTGGCTTGTTTTTTATCTAAATTTGAAGGAGTTTCTACAACAACTCTGCACAAAATATCTCCCCTTCTTCTATCCCTAACTATTGATGCACCCTTCCCTTTAATTCTAAACACTTTTCCAGTTTGAGTATTGGGAGGTATTTTTAAAGATATTGAATTTTCAAGCGTAGGTATTTTTATAGAGCCTCCTATTACTGAAACTTCAAAAGGTATAGGTGTTTCAATATATAAGTTTCTTCCATCTCTTTCAAATAGAGAGCTTTCAAGTACTCTGATTGCAACATAAAGATCTCCAGATTTTGAATCCTTCATCCATTCGCCTTCTCCAGAAAGTCTTACTTTATCTCCGTTATCAACACCTGATGGAATATTTACTGAAAGAGTTTTATTTTCTTTGATGGCTCCATTACCCCTACATGTTCTGCATTTGTCTTTAATAACCTGTCCGGTGCCTGAGCACACAGAGCAGGTTTGCTGAACAGAAAAAAAACCTTGTTGCATTCTAACCTGACCATTGCCATTACAATTCATACAAGTTACAGGGCTTGTCCCTTGAGCAGCACCACTTCCATTACAGTCATGACAGGCTTTATGAGATGGTATTTTTATTTTCTTTTGTGTGCCTAGAACAGCTTCTTTAAGTGATAAGTCCAGATTATATTGAAGATCAGAGCCTCTTGTTTGTCTTCTAGACTGAGAGCGAGTTCCAAAAACATCACCAAAGATATCACCAAAGATGTCATTAATATTTATATCATTAAAATTTGGGCCGCCGCCCATGCCCTCAACACCAGAATGTCCAAATTGATCATATGCTGACTTTTTTTGAGGATCAGAAAGAATATCATAAGCTTCAGCGGCTTCTTTGAATTTTTCTGCTGCCTTGGGATTGTCTGGGTTTCTATCAGGATGATATTTCATAGCTTTCTTTTTGAAAGCTTTTTTTAGCTCAGCTGCAGAAGCATCTCGAGAGACTTCAAGAGTGTCATAGTAGTCTCTCTTTGACATAAGGATGATTTACTTTTCTTCTTCTTTTACTTCTTCAAACTCAGCATCAACAGTATTTTCTGAAGCCTCATCACTGCTTGAGTCAGGCTCAGGTTGTCCTTCAGGTGTTTCCTGTTTGTATAGCTTTTGAGTTAATGGGGTTAAAACATCATTTAAATCTTTTGTGGATGATTCTATTGATTCGACATTCTCAGAGGCTATAGCTTCTTCTAAAGCTAAAACCGCATCCTCAACATTTTTCTTTTCTTCATCAGAAAGTTTGTCATCAGACTCTTCAATAGTTTTTCTTGTTGCATGCACTAACATGTCAGCATTATTTTTTGTTTTAACTAGTTCTTCAAACTTCTTATCATCTTCAGCATTAGCCTCTGCATCTTTAACCATTTTTTCAATATCTTCATCGGATAGTCCACTTGAAGCTTTAATAACAATTGATTGTTCTTTACCTGTATTTTTATCTTTAGCAGAAACGTTAAGTATTCCGTTTGCATCTAGATCGAATGAAACCTCTATTTGTGGCATTCCTCTTGCTGCGGGTGGAATATCAGTTAAATTAAATTGTCCAAGAGACTTATTTTGGGAAGCCTGAGTTCTTTCTCCTTGAATGACATGAACTGTGACGGCTGTTTGATTATCTTCTGCCGTAGAGAATACTTGTGATTTTTGAGTTGGAATTGTAGTATTCTTTTCGATTAATGGAGTAGATACACCGCCAAGCGTTTCAATACCAAGAGTAAGTGGAGTAACATCTAAAAGCAATACATCCGTTGTATCTCCTGATAAAACTGAACCTTGTATTGCTGCTCCAACTGCAACAGCTTCGTCAGGATTAAGATCTTTTCTAGCATCTTTACCAAAAAAATCAGCTACCTTTTTTTGAACAAGTGGCATTCTAGTTTGCCCACCAACCAGAAGTATCTCATTAATATCTCCTTTTGACAGTTTTGCATCTTTAAGAGCTAGTTTTAGAGGCTCTAAACTTTTATCAACCAAATCTTCAACAAGCGACTCTAATTTTGCTCTGGTTATTTTATGAACAAAGTGCTTTGGTCCAGAACTATCTGCTGTAATATATGGAAGATTCACTTCGGTTTGTTCTGAAGAAGAAAGCTCAATTTTAGCTTTTTCAGCAGCTTCTTTTAATCTTTGAAGTGCTAATGGATCACTCTTTAAATCAAATCCAGATTCCTCTTTAAATTTATCAACAAAATAATCTATCAATCTCAGATCAAAGTCCTCTCCACCTAAGAATGTATCTCCATTAGTAGATAAAACTTCAAATTGATGTTCTCCATCAACATCAGATATTTCAATAATAGAGATATCAAAAGTACCTCCACCTAAATCATATACAGCAACCGTAGAATCTCCTTTGCTTTTGTCTAAACCATAAGCCAGAGCTGCTGCCGTTGGCTCATTAATAATTCTTTTTACATCAAGGCCGGCAATCTTTCCGGCATCCTTGGTAGCTTGTCTTTGGGAGTCATTGAAATATGCAGGAACAGTTATTACTGCTTCTTTTACCTCATGTCCTAAGTAATCCTCAGCAGTTTTTTTCATTTTTTTAAGAACTTCTGCCGCAACTTGTGGAGGAGCTAGTTTTTTATTTGATGCTTCTACCCAAGCATCTCCATTGTCAGCTTTGATAATTTTATATGGAACCATATCAGCATCTTTGCTGACGACCTTATCATCAAAGGTTCTTCCGATTAACCTTTTGATAGCGTATAAAGTATTCTCTGGATTCGTTACTGCTTGTCTTTTTGCTGGTAACCCAACTAATACTTCATCATTTTCAGTATATGCAATTACCGAAGGAGTTGTTCTGCCACCTTCAGCATTTTCTATTACTTTTTGTTGTTGGCCTTCTACAACAGCAACACAACTATTTGTAGTACCTAAATCAATTCCTATTATTTTTGACATATTTTCCTCTAATTTTTAACAACTGTTACTCTTGCTGGTCTTAAGACCCTTGAGTGCAGCTCCCATCCTCTTTGCATAATGTTTCCAACATAACCATCTTTTTTATCCTTATTTTTTTCCATGGAAACTGCTTCATGTTTTTCTGGATTAAATTCTTCATTACTCGGATAGATGGGTACCATTCCGAATTTATCAAGTGTGGATTCAAAAGATTTTAAAGTTAATTCAATGCCTTCTTTATCTTCCTTAGTAGCATTTTTTGATATATTTGTGAGAGCATTCTCTAGATTATCTATTATAGGTAAGAGTTCTAATAATAATTTTTCGACCCCGTATTTATGGGCTTTTTCAACTTCTGATAGTGTTCTTTTTAGAGCATTATCCAGATCTGCATTTAATCTAAGGAGTTGTTTCTCTAACTCTTCATTTTTATCAAAAAGCTCTTCATATGATAGTGTTCCGACTCCTTCTGATTCAGAAGAGTCATTAGTATTTAAATCTTCAACCTCACCATTTAATGAACTTTCGGATGTATTGCTTTCAACATCATCAACAATTGATTTATCTTTCTTTGTCATAATTAAATCCCGCTACAGAATATATATTGGGATTTATAATTTCAGTTCAAGAGGAGAAATATATTATTATTTATTTCTTTTTTACGTGTAAGACTAGATTATGATCTACTAGTTGATATCCTGATTTATTGGCAATTTCATGAAGTTTTTCCATCAGTTGAGGATCTTGAAACTCAAGCACCTTACCAGTATCAAGATCAACCATATGCTCGTGATGCTCTTCTATTACCTCATAAACGGCATGACTTCCTTCAAAATGATGTTTTTTAACCATTCCAGCAGACTCAAATTGTGTTAAAACTCTGTAAACAGAAGCTAAACCAATATTTTCACCGTTGTTAAGTAGTTCCTTATAAATATCCTCAGCACTAAAATGCGCCTCTTCTTGAAGAGCTGTGGATTCAAGGATTTCCATTATTTTTATTCTTGGTAATGTTGCCTTTAATCCAGCTTTCTTTAATTCGGTGTTCTGCTTATTCATTTGTATATATAGTACATGTTTTTGATAATGATGCTAATGGTTAGCGACATAAAATTTATAACAAAGTATAATAAATTCGCATATGAACAAAATAAATAAATTAAAAAAACTCAATATATTTTCTTTGTGTGTTGTTTTTTTAACAGCTGTTTCATGTGCTTCTTTAACCCCATATAAGGTTCCAGTTCTTCAGGGAAATATTGTTGATGAAGAAGATATTGAAAAACTATCTGAAGGCTTAACAAAAGAACAAGTTCAATTTATTTTTGGTACAGCTTTATTAAAGGATCCATTTCATTCTGATAGGTGGGATTATTATTACTCAATTAAAGTCGGAACTGAAATTCTGAGTGAAAGCAAATTATCTATAATATTTAATAAAGATGATTTGGTTGAGAGCTGGACGATTGAGAAAATGGAAGAGTCAAACTAGTTTTCTTCAATATTTTTTAATCTTTTTATAAATGCTTCCATGGCGCCTTCGCAAAATATATTTATTACCTTATCTGGAACCAGGTTATCTAATAAGAAAGGTAGTTTAAATTCAGATTTAAAAATTATTTCAGTGGAAAAATCTTCTATCTTATTAATAATCCATTCTCCTTTAAAGCAATCAAATGGGCCTTCAATCTGTTCAATAATTATAATGTTATCTAATAAGATGTTCTTTGATTTTATTGAATAATTTCGAAGTAGGAAGTCGAATCTTAGTTCTCCTATTTCACAATCATCATTTTTTTCAAGAATCTTGGCCCTTGAGCATCCAGGAACATATTTTGAATAATTTTCAAAATTAGCAATTTGTTGAAAAACCTTTGTATTCTTTTCATTAAGAACTTTTGACAAATTTACTTTTCTTGTCACTTAGTGGCTTCTAGGAAATTCAATTATAAAAATTGAAAAAAGCAAGTCTGCTAAAAATGATATCAAAACGCACCAAACTCCGATGGGGGCTATAAACTTAATAAAAATTCTCCAAATTTTATATATGGTCTGATTGATTTCTCCAAGCTCGTTCCTAATTAAGGACTCTTTCATAAACCAGCCAATGAATATAGCTATTAGCATGCCTCCAAGAGGTTGCATAATCTGTGTAGAAACTAATTCCATATTGGCTTGAAAGCTATTATTGCCTTCTTTGTCAAACCCTAATGCGGTTCCAATTCCAATTAACCAACAGGTTAAAGAAATAATCAGTGCTGACTTTGTTCTAGAAAGATAACCTTCTTCAGAAAGATAGGCGACACCGGGCTCTAAAATTGAAATTGAAGAACTTAATGCAGCCACAGATAACAGAATGAAAAAGATTGGTCCAATAATATTTCCAAAATCCATTATATTAAATGCTGCTTGAAGTGATATGAAAACAAGTCCAGGACCACCGCTAGCTTCAAGACCTTGTATTGAAAATATAATAGGGAAAACTGCTAATCCTGCCATTATGGCAACAAGAGTATCTAATGCTCCAACGCTATATGAGGTTGTAACAATATTTTGATCTTTAGACATATATGCGCCATAAGCCATTATTGAACCCATGCCTAAACTTAAACTAAAGAATGCCTGACCCATTGCAACCAAGAAAGTATTTGATGTAACTTTAGTGAAATCTGGTTTAAATAAAAAAGTTAGAGCTTCTTTGAAGGCTCCATTCACAACTCCATAAATAACCATAAATATAAGAAGCAATCCGAGCATTGGCATTAAGATTTTAACCATCCTCCCTATACCCTTTTTGACACCAGCAGAAACAATGAACATTGTTAACGCCATAAATATGGTGTGCCATAATAGAAGATCCTTGGGCGTATTTACTATCGCAAAAAATTGTCCATTTGTATCTAATTCATTTGACGATGCAGAAACAAAAATATATTTAAGGCAAATGCCTGCGATTACGCTATAAAAAGAAAGTATTAATATTCCAGCTAATATTCCTATCCATCCAACTGCTTGCCATTTTGATGAAGCCCCTGAATCTATTGCAGATCTTTTCATTGAATTAATTGGACTATTACCAGACCTTCTTCCGATTAAGATTTCGCTCAACATAATAGGCAATCCTATTAAAATAATGCACATCAAATATATTAGAACGAATGCACCACCTCCCTCGGTGCCAGCCTTAAATGGAAATCCCCATATATTACCTAACCCAACAGCAGAACCAGTCGCAGCAAGAACAAATGTCCATTTTCCAACCCAGGTTCCATGTGATTTTAGTGTTTTTTGCATAATATTATTTATTTATAAGTATGGGCTACTGTAAGGATTTATCCAATACCCTGAAGATATTAAAAAACTTATACAAACTAGTAAAGTAAGAATTTTCCTAAATTTTTTGTAATCTTCATCTTTATTTTTAAAGTCTTCAGTTGATTTTTCAAAAATATAAAATAAGTAAAAACCGACAATAGAAATAATTAGTGATGTCAAAATTAAATCCAAAAAAGTAAGAAGTAGGATCAAACAGCCAATTAGGCTAAATCCAATACCAATTGAAAGATTTAACTTTTGATTATGTTGGTTGTCTCTCCAACCCCATGCAAATCCTCCTAGAAAAGTAATAATTAATGACCCATATCCTAATTGAAGGACTATGAAGGTTTTACTAATATCACCTCCAATTATCCAAGGCAACAAGGAAAACATCGCAAAAGGCAAGAATCCTATGTAGCCATAGGTAGATTTAATGTCTGTAATATTCAATTTATTTTTTTAAAAAATATTGCACTTAGTTATTCAAGATACATAATAAAGTATGCCAAAAGAAAAACCTGCATTAATTGTAAAGAATAAAAATGCTTCTAGAAACTATAAGTTAGATGAATCTTTCCAAGCTGGCATTGTTCTAGAGGGCTGGGAAGTTAAATCATTAAGAGAATCTAAAGTAGATGTTAAAAATTCTTATGTAAATATAAGAAAAGGTGAGGCCTGGTTGATAGGAGTAAAAATAGATAGTCCTCCATCTCTTCAGCAAGAAAGTGTTGATACTACAAAATCAAGAAAATTATTACTTCATAAAAAAGAAATTGCAAAAATAGAAAGGTTAAAGGGAGAAAAAGATCTTACCTGTGTTTTAACAAAAATATATTGGAAAGATAATCTCGTAAAATGTGATATAGCAATGGGTAAAGGTAAAAAGCATAGAGACCAAAGGGAAGATATCAAAAAAAGAGATTGGGAAAGAGACCAAGGTCGATTACTAAAAAATAATTCAAAAAAATATTAATGTATAATTCCATTCCTTATGGGGGCGAATAGGGTTCGACGTTTCTACTGGACTCCGAAGCGCATGCCAAGATTGTAGTAATTCTTGTAA
>MDTC01039989.1_pt1 | contig 11886 bp, 8 predicted proteins | sample 811181 | NCBI WGS metagenome assembly MDTC01 (sample SAMN05326644, study PRJNA326480) | marine metagenome | isolation source: seawater | place: Pacific Ocean: North | collected 2011
CAAGTTTTTCAGTATTGTTTGGAATTTTTTTTCCAGCAGTAACAGGATTTACTGCAGGTGTTGCCATGAGCGGAGATTTAAAAAACCCGAGACTATCTATTCCATGGGGAACCATGTTGTCAATAACTATTGGACTTATCGTGTATATCATCCTGGCGATATTTATTTTTTATAATATTGATTCTGAGATATTAAAAACAAATAACAACGTTCTTATTGAATTTGGAGCAGTTTCAGTTCTTGTTCTAGGTGGAGTTTGGGGAGCAACTTTATCCTCTGCTCTTGGTGGTATTTTGGGGGGACCAAGAATTTTACAAGCCATGTCCCTAGATAAGATTACACCTAAAATTTTTTCAAAGGGTTACGGTCTTAATAATGAACCTAGAAATGCATTAATATTAACTTTCTTTATCGCTGAACTTGGTATTTTAATAGGAGAGCTTAATGTGATTGCAGAGTTAGTAGCAATGTTTTACATGGCTGCTTATTTATTTATTAATATCTCATGTTTTTTAGAACAATGGTCCAGTCCTGATTTTAGACCAAAATTTAAAATTCCTATTTGGATTTCTCTTTTAGGTGCTGTAGCAACATTCTTTTTAATGATTCAGTTAAACTTAGCAGCAACATTATTTGCCATATTAATTATGCTTATAATTTGGTTTTGGTTATCAAAGAAAGATTTGGTTTTGGGAACAGGAGATGTTTGGTTTGGAGTATGGACATCTATTGTCAAAACTGGTTTAAAAAATCTTCAAAAAAAAGCTGTTCACCGCAGAAACTGGCAACCAAATATTCTTTTATTTAGTGGTGGCACAAAAAATAGACCTCATTTAATAGAATTTGGCAAGTCAATTAGTGGAAGAGGAGGAATGGTTTCAAATTTTGATTTAATTGAAGCAAATGATTCTGATGCTTTGTTCCCAAAACCCCATCAGGTAGTTAAAGATAATCAGATTAATGATGATTCAATTTTTCATAGACGGCTGTATTGTAAAAATATTTTCAAGGGTATAGAAACCATTGCCAATACTTATGGCTTCTCTGGGATTGACCCAAATACAGTTCTTATGGGTTGGGCAAGAAATACTAAAGATCCTATTTATTTTGGTAAGATGACTCAAAAGCTAATGGAGTTGGATTATAATATTCTTTATTTAGATTACGATTCTAAAAGAGGATTTGGAAGTTATTCTGAAATATCAATTTGGTGGTCTGCAATTAATAAAGAAAATGAATTAGGCCTTCAATTAGTTAAGTTTTTGAAGTCTTCTGTAATGTGGAAAAATGCAGAGCTTAATATTAATTATGTTAATAATCAAGATGTTTCGTCAAATATTTTAAATGAGGAAATAGCATTGATTTTAGATAAAAAAAGAATAAGGGCTAATGTTAAAGTAATCAATAATGTAATTGAGAAAAAATCAATAAATGACCTAATTAAATCAAGAAGTTATGGCTCAGATTTAATTCTAATGAATCTTCCAAGCTTAATAAATGGAAAAGAGAAAAGTTTTATTAAAGCTTCAAATGAATTGTTTTATGATGTTGGATCTGCCTTGTTTATTGAGGCTTCCTCAAATTTTAAATTATTGGAAGTTAAAGAACCAGCAACTGAAAAAAATGGTTCAACTGATGCCCAAATTATAATGGATGGAGAATCAATACCTGATTTAATAAAAACATTTGATTCAAAATTTGATTCTAAAAACCTAAAATGGCAGAAGGAATTGATGTCATTTAATGAAACTCTGTGTAGAGACATTGAAAATAGTATTTCATCACTTTTAAATTTTTATAACAAGACTTATGATAATACAAGTCTAAAGGATGAATTAGTTAATAATCTTTACAACACTCAAGAACTTCATTTAATATGTGAAGATTTAGAAAACAATTTAAATAACAATATAGAGGATTATTTTTCATCAATAAATGATTTCATTATTTCTGTTGATTCAAATTATAATTTTATTTACACACTCGATTTCTTAAAAAATAAGGCATTTAATAAAGTACACAAGACAAAAATTTTTGTAAAAAGAAACGATCGACTTTCAATAAATAATTCAACAATAGAAGAAAAAATAAATGTATTTAAGCTTTTGGATTTTCGTTTAAAAAATAATTTTACTGAACAGTTTTACCAGACTTTAAAATTATTTGGTGAGCTTCAGTTAAAGCTATTACATGATTACAAATCATTTATTAATCAAAAAACATTAAAGTCATTAGAGCCTTCTACTGTTAAACTAAGGGATAATTTTTTAAATAAATTCAAAAGCGAATTAGATAAATTAATAGCTAAACTACTGAACGGATTGGTATTAGATATTGTTAACAATGATGTTAAACGACTTAATAGCGAAAGAGAAGAGGAATACGATCCAAAGTTTTACAGGAAAAAGTGGCAATTTATAGAAGAGTTCGGTTATTCAGCTTCAAAAAATAGTATGATATTTCATAATCACAAGGTTATGTGCTGTACTGCTTCTTTGATAAGACTAAAAGTAATTGAAGAATTAGATGCTTTAGAGAATTTAATCCATCACGATGTATTTGATTATTTCCTAAATAATGTTTCTCAAATTAGTAAAGAAATAAGTACAAAAAAAACAGATTTTAATGAATTGTCTAATAATCTTGAAGGATCTTTAAGTAAATCAATAAAGGATTTAGATCAGTTTGATTTATCTGATTTGATTGACTTAGAAATTGAACAATTCCCAATTGAATTAGATATTTATTCACCAGAAATAATAAATGATTTCAATAATAAGCAAGATAATATCTTAGAGAAAGAATATTACTTGCAAGCCACTTTAAAATCAATTTATTACCAAGGTTTAAATACAAAAGTTAAATTCCTTATTAATACCAATATAGATTGCCTAAGAAATGATATGGAAGAACTCATAAGTACTATTAAACTTCTTGGCTTCACAATTGATAATCAAAAGGACAAAAATTTAGTAAATGAGGTTAGGGAAAAGTTGAAGATTAAAATCCAAGACTTTAATAGTAATATTTCAAATTATAAAGAAAGATTATTAGTTGAGATTAATGATTTGAGAACTTATAGTAATAAGCTGCTTGATGAACAATTTTTATTGGAAAGTAATTCTAAAAGAGTTCTAGAACCTGTTAAACAAGAAAAAAGTGGATTTACAGCTAAACTGTACAATTTGCAGTATACACTTTCTGATAGTTTTTTAAAATTAATTAAATTTGTTACACCTGAAGAAAATACAAATTCTCAAAATTTAAAACTTGATAAAGTCATTGAAATAAGGAATTTTATTAATCAATGTAGTGTGAACCCCTCAGTAGATATTAATGTTTCTCAGTTGTATTTACAATTATTTAATTATCAGATCCAACCAAATGCCTTTTTTAGCTCTTTTATAAGTAGTCAACTTATTTCTTTAAAAAAATCAATTGAACAACCAATTTCAAAAAATAAAAATGTAATTGTAGTTACTGGTGATCCACAATCAGGAAAGTCATACTTAATAAATCAGTTTTTAAATTCTTTCAAAGATAAAGATTGCTATACAGTTGATCCTCCCTTAGATTTTAAATTAAAGCCAGTGGAGAAAAGATTAAAACCTCTGATTCATCAACTTAATTCACCAAATAAAAGGACTATAGATTTTAATAATATGACAGATGGTTCATTGGTTTTAATTCTTGATTTTGAATTATGGTGGAGGAAGAATAAGGATGGCTATTACTCTGTAGAGTCTTGGATTGATTTATTTAAAAAGCATAAAAATTTAACGTTTATAATTGAAATTAATCAGTTATTAATTGAACACCTTTTAATTAATACTGAACTTAATAATTGTATAATGAAATCAATAAATACAACTTATTTTTCAAGTAAACAGTTTTTGGAGATTACGAATCAAAAAAGTAAAATGTCAGATCAACTTATTTATTCAAGCTCTAATAAAGTGAATTTCAAAAAAATCAATAAATTGATTTCTGGCAATATTGGTTGGTTCAATTCTTTCTGGTTATCATCAATTCAAATTAACAATGAACAGTGTGAAGTTAATCCTAATTATGAGTTGGAATTCCCTTCTGTTTTTTCTGATTTAGAAATTACCGTTTTACTTAATTTTTATTGGCATAAAAGAATTAATATTGATCAAATAGAAGCATATTTTTCATTTTTAAATACCCAAAATCTTAATGAGACATTGTCTTTTTTAAAGTCTGAAAAACTACTTATTTTGAATGGTAATTCTATGGAACTTAACTTTACAATTACTGGTCATTTGAAAAAGTATTTTTTGGCAAATAATTTTATTGCTTAATGACTGTTCTCCCCTACATATTCAATACTCTATTACAGCTTTGTATATTATTACTGGTGATTGTTTTATTAAGAAGATCATTAACGTTAAGTTTAAAGGGTAAAATATTTTTCAAGAAATCTCTCTATTTTTTTAATGTTTTAGTTTATTTCATTTGGATTGTTTTTGTAATGCTAAAAGTTGCTCATGCTTTAAATGATAATTATTTTATTGTTGGATCAGTAGTTTTTATTTTGACTTTATTAATGTGGGATTTTTTGAGAAACTTTTTTCTTGGAATTATTTTAGCTTTTCAGTATGGTTATTTGGGTGATAAAAATATCATAGTTAATGATAAAGAAGGTAAGTTAGTAAATTACTCTTCCTCATACTTTGAAATTCTTACCAACAAAGGAGAGCGGTTAAAAATTAAATTCAAAGAAGTTTTTACAGGCTCCTTTGAAATATTTTCTGGTGATTTATTTAGGGTTTCAAGAAAAATTAAAATAAATAAAGCTGAAGATGGAAAAGTAATAAAATCAGCTATAATGAATCATCCAGTTTTTCTAATGAATGGAAATTTTTCTTTTTATGAAGAAGTTGATGATGAAAGTCAATTTTGGATGTGTTTTTATTTTAATGTTTTGAACTATAAAGACGCCAATGTTATTAATACATTTATTAATCAATTGCCTACTTTAAAATAATTAGGTTATTTTCATCTGTATATTTGTTTTACTATGGGAAGTTCGATAGGTAAATTATTTAAATTGACCACTTTTGGAGAGTCACATGGTTCCATGATTGGAGGAGTTATTGAGGGTTGTCCATCTGGATTAAAGTTAAATGTTAAAGCTATTCAGAGTGATTTAGACAGAAGACGACCTGGGCAAAGTAAGGTGACAACATCTAGAAATGAGTCTGATCAAGTCCAAATAGTTTCTGGTGTTTTTGAAGGGATAACTACTGGCTCACCTATTGGGTTTTTAATCCCAAATAATAATGCCAAGAGCAAAGATTATAATAATATTAAGGATGTCTATAGACCTTCGCATGCTGATTACACATTTGATGAAAAGTATGGTATAAGAGATTATAAAGGGGGTGGGAGATCTTCTGCAAGAGAAACTGCCACAAGAGTTGTAGCTGGTGCTATTGCTAAACAATTACTTTCATATTATAATATTGATTTAGCTGCTTATGTGTGCTCAGTTGGTCAGCTAGAAATCAGTAATAAAATCCATGATATTGAAACAATAAGGGCCAAGTCTTCTTTAAATATTGTTCGATGCCCTGATGAAGAAACTGCTGATAAAATGATTCAGTTAATCACTCAAATAAAATCAAAAGGTGACTCAGTTGGCGGTCAAATTTTTTGTGTTATAAATGGTGTTCCTGCTGGCCTAGGTGATCCTGTATTTGATAAATTACATGCTGATTTATCCAAAGCAATGCTTTCAATTAACGCAGTTAAAGGATTTGAATATGGTTCAGGATTTGAAGGTTCTAAGATGTTAGGTTCAAAACACAATGATGTTTTTGAAAATAAATCTGGAAAAGTATCAACTGTAACTAATAATTCAGGGGGAATTCAGGGTGGTATATCAAATGGTCAACCAATTTATTTCAAAGTAGCTTTTAAACCTGTGGCTACAATTCTATCTCCCCAGAAAAGTATTAATAAGGATAAAGAAAATATTGAATTAAAGGTTAATGGCAGACATGACCCATGTGTTGTACCTAGGGCTGTACCAATTGTAGAATCAATGGCTGCAATTGTTTTAATAGATCATTTATTAAGAAATAGAGCTGTTAAATTATGAAAGTAAAAAGAAAAAAATTAGCCCTCCATTGGCAAGTGATTATAGGTCTAGTTTTGGGCGCCATTTACGCTTGGTTTGCAGTGGCTAATGGTTGGATTGCTTTCACAATTGATTATATTAATCCTTTTGGTAACATATTTATTAATTTATTGAAAATGATAGCTGTTCCTTTGGTTTTGTTTTCGATTATCTCTGGTATTATATCTTTAAAGGACATCACCCAATTGGGTAGAATGGGTATTAAAACCCTTGGATTGTATTTAGTAACCACTCTGTTTGCTGTTACTCTAGGTTTGGTTTATGTAAACTTGGTAAAGCCCGGTGAAAACCAATCTTTAGAAATAAGAACAGAAAAAAGAATTGAATATGAAATTTGGTTATCTGAAAACCCTCAAGTAGAAAGAGTAGATAAAATTAATTTTTTATCAGATCCTACTTTTGCAGATCAAATATTAGAAGTTAGGGCCCGTCTTGAGGGTGAAGAAATGACAGGCTGGGTTGCTGATAAAGTAAATAAGAGAGCTAAAGAAAAATCTAAGGGCCCTTTAAGTGCTTTAGAAGACGTGTTTTCGTCAAATATTTTTAGATCATTAACTGATAGTAAAATGTTACAAATAATCTTTTTTGGAATTTTATTTGGTGCCGTACTGTCAATGATTCCTAAAGACAAGGCAAAGCCTGTAATGGATTTGGTAGAAGGTTTGAATGAAGTTTTTGTAAAAATGGTAATGGTAATTATGAAAGCCATGCCGTTTTTTGTTTTTGCATTAATGGCTGGTCAAATAGTTAAAGCTGCTGGAAGTGATCCAGATAAATTTGCTGAGTTGATGAAGTTTTATCTTTGGTATGGTTCCGTTGTAATAGCAGGATTGCTTACCATGGCTTTTGTGGTCTATCCAATTTTAGTTAAGCTATTGACTGGTCTAGGATTTGGAAAATTTCTTAAAGGAGTAAAAAATGCCCAAATTACAGCATTCAGTACAAGTTCTTCTGTGGCAACATTGCCCGTTACTATGGGGTGTTTAGAAAATAATTTAAAAGTTTCAAAATCTACAACCAGTTTTGTTCTTCCAATTGGTGCCACTGTAAACATGGATGGAACAAGTTTATATCAAGGGATAGCTGTTGTTGCTTTAGCTCAATTTCATATGGTAGATTTAAGTATTGCACAACAGCTTGTAATTGTTGGTACTGCAACGATAGCTTCAATAGGCGCAGCTGCAATTCCCAGTGCGGGTTTAATATTGATGATGGTTGTTTTAGAATCTGTAGGATTAAACCCTCTTTGGATTGCTATTATATTTCCTATTGATAGAATTTTAGACATGTGTAGAACTGTCGTTAATGTAACTGGTGATGCTTCAGTTGCTGCTATTATTGCCTCAACAGAAGATGGTTTTAATAAAGATACTTTTGAAGAGTCAGAAGATTCAGTTAATGAATAGAATCTTATTCATATCATTATTTTTTTTAATAAATTATATTGTATTCTCTCAAGATGATGAACCATGTGATATGGAGATATATTCATCAGTAAAAAAATTATTTGAAAAGGGGAAAAACTACAAAAAATATGATTATAAGCACAGGGTTAAGTATTTCAAAGAAACCCTAGAAATTGAAGAAGATTGTTTGCCTTGTATTTGGGAATTGGCAAAGATGTCATTTAGAAGAAAATATTCTGCTGGAGAACCAATGGATTTTCCTAAAAAGTATTTTTTAATGTTAGAAAGTAGGTGTTCATCTTACCATGCTGACGTATATTATTATCTGAGCATGATTTATTACATGGAAAAAAATGACTGTGAAGCAGTCAATTATTTTCAAAAATTTTTAGATTTTCCTACTGAAAATAAAAAAAAGATTGCCATAAATTATAAAGATCAAAAACAGTATGTAGAGGCTTCTTTAGAAATGTCAAGTTATTTCTGTGATTTTTATACCAATCCTGTTCCATTTGACCCAAAGGTATTAAGAAATGTTTCTACTGCTGATAAAAACGAAGTTTTGCCAATGATATCTCCAGATAATGAACAAATTTATTTTACTTCTGAATTTGATCAAATAATCAAAGGAGATGTGATGACACGTCATGAACAGTTTTTTTCTTCAAGTGTTAGGGATGATTTTAGATCATCTTTTGATCCCTCATTGTCATTAGATGAGCCATTTAATATTGGTCCAAGATATGGAGGAGCTACACTTTCATTAAATAATAAGGAAATGTTTATTTGTGCTTGTAATCCTAATGGAGCTTACATGAACTGTGATATTTTTCAAACACACCTTGAAACGGTAACAAAAGAAATAGAAGATAATGGAAGAATATATGATACGGTTGTCAAAGAATGGTCTGTACTTAAAAATCTAGGTTTAAATGTAAATGGGCCTCAAACTTGGGAAGGTCAGCCATCATTATCAGCTGATGGAAAAACATTATATTTTGCTTCTGCAAGACCAGGTGGTTATGGAAAAATTGATATTTATTATTCTGAAAGAAATAATGAAGGGAATTGGCAAAAAGCTAAAAATATAGGCAAACCTATAAATACTACAGAAAGTGATAAATCCCCTTTTATACATACCGATAGCAAAACGCTTTATTTTGTTTCTGAGTCATCTGATTTAAGATGGGGTGCAGGCGATTTTGATATTTTCTTTACTCGTCAAAGTAAAACAGATGGTGTTTGGGATGAACCTCAAAATATAGGTTATCCAATTAATAGCGAAGCTCCAGAAGAATCGTTAATTGTTAGTGTTGATGGGAGGTATGGTTATTTTTCATCTGAAAGAAGTAATGGTTTAGGAGGAAAAGATATTTTTTATTTTGAAATTCCAGAGGAGGCAAAACCAGATAAAATAATATTGGCAAAAGGTCAAGCTGAAACTGATAATCCAGAAATGTTAAAAACAACCAAACTAACTATTAGAAATAGCGATGGTAAAAAGGAAGAACAGGAAATAAACATCGATCAAGAAGGTGAATTTATTGCAGTAGTAAATATTGAAAATATAAAAGGTGACGCTTTGATTGAAATTCAAAGTGATGACGGTGCATATGAATCGTTATTGTTAACTGAAGAAGATCAGAGTAAAACAGTAATAAAAGATAAAGAAATTGAAGTAAATGCTATTGAAGAAGGCAAGACATATACTATTAATGATATTCTTTATGAAAGTAATTCTTCTAAGTTGTTAAGTTCTTCAAAAATTGTTTTGGATGGCTTTTCAGATTGGCTAGTTTTAAATAATGAGTTAAATATTGAGATTCAAGGTCATACAGATAATGTTGGTTCTGAAGATGCTAATATGGCCTTATCAATGGATAGGGCTTTTTCTGTTATGGAATATTTAATATCTAGGGGAGTTGACAAAGAAAGGTTGAGATTCAAGGGTTATGGAGAAACTGAACCAAAAGTTTCAAATGAATTTCCTGAAGGAAGGTTAAAGAATAGACGAACAGATTTTTTAATTTTTTAAGTTAATTAAAATTGTATTTTTATTATTATGTTCTTAGAGAATACGGTAAATCATGATGAAAAATTAGGCTGGATTGAGGTGATTTGCGGTTCTATGTTTTCTGGAAAAACGGAAGAATTAATTAGACGTTTAAAAAGAGCAAAGTTCGCCAATCAAAATGTTATTATTTTTAAGCCGTTGACTGATGTAAGGTACAGTGATGAAAAAGTAGTTTCTCATGATGCTAATGAAATTGAATCAGTTCCAGTGAAAAATTCTGTTGATATTTTATCTAAGGTAGAAAAAGTAGATGTTGTTGCAGTTGATGAAGCTCAGTTTTTTGACATGTCAATTGTTGATGTTTGTAATCATTTAGCTAATAAAGGAATAAGAGTGATAGTGGCGGGTCTAGATATGGATTTCAAGGGTAATCCTTTTGGACCTATGCCTAACTTAATGGCCGTAGCTGAATTCGTTACTAAAGTTCATGCAATATGTACCAAAACAGGAAATCTTGCCAACTTTAGCCATAGAATATCCGAAAATGATGAGTTAGTACTTTTAGGAGAAAAAAATGAGTATGAACCCTTAAGTAGGGCTGCTTTCAATAAATTTAATAATCCAAAACCAAATCAATGAGAATAAAATATTTAATCACTTTTGCTTTCTTATGTATTGCATACAACTTAAGCGCACAAAAAATTGATAAGGTTAGAACAGTTGATAAAGACAAAACTGAATTATCGGATGAAGAGCTTAAGAAAAAAAAGAATTATATAATTAAGTTAATTAAATTAGGATATAATGATAAAACTGTTAGAATGAAAACTTATGCTAGTAAAAAGCAAGTTAAAGCAATTAGAAAAGAGTTAGGACTATAAAAATTAGTTATAAAAAAAAGAGAACAAATAATTCCAAAAAAAGCCATCGCAGATATTTTAAATTTGCCTGTTTGGTTATCTTCTGTTCTGATGAGATTACTTTCTGTTAGTAAAATTAACAGAAGATGTAGGGCAATAAAACATGGAAATAATCCGCTGAACTTATTAAATGGATATTTTTCACAACAGAATATTAAAGTAGATTTTAAGGGCCTAGAAAATATCCCCGTTAAAGGTCCTTTTTTAATTGTTTCTAATCATCCTTTTGGTTTTTTAGATGGTTTAATACTTTTGAGATTATTATTAAATCGTTTCCCTAAGGTTAAAATCACAGCCAATTATCTACTAAAGAGAATTGAAACTTTCAGTGAATATGCAATCGCTGTAAATCCATTTGAAAAAATTGGGAAAAAATCTATGGGGGGGACTCAAAAGGTAAAAGATCATTTAAAATCTAAACAGCCTGTTGTCTTATTTCCTGCTGGGCTTGTTTCTACTACCTATGATGGATTAAGTAAACCTGCAAGAGATAGAGAGTGGGGTAAGTCATCTAAAAATCTAATTTTAAATGCAGGTGTTTCTGTGATTCCAATTTTTTTTGAAGGTCAAAACAGTAAGCTATTTCATTTGGCTGGAAAAATCCATCCGGTTTTAAGAACAATATTAATTCCTTCAGAATTCGCTAAAGTTAATAACAAGACTGTAAACTGTCATATTGGTTTACCTTTTGATCAAAAACTTGTTAAACAAGGTAATGCTGAGCATCTTTACAATTTATTTAAGAAAGATTTAAAATATTAAAGTCATTCCTATTAAAGAAACTATAAAATAGATAGCAATTGATTTTGCATCAACATAGTTTTGAGAAACTCTTTGACCAAACATAAGAATTAAAAGAGCTAATGTACAGAAGGATATACCTAATTGACTAAACAATAGGTATGTGCTATCTAAGAAAACATAAAAGCAGCCAATTAAAGAAAATACTCCCCCGATAAATTCAAGTATAAGGACGATAAAAAGTGCAAACTTTACTATTAATGAAGAGAATTTGCTACTTAATGTTTCTTTGGTAAAGGCATAATTATCGCTCCAATTGAGTATTTTATCGAGACCACTTTGGGTAAAAACAATAGAGTGAAATAATAGAACTGAAAGTAATGGAAGATTTAAATTATCAATCATTTAAAAATATTTAATGAATGATAAAAGTAGAATTAAAAACTAAAATTTAAACTTTTTAGAGCCGTTTTCTAATCCATCTTTGAATTGTGCATTGAGAAGGTCAAATTTAGATTGAAGTTCACCCATCATTTTATTCACATCTTCTTTATTATAGTCAAATTTATCTCTGTTTGCACACTTACTAAGTGCAGTTAAGTGATCCAATGCATTTTGAATTCTTCTACTAGCTACAATTTC
>MDTC01064004.1_pt1 | contig 11885 bp, 13 predicted proteins | sample 811181 | NCBI WGS metagenome assembly MDTC01 (sample SAMN05326644, study PRJNA326480) | marine metagenome | isolation source: seawater | place: Pacific Ocean: North | collected 2011
CAATAGCCTCAAGCGATAAAAAAGCCCCATGTTTTGGGTTAATCGAGCAAATGTTGTAGAAACTCCGCGATCAATGGGAACCAAATCAAGTTTATTTTCATTCGCGAGAGCAACCGCCTCCTTCATTTCGAGACCAAGCTCTACCCCTAGACTTTTTGCGATTCTGTTTTGCATAGCACTCATTGCAAGCATTATGATAAAAGTCGAGACTTTTTTTGCTTTAATAATATTAAACATATCAGAGTTAGCTATGAAATCCGGATTTTTTATTTGCTCGAGGCGGGTATCACATAACTCTACAGCTACACAATCATAATTTTGCGAGTTTATTTCTTTACTAACTGTGGCCTTACTTTTTTTCGAAACATGCGCCGTACCAATTAACTTAATAAAAGTGTTACCTATTGTTATATCTACATAAGGCTCTTCTTGATTATTCATAGCTTTCAAATTTTAACTGTTTATGGAACTGTTCAGTAAGATAAAAAAGGGGGCTTTTTTAAAGCCCCCCGCGATCGGTTGTGTCGTCAACCGTTTGTCAATTAACCTTGCTCGCAGTCGATAGTTACCGCAAAACAAATACTCTGGTCGACTGACACAATATCCATATCACTAGACATTGGATCACCTCCTTTTAGCATATTTAAAGTTATATTATATGTCCTTTTTAATAAATAAAAAAACTTTTATTTTTGATAGCTCCAGCCGGTTGCGGGCGAGCTCGAAGATATACGTTTTTCTTTATCAATTTCGCTGAAATTGTATAATTTATTGTCTGCCAGATGAGATGGGACTACTGATGATATACTACGGAAAATATTCATCTTTCTGCCAGGGTATTCACGCTCCCAGACGGTTAACATTTTTTTTATCACTTTACGTTGAAGATTGTCTTGGGAACCACATAGATTACAGGGTATGATTGGAAACTCTTGCTGCTCAGCGTAACTCGATATGTTTTCTTCTAGGCAATATGCGAGCGGTCGAATAATGACATTATCTTTATCATCACTTAACAACTTTGGAGGCATTGCTTTTAGTTTTGAACCGAAAAACATATTAAGAAACAACGTTTCGATAATGTCATCCAAATGGTGGCCTAGTGCTATTTTTGTGGCGCCTATCTCTTTTGCAACCCTATAAATAATTCCACGCCTTAGTCGCGAACATAGTCCACAAAATATTTTATCGTTTTCGATAGTATTAGAAACAACAGAAAAAGTATCTTGTGATTCAATTAAATAATTCACCTTTTTGTCTATCAAATATTCCTCTATTCTGCCCTTAGGGTAATTAGGTTGGCCCTGATCTAGGTGAAAAGCCACTATTTCGAACTGTACCGGAGCCTTTTTTTGAAGTTCTGTTAACAACTTAAGTAATGTAAAGGAGTCTTTACCTCCGGATAAACAAACCATCACACGATCGTTTTGATCTATCATTTGGTAGTTCTCAATAGCTTTACCGATGTTTCTTCTCAATCTCTGCATAATCTTTCCGTTGGAAAGTCGATCTTTTTTTAATAAAATTAACCTAGGGCATAGGGTCTTTTCAGACGTTGTTTCCATTTGTATCCTCTCATTTATATTTTAGTATAGGGTTTTAACATATTTTTATAATGACAAAATCAAACAATTTAGGTCGACACTCGACAAAACGATATTTTGCTGTTATCGGACTATTAATTCAATTATCATTCTTGCCATTATGTACGTACACTTACGGAGAGCCAATCTATTCCTCTTTTGACGCAGAATTTAAAAAGGGCTTGCAATATTATAACGAGTCAAAATTTAATCTATCTATGAGCATTTTTATGAACCTTTCCTCCGCTTATTCTTTTTGTTCAAAATGCTTTTATTATGCAGGAAAAAGCACTGGCAAACTTGCTAGTGAAGCGAGTTGGTTCCAGGCAACCAAACTAGCTAGAGAAACCCTCGGATATTTCCAAAAAGCCTATTTGCTAAATCCGAACGATTATGAAATAGTTCGAGATCTTGCAGAATATTATCAGACCGCACCCACTTTTCTCGGGGGAAATCAAACGAAGGGAGATGCCTTGAGTATCAAGGCAAATAATCTTAAATCCATTTTGCAGCAAAGAAAGTATGATTAGAGGAGTTTTATTTGATCTAGGCGGCACTCTTATCTCTTATAGCAAAGTGGATACCGTTATCGAAACTATTCTATTAGAAACAAGAAAAAGTAAATTAACCAAGCTGTCAATTCAAGAATTAAAAATTCTTTATAAGAAAGCGAGCATTGAAGTAACACGCGACTATGTCGACAAGAGATTTTATCTCCATAAAGATCTTTTTCTAGACATTTTCAAAAGATTTTTAAGCTTTGCGGGTATCGGAGCAGACAATGAATTTTTAAAATGGTTTAGTAAAAGACACGAATTTTTACTAATTCAATCTTTTGAACTAATTAAAAATACACGAAAAACCTTAACTGATTTCAACAAGAAAAATCTAACAATAGGAATTGTATCTAACATTGATAACTATATGCTTAGACAAATCCTTAAAGAAAAAGAAATAGAACATTTAGTTGACTTTAGTTTAAGCTCTGAATCTGCTCGATCTTGCAAACCAGATAGGCAAATCTTCGAAATTGCTAGAAGAAAAACGGGATTAAATAAATCTGAACTTCTTTTTGTGGGCGACTCTATTGAACACGATATATTTGGCTCAAAGAGATATGGAATTCAAAATGTTTTTTTCTCAGAAAAGAATATTGTTGCCCCACTTCAAACGGGAAAATATTATGAAAAGCCGAATTTTACGATTAAGGATTTAAGCGATCTGTCTGGCTTAATAGATGAATTAAACAGATAAGATTGTAACTGCCGAAACTGCTTCTTCAATACCATAGACCCCACCCCCATTCTGAGCCAACGCAACTCGCGGTGACTCGACTTGACGACTCTTAGCTTCCCCTCTCAGCTGGGTAACCAATTCATAAATTTGGCCCAATCCAGTAGCACCAATTGGATGGCCTTTAGATTCAAGGCCTCCCGAGGGATTGACAGGGATAGTACCAGTTAAAGCTGTAAAACCTTTTTCTGCGAAGGCGCCTCCATCTCCCTGCTCACAAACTCCCAAAGCCTCCATCTCTATAATTTCTCCGATAGCAGTGGCGTCATGAACCTCTAGGAAATCTAACTCATCTGGGCCGATCCCACAATTATAAGCCTTTTCCGCAGCCAGTCTTGTTATGTGTTTTTTGAAATCCAAAATATCTCTATTAGATCCTGTTTGAACTACTGAGGCTCGTATTTGGATATGTCGTTTTATCGAACCCTTGAGCTTTTTCAAACCTGCCGGACTACAAATTATCGCTGCAGCAGCTCCATCACTTATAGGCGAACACATTGGTAAAGTAAGTGGATGGATAACCGTTTGACTGTTCAGAACATCCTCCACCGTGAATGGTTTTCTATATTGAGCTTTGTCATTAGCAACTGAGTTCATATGGTTTTTAGAGGCTACAGCAGCTATCTGATGTAGAGTCGTACCATAAATCTCCATATGCTTTCTGCACCAACCAGCATAAACCTCCATAAATACACTTGCTTTTTTTTCTTGTTTAAGTAGATTGTTTATCGTGCTTGTATCTTTAGACATTTCTTCAAAAGTTTTTCTATTCAGATCAATATTGTGCACGTCCCAAGCACCATCGAACGCGCTAAACATTAAATCTTTATCTTCTGAATTCATCTTTTCAACACCAATAGCCAAAACTATATCAGCCGCACCAGAACAAATATAATTGTAACCTAGATGTAAGGCCGTGCTAGCTGTTGCACAGGCATTCTCAACATTAAATATAGGTAACTTTTCAAACCCCATAGGCCTAAGAGCTACCTGACCTCTAATCATATCTTGTCCCTCCAAATGACCTTGAACGCAATTTCCGAAGAAAATTGCTTCCACATCATCTTTTGAAAGGCCAGCGTCAACAAGAGCATCAGATACTGATTCTTGCACCAAGTCTTTTACTGATTTATTCAAAAACTTTCCGAATCTTGTCATAGAAACACCGGCTATTGAAGCTCTTGACGTCATTAGTCTAATTCCTCTTTCTAGTTCTTTATGTTACATTTTTATCATTATTAAAGATTTTACATTCAATTAGGTGAAAACAACAGATAACTACCTTATAAAGTCATATGACAATAAGGTAAAAATAAAAAGGGTAATCGAAACAGTCGATCGAGGGAACCTGCCTTTGATACCACAGGCGACTCCTGATAATTTGAAAAAAATACCTTGGCTAGACCAAAGTTTTTTATCAGGTAAGCGTGGGCTAGAGATAGTCATACAACTTTTTGTAATTAAATCGAATGATAAAGTGATTATTGTTGATACTTGTATTGGCAATCATAAAGATCTTACTTACAAACCTTGGGCTAATAAACGGCGCAATTTCTTAGATAAAATTAAGGCAGCGGGTATTATTCAGACTAAGGTCGATTATGTAGTATGCACCCATATTCATTTAGATCACATAGGGTGGAATACTACCAAAATAAACAATGTTTGGAAATCAACGTTTCCAAATGCTTCGTATATTTTTTCAGAGAAAGAATTTCAACATGCTAAGAAATTTGAAAATAAATTGCATGGAAACATAATCGAAGAATCAATCAATCCAATTATCAAAAGCGGCCAAGCTACGTTCATTAATCCACCCTATTCGATAGATAAGAATGTTACAATAATCGGCACACCTGGCCATACACCAGGTCATATGAGTGTTGTGGTAAATTATAGTAATTTAAATATTATAATCACAGGGGATATGATACATCATCCCTGTCAAATAGCTTACCCTGATTGGAATACCTATTATGATTTTGATAAAAGTTTATCCACAAAAACAAGAAGAAGGATTCTGGAAAAAAACGCTGGACAAAATAGTATAATTATTGGCTCGCACTTCTCAGGATCAAGTTTTGGCAAAATTATTAAAGATGGCGATAATTATGCTTTTGATATATTATGTGAGAACTATGAGCAAAAAGATTAAATGGTATTATTTTCGAAAAGGATGAACTACTTGCACCAAAGCATCCAAGTTCTTGGAAGCAAATTCTATTCAAATAATCGAAGAAACTTCAGCTAACAAAAAACTAGGTATAGCGGATGCGGAATCCCTCCTTGAAAAAGCGCTAAACATAATTATTTTTAAGGGGAAAAATATTAATTTTTTTAATATTAAAGATGAGAAAAAAGATTCAATCACACCATTTATGTTAGGGCCAACAGGAAACCTTCGCGCTCCAACTATCATTTATAAAAATCAGATCATAGTAGGTTTCAACGAGGATAAGTTCAACGATATTTTTTTGAAATAAGACGATTACGTAATTTTTAATGGCAGACGAGAAGATAATACAACCACGTAGCGAGAGATTCGAAGACTTTAAAATCTCGGACGACGAGATCGAGCAAAGGCTCAAAGCAATAGTATCAATCACCACACTTGTCCCAGAACATGCGCAAACAGCTGATATCCTGGGCACAAAAAGAACTGGCAATGGTGTTTTTATTAATCAAATGGGCCTGATTATTACGGTAGGTTACCTTATTGCAGAAGCAAGGCAAATTTGGATAACTACGGCCAATAACGAAACTGTATTAGCAGATACAGTGATGTATGATTATGAATCCGGACTAGGGCTATTAAAGCCATTGGATACAATAACCATTCCTACAATTCCTGTATCAGATTGTAATAGACAGATTAATGCTGGAGATTGTGGATTTATGTTAGCGGGGTTTGGTGGTTTAGAGCAGACTGTAATAGTTGATATAGGGAGTTGTAATAGCTTCACAGGATATTGGGAATATGTATTAGACAGAGCTTTTTACACTACGCCGGCCCATCCAAACTGGGGGGGAGCCGCGCTTCTCGATAAAAGAGGAGAACTACGTGGAATAGGCTCTCTTTACTTGGAAAATCCCCCTACTAGTCAGAGCGAATTTTCAGGTAATTTATGTATTCCGATAGATCCCCTATGGTCTTTCTTTTCCGAAATAAAAACAACAGGTAGAGTTAAAGACAGCGATAGGCCCTATTTAGGTTTTTTTGTATCCGTTATAGAAGAACAATTTGTAGTTCTAGGACTATATAAGTCTTCACCGGCCGCCTTAGCTGGGATAAGCAGCGGAGATATAATAAAAACGATTAACGGCGTTGTACCAAAAACTTTAGAACAATTATTTAAAGAAATCTGGAATGCCGGTCCGGCAGGCAATGTCATCTCAATTGAAATTGAAAGAGGAGACAAGCATACTATTATCGATGTGGTATCAGCAAAACGAAAAGCAATTTGGATCAATCCAACTTTACATTAAAACATTGGTGAATTAGTTTATAATAATTTTGAAAGGTCAAAATGATGACATCAGAAAACTTGAAAATTAAAAAAATCAGAACTGGTCAAGGGTTTATAGCCGCATTAGATCAAAGTGGAGGAAGCACTCCTAAAGCATTAATGAACTACGGTATCCACGAGGATGAATGGTCCAGTGAAGAGGAAATGTTTGAACTTGTACATAAAATGAGAGAAAGGATAGTATCAGACTCAAACTTTACAGGTAAACAAATCATCGGAGCAATTCTTTTTGAAAGAACAATGAATTCTAGATTTTGCGGTGTTGATTGTGCAAAGTACTTATGGGAAAAAAAAGAAATTGTTCCTTTTTTAAAAATCGACAAGGGGCTTGCGGATGAGGAAGAAGGTGTACAATTAATGAAGCCTAACCCTAACCTGATCGAAGTATTGAAGATTGCTAGAAATAAAGAAATATTCGGGACTAAAATGAGGTCAGTCATAAAGTCAAGTCAGCATTCAGGAATAGAAAAAGTTGTAAAACAGCAATTCGAAACGGCAAAGATAATTATTAATGAAGGATTGGTTCCAATAATCGAGCCGGAAGTTGACATTAAGTGTCCAACCAAACTAGAAGCCGAAAACATATTGCTAGAAAATCTACATATGGAGATCAGCAAACTCAATATCAATGATCGTATAATGTTAAAGTTAACACTTCCAGAAAAGACAAATTTCTATCAAGAGTTATCAAATCAAGATAAAATTTTAAGAGTAGTAGCATTGTCTGGAGGATATCCTCAAGAATTAGCAAATAAAAAGTTGTCGGATAATCATGGAGTGATCGCCAGCTTTTCTAGGGCTTTAACTGAAGGGCTTTCAGCTAGCATGACCGATCAAATATTTTCTGAAAGACTAGGATTAGCAATCAATAAGATTTATACTGCTTCCATTACGTAATAGGACATTGCTATGCCTGAAACTATTATTGGTAAAAATCTCGGTAATTTGTCTTTAATCAATCAAGATGGAGACACTGTTTCTATCGGTAACTATTCTGGGAAAAAACTTATTTTATGGTGGTTCCCAAAAGCCGATACACCAGGATGAACCATAGAAGGAAAAGGATTCCGTGATAGAATCCAAGAGTTTACTGAAAAAAATACCACAATAATTGGTATCAGTGGAGATTCGCCTGAAGATAATAAATCTTTCAAAGAAAAATTTTCCTTTCCTTTCGATATCCTTTCAGATTTTGGACTTAAAGAGACCAAAAAACTTAACATTTGTGATAAAGAAGATTCATACGCCCCTAGAGTTTCAATGATTCTCGATGCGGAGTGCAATATAATAAAATATTTTGATACTGTAGATCCTCATAGTCACGCTTCGGATATGCTTGCAATTATTGATAGCTAGACAAAAAAATTGTCAAGCTCCTCTAAAAATAGTTCGGCTTGCTCAATAAAGGGCCAATGGCCACAATTCGGAAATACAGAAAGCGTCGATCCAGGTATTTCAGAGCTTAAATATTCATGATATTTAGGGGGTGTCAACGGGTCATTTTCACCGCAAATTAACAGACATCTCGATTTTATTGATTGTAACCTTCTAGACAGGTCAAATGAATCCGCTGCCAACCAGTCTTTGTAAACTACTTTTGGATTTATAGATTGCATTATTTCCAGAAGAGAGGTCAAAATATTGTCATCAGAACTATCAAATATCGAATTCCTCAAAAATTCTTTGTTTAATTCATAATTATTACCCTTTTTTATCTCTGATAAAAAAGATTCAGGAATTCTTAAACGAGCTCCTGTTGCCACTAAGATAAGGGATTCAATAAAATCTGGTTTATATAAAGCTAAAGTCATAGCAATCGCTCCGCCTAGTGAATGGCCCATAATATTCCATTTCCCAAGATTCTTTTTTTCCAGTAGCTGAGCGCAAATAAACGCATGATCTACGACGCCTCTAAATCCTTCTCCTTCCGAGTCACCGTGACCATTTAGATCAATAGACATAATGTTAAATTTTTCTAATAGATTATCACTAAGTTCTAAAAATACGCTCGAATCACAAGATGCTCCATGAATCAAAAATAAATTCTTTTTTCTAGATTTATCAAAATCAAGTCTGTAACTGATTTTTTTATATTCTATAACTTCTTTAAGCATCGCTTTCCAATGTGGATATTATCCTAATTATTGATGTACTATAATAAAATTATATTTTTGTTTTAACAAATTAAAATGAATAATGAAGGATTAGTTATGAAATGCCGAGCTGCCGTACTGAACAAAATGGGTGCACCTAGACCTTACATGAAGTCAAAACCTATAACTATTGAAGAGATTGAATTAGATGAGCCAGGTGATGGTGAGGTTCTCATAAAAATGGGTGCAGCTGGTTTATGCCATTCGGATCTTTCAGTTGTTAATGGCTCTAGGCCTAGACCATTACCCATGGTTATCGGTCACGAAGCATCTGCAATCGTCGAAAAACTTGGACCAAACGCAAATGATCTCGAAGTTGGAGATCATGTTGCAGCTGTTTTCGTACCCAGCTGTGGCAGTTGTATACCTTGCTTAGAGGGTAGGCCCGCGCTCTGCGAGCCTGCAGCCGTAGCAAATGCAAACGGAACTTTACTCTCTGGCGAAAAAAGAATTAAACTAAACGGACAGTATGTTACTCATCATGTCGGAGTATCCTGCTTTGCAGAATATGCGGTTGTTTCGCAAAAATCTCTCGTTAAAATACCTTCCAATATTCCTTTAGATCTAGCAGCTCTTTTTGGATGCGCTGTAATAACTGGGGTCGGTGCAGTTGTGAATACTGCAAAAATGGCAATGGGTAGCTCAGCAGCAATAATTGGTTTAGGCGGTACTGGATTAGCCGCAGTTTTAGGAGCAAAAGCGAGCGGGGCTAAAACAGTTATAGGGATTGACTTAAGCGACCAAAAACTTAAGCTGGGTAAGGAGTTAGGCTGTGATCACGTTTTAAATGCAAGCAGTCCGGACATTATTTCAGATTTAAAGGAAATTACCAAAGGAGGATGTGATTATTCATTTGAATGTGTTGGTTCAAATAAGGCAATGGAACTTGCTTACGCCGTAACCAGGAGGGGTGGAACAACCTGCTCTAGTGGTCTTTCGGATCCAAAGGAAAACTTTAGCTTACAACATGTAAATCTTGTTGCAGAAGAGAGAACAATCAAAGGCAGCTACCTAGGTAGCTGTGTGCCAAGAAGGGACATTCCAAACTATATACAACTACAGCAAAATGGAAGTTTACCTGTAGATGACCTTATGAGCGAGCACATTAAACTAGACAACGTTAATGAGGGATTCGACAAATTAGCATCTGGAGAAACTGTCAGACAGTTAATAATGTTTGATTAATTCCCTAAGTTAATTAGGCAATCTTATGTTTTCAACCAACTTGTAAATATTTGGATTTGGAGGCTTGGTAATCATACTCACTGAAATTGCGGTTAAAAAATTTATAAGAGCTCCTACGATACCAAATCCCTCCGGAGATATTCCGAAAAACCAATTCTCTTGAACATTAAGGTCCGAGTTTAAAAACTTAAAATAAAAGATATAAGTTGATGTAGCTAACAACCCGATAACCATTCCGGTAATAGCGCCCACATTATTAATTCTTTTAGTAAATATTCCTAGAACTATTGGTGGAAATAGCGATGATGCCGCCAATCCAAACGCAAGCGCCACAACCTCGGCAACAAATCCAGGTGGATTAATACCCAGATAGCCAGCAATACATATCGCGGTTGCTGCGGCAATCCTTGCCAACAATAGTTCTGTTTTGTCAGAAATCTTCGCAGCAAATGTTTCCCGGATCAAATCATGAGAAATAGCTGATGATATAACTAATAGTAATCCAGCTGCTGTTGATAACGCAGCTGCTAGCCCTCCAGCCGCTACTAATGCAATTACCCAATTAGGCAGCCCAGCTATCGCAGGATTTGCAAGGACCATGATATCCCTATCAACGTATATTTCGTTTTTATTGGGAGAAACATCATTTAAGACAATTCTTTCACCCAAAACTCCTTTATCTTGCCCCTTGAATTCTAACTTTCCTTCAAATGGTTTACCGGGTCCGTAATTCATAACTCCATCATTATTTTTATCAATCCATGCTATCAACCCAACCTCCTCCCATTGTTTAACCCAATTGGGAGAGTCTTTATAGGGGGTATTGTGAACAGTATCAATAAAATTTAACCGAGCAAAAGCTCCCACAGCCGGAGCCGTAGTATATAAAATCGCGATAAAAAGCAAAGCATAAGCAGCTGATTTCCTTGCATCAGATACTTTAGGTACAGTAAAAAAACGCACTATGACATGGGGGAGCCCGGCTGTACCTAACATTAACGCTATTGTGATCGCAGCCATATCTATTTTGGACCGATCAGTGGCGGTGTATTCCTGAAATCCTAAGTCTAACAAAACACTATCTAATCTCTCTAAGACCGAATCTCCAGAGCCAATGACTGTTCCCCCAAGTCCAATCTGCGGTATCGGAGAGCCGGTCACCATCATTGATATATATATAGCGGGCACCAAATAAGCAAATATCATAATACAATATTGGGCTACTTGGGTATAAGTTATACCTTTCATCCCACCCAACACTGCATAAACAAACACAATAGTCATTCCTATCAAAACACCAGTATTTATAGGCACTTCTAGAAAATGAGAAAAAACTATGCCCACCCCCCTCATTTGACCCGCAATATAGGTAAATGAGACAAGTATTAACGCAATAACAGCTATCATCCTTGCTTTTTTAGAATAATATCTAGTTGCAATAAAATCTGGAACGGTGAATTTTCCAAATTTACGTAAATAGGGAGCAAGCATAAGTGCTAAAATCACGTATCCTCCAGTCCATCCAATCAAATATACGGAACTGCTATATCCCATAAATGCAATAATTCCCGCTAATGAGATAAACGATGCTGCACTCATCCAATCCGCTGCAGTGGCCATGCCATTGGCAATTGGCCCGACGCCTGAACTTGCGACATAAAAATCTTTAGTACTGCCGGCACGTGACCAAATGGCTATTGCTGCATAAAGTATAAAACTTAATGTGACAAACAAATAAGTTAATGTTTGGCTACTCACGCCTACCCTTCATTTTCTCTTGATAATTCTGATCGACTTTATTCATTAAAATAGAATAAACAAACACCAGTACAACGAATACAAAAATGGACCCTTGCTGGGCCCACCAAAAACCAAATTTAAAACCAAAAAAATTTAACTTATTTAGATTATCTACAAAAACAATGCTAAATCCGAAGGACACTAAAAACCAAATTAATAATAAAATAGACATGATTCTCATATTGATCTTCCAATAGAGCTTTTGTTCATTGGTATCTATTTCCATATGACCTCCTTTCACCATACTAATAATTTTAGTGGCTATGGGTGGGATTGAACCACCGACCTCGGCGTTATGAGTGCCGCGCTCTAACCAGCTGAGCTACATAGCCTAAATCCTTACC
>MDTC01227390.1_pt1 | contig 11885 bp, 14 predicted proteins | sample 811181 | NCBI WGS metagenome assembly MDTC01 (sample SAMN05326644, study PRJNA326480) | marine metagenome | isolation source: seawater | place: Pacific Ocean: North | collected 2011
ATTATTTACAAAATAAATTATCATATTATTATCCTCTATATGTTAAAAATAAAAATAAAGATATAAAATATGATTATAATATAAGATTAGATTTATTAACATCATTATATACAATAAATGAAAAAGTAAATGAAAAAGGAGAAAAGACAATATATAAATTAATTAATTCATATAGATTATCATTAATATTAAAATATATATTAGTTAATATATTAATTGAATTTAAAAATAATAATGATATAGATGTAATAGAAGATTTATTTTTTAATATAGTAAATAAATTCGATAACTTATATAAGAATACACAAGATGATATAGAAAATATATTAAAATTCAAAAAAGCAGATGATAATAATATTAGAAAAAAGAATTATGATAAAATGGAAAAAGATAGACAAAAATTACAACAAATGTATAGAAGTTTTAATATAGGAGATGTATATTCAGATATTAGTACTAATTATAGTGAAGATTATAGTAATAATACTGATATAGATAATATTCAACAAGATATTAGTAATAGATATTCAGAAGATAAAGGAGGATTAGATGTATTTAGTAATAATTATGATGAAAATGAATCATTAATTATGTCGGTTGAAGATAATGACGATAATACAGGTGATAATAGAGATTATTAATAATAATATAATATATATATAATGAAATATTTAATAGTATTATTATTATTATTATACATTTTAAAAATAAATGAATTTTTTTCTAATAAAATAAGTTGTAAAAAAAATATATTAGAATATAATAATTATAATTTAAATTTACACTATGAAAAACTAAATCCAAATAATTATATTTTAATAAATGATCAATTGAATTTTAATACAGATTCAACAAAAAATACATTAGATCCTAAGATTTTATTAAATAATATATTAAATAATATAATAGGAAGAAAGATAATAGATGTATATATAAATAATACAAAATATAATAATGTAATAAAACATGATTATCCATTATTTTTGAAAGATATTGAATATATAAATATACAATTAATATTACAAACATATAATTATTTTAAATTATATTTAGAAGATAAAGACAATAAATATAATTTTAATTGTGATAATATTTATAATTGTAAAATAAGAATATATGATTATTATATTTATAGTATAGATTATTCTGATAAATTAACAAAATATAATTTAGAAGAATTAAAATCAAAAGTAAATAAATATATAATTAAATATGATTTACAATATATATTTAAAATAGATGGTTCAGAATATCTATATATATTTAGATTTAAAATAAAAAGATTTTTAGAAAATTTTATAGTAGAAGAAATAATTTCAGAAGGATTAACAACAACTATTAATAATAGTAATGATTATAATAATAATAAAAAATTATGGGTAAATAAAGAAAGATATGATTTTAATACAGATAAAGGATATTATGGATATAATACAGATTATAATAATACATATTTTATAGATAATTTATTAGAAATAGTAGATAAAGAAAATATAAACACAAATATAATAGAAACTTTTGAAGATAATGAATATAGTAAATATAAATGTTATGGTTCAGATGGAATTAATAAATATGAATGTGAAAATAATTATGATAATTATGGAAATAAAAAGGAAAAAGGTGTATGGGATAAAATGTGTAATAAAAATGAAGATTGTCCATTTTATAAATCTAATAAAAATTATAAAAATGAATTTGGTGGTTGTATAAATGGATATTGTCAATTACCATTAAATATGGAATCTATTAGTCCTCATAATTACAAAATAGATTCTAATAAACAACCATTTTGTCATAATTATAAAAATAATAATTACGATAGTTGTTATTTACAAAACAATAAAAAATTATATCCAAAATTAAAAAGTCCTGATTATGCTTTTGAAAATGATAATAATATAAGATCTGTTAATTATAAAGGACAATGAGTAATACCCATATAATATTTACATTTAGGATTATTATTATAAGATACATAACCAAATTTTTTTAAATATTTCAATGCTCCATTATGTATTTTTTTATCAATAATATCATTATTAACATCAAATTCATTTTGTTCATCATATATAGATAAACCTATTCCTTCTTTTAAGATTATATTTATTAAAGAATATACATATTGATCAGATATATTATTTCTACATACTAATATTTCTTTATCACATAAAAAGGAATCATATATTTCTATATTAAATGGTGAATAAAATTTATTTTTTAATTTTCTTTTTTCTATATGTATACTATTAACATTTACATCGTAATTTAATAATTTTAATATATTTTCTTGTTCATTTATACCATTTATATTAGTATTACCAGTTATTATTCTAATATTTTTATCTATATAAAAATTATTAAAATCATTATAATTATTCTGATTAAATATTCCATCATATTTATTATTATTATAAAAATCTTCATGAACTTTTATATCAATTAAATCTTTTTCTATAATATTTACATTAATATTTAATAAATTAAATATTTTAGGAATAATTATATTATTTTTGTTTATAACTATATTTTTATTATTACAATCTTGAAAAGAATTTATATTAGAATTAGATTTAACAATTAAATATATAAATGTATTATTAATTCCAAATATAATTTTTATATTATCATTTTCTTTTATATCATTTCTATTTATTATAGCAAAATCATATTTACCATTTTTTATATTATTATATCTATCAAAATCACTATACATATTTATTTTTTTTAAAGGTATAAATTTATTAATACTATTAATAATTTCAGAATGATCTAATGTACTAAATAAATATGTATATGGTTTACTATAATATTTAGATATTATTATATGTTGAGAAATATAACTAAAATATTCTGGATTATTATATAATAATAGTAATACTAATAAAATAATTATTAATAATATTTTATTCATTATATATATGAATATAAATTTTAATTATTATTTTAATAATCCAAGAAATATAACAATATTAATATATATATTAATAGTTTTATTTATTTTATATTTAAAACCTGAAGTAATGTTTCAAGATAACTATAAAGTAAAAAAATTAGGAATAGGGGAAAATTATACTATATTTCCTTATTATATATTTTCTATATTAATATCAATATTTTTATATTACTTTGTTAATTTGTATTTTACTCGTAATTAAAATATAAATATTATTAATATGTTATTTACTTCAATATTAGAAGGATTATATATAATTTATATGTTTAATTTATTTAAAACTAGTAAATATATACATCATCCATTTGAACAATTATTTACAAATCATGCTTTTTTAAAACATCCAATATCAGATTCAAGATATAATAATAAAATATGTTATTTTGGTAAATTTAGTAGTTATTTATTATTTATTTGGTTAATACTAAGATTTAAAATAAAAAAATATAAAATCAGATCAAGAATAAATTATTTAATTTGGATAATAGTATCAATTATAGCATTTATAATGAATATGAATGCTTTTATATATTTATTACCTATTTTAATAATTGAATTATACTTAATTAAATATAAAAATTGATTTAAATAAAATACAATATTTAATAATAATTAAATATGAAATCTAAAATTGAATTAAATATCGGTCCTATGTATAGTGGTAAATCAACAGAATTATCTAGAAAAATATCAACTTTTGATTATACAGATAAGAAAACTTTTTTAATAAATCATAATTTTGATACAAGAGAAGAAGACTCTGTTATATCAACACATAGTAATATATTAAAAAACAAACCTGCTATTAAATGTAAATCATTAATGAAATTAATAGATTCAGATGAATTTAAAATAGCAGATGTTATAGGTATAGATGAGTGTCAATTTTTTGAAGATTTATTAGAGTTTGTAAAATATATAGATAAATTAGATAATAAAATTTTAATAATGTCAGGATTAGATGGTAATTTTAATAGAGAACCATTTGGACAAGTATTAGAATGTATACCATATTGTGATAATATTAAAAAATTAAAAGCTATGTGTATGAATTGTAATGATGGAACATTAGCATCATTTACTAAAAGAATTAATAATAATAAAAACAAAATATTAATTGGTAATCAAGAAAGTTATAAAGCAGTATGTAGAACATGTTTTAATCAAAATTAATTAAAGTTTTTTCATTATTAATAGAAGAAGATTTAATAGGTTTATATTCTTTATCTTTTAGAGATATTATATTATAAATAATAAATTTATTACCTTTCATATATTTTTCTCTGGAATTTAGAGTATAATTTAATGTTTTTAGTAATTGTCTAAGAATGGTTATTATATTTTTTTCATTTAAATCGTTTAAATATAATCTGCCTTTACACGGTAAATAATATTTATATAATTCTGTTTTATATTCTAATAAATTATTAACTGTATTTAATTTTTGTAAATCATGTCTAGTAAAACATCTATCGTCATCTACATCATTTAATCCATATAGTTTTAATATACTAACTATAAATTCTTTTGGTGGATTTTTTTTAAACAATTGATTTTTCATATATTATTATTTAGAATAATAATTAAATAAATATTATACTTATTATATGAAATCTAAAAAAAAATCTTATAGAAAAAATAAAAAAACATATAAAAAATCATATACAAAAAATAATAAAAAATCTAATAAAAATAAAAAAATAAAAAGAACTAAAAGAAAAACTATAACTTTAAAAAAAGCTATTAAATTATTAAATGAATATTATGATGAAGATAATAAATAATATTCTTTATCTATTCTATTATAATCTAAATATGGTAAATTAGGAATAGTTTCGTGTTGGTATTTTTTTAAAAAACTATCTAAATATATATATTTTGGATATAAATCAATTATATTTGAATGAATATCATTAACTAAATATTTATATTTATCATCTAATAAATTAATAGATTGTGGGGGTAATATATATAGTAATTGTTGTTCAGATGTATAATCTACTTTATTTAAATTTATATTTACTATATTTTTTTTATTTAAAAAATGTATTAAATCATCTATCAACGGAGCACATTTAAATTTATAAAACCATTTATTATCTAAATTATGATTTACATAATAATAAATAATATTGTTTAATCCATAAATATAATCATAACACATTTTATCTATTTTATTTTTATCTTCATTTATATCAAAATCAGTATAATATTTATAATATCTATATTCCCAATTTTCTTTTTTATATAATATTTCATTTTTACATTTATCTATAATAGGTTTAGAATTTAATTTATCAATAATTGAATCTATTTCTGTTAATTTTGTTTTTTCTCTATATTCTAATTTACTATAATAATTTTCATTATTTATTAATAATTTTTTTTCATAATTTTTTAATTTATTTAAAAATAAAATAAAGAAATTATAATTTATTTCTAAATTTTCTTCATTAATTAATTTATAATTAAATATATTATAACATTCTTTGTAAATATTTAATACTAATTCTATAGTATAATTATTTATTAATAAACAATTAAGATTAGGTAAAAAATCATTACCAAATAAATAAAATATAAATACATAATCTAATAAATTATTAGTTTCATTATCTATAATATTATTTTTTAAATTATCTATATTTAATAATACATAATCATTATTATTATTATTATTATTCTCTCTTAATAAATAAATATTATTATATTTTGAAATTAAAGACAACATAATTAGATCAGCATCTAAACCATGAATAATATGAATATATTCTTTATTTTCTTTTTCTAAATAAGTAAATATTTTTTGTTCCCCTTCACCTATTTCACTAGAATCACTTAATGTTATATTATATTCTAAATCATTTATAAATGAATGTAAATATATAGATAAATTATTCATAAATTCTGTTCCAGGTGAAATACAATTACTATCCCAATTATCTATATTTATATTATATGATTATTTAATTTTATTTATTTCATTTTTTAATAATACCGATTTATATCTTCTACCTCTTTGTTGAATTATTTTAGACATAGGAGCAATACCATCTATACAAATGTAAATATGATTTATATTTGTAAAAGAATTACATATTTTTAAAAAATAATTTTTAATATTTACAAAAATTTCTTTAATTATTTTATTTTCTGATAAATGAGAAGATTGATGAATTAAACCATTAAAATCAAAATATAAATTTATTTTTTTATTATAATTAAAATCATTCATTTTAATAATAATATTATCATTATTAGTAATTAAATGTTTAAAATATAGAGGAACTCCCATTATAATATATATATATACTAAGTTTTTAAATATAATAAATAATTATTTATTATAAATTTTAAATTCCATCTACAACTAAATTACCATTTTCATCAAATTCTAATTCACTTTCATCTACTTCAAATAAATCTAATCCATTATTTTTATTATTTTTAGTATCTTGAATATACTTTGTATAAAAATCTTCTACATTATCTTCTGGATTATCTGTAAATTCAAATATATCTTCTTGTACTTCTTCTTTGCGTTCAAATAAACTATCATTAATATATTCATTCTTTTTTAAAAAATTTATTTGTTCATCATTATATTTATAACATATAAATAATATAGTATCATCAGTAAAAGTTCCATATCCATCTACTAATACTATATCTTGTTTATTAACCCAAACTTTTCTTTTTTTTAATGCTCCTCTAAGTGAAGCAACAATTTCACTACCATCCATTATTTTAACTAAAAATCTACAACTACCTAATGTTTTTAATACATATGCGTATTGTTGTGTTTTATCAGCAATTGGTGTTGATTTAGTATTTTTAACAAATTTTTTACCAGCACGTTTATGTTTCTTACCACCTAGTGCCATTACTATTTATAATATATTTATTACTTATATAATTTTTAAATATATATAGCAAAAAAAATTGATAACAAATTTAAAACTTATACAAATATTAATAATTAATATGAATTTAAATATTGAAAATACAAAAATGTTTTTTAACAATGAATTATTTCCTAGACATACTAATACATCAATTACTATTGTAACTTTATATAATGGGTTAAAAGATAAAAGTATTACATTTGATCATAGAATTCAAAGAAATCAAGTATGGAATAATATTTTTAAACAAAGATATTTAGAAACTATAAGTAAACAAGGTCCATTACATAGTTTTGTTCTTAATTTTAGTAAGAAAGATTCTTGTTATTATATTATAGATGGTCAAAATAGAGCATTAACTATAAAAGAATTTATGGATGATGAATTTACTTTTAAAAATAATAATTATAATATAAAATATTCTGAATTAAGTAAGAATGAAAAATTTACATTTAATAATATAAAAATATCATTTGTTGAAACAGATAATTGGAATGATCATTTTAATCAATTATATTTTAATTATATTCAAGATGGTATTAAATTATCAGATGGTGAAATAATTCATAGTCAAATAAATAACCCATTTAGAAATAAAATAAAAGAATTATGTGAATTATATAAAGATTTAATAAATAAATTAAAAATAAAAAATAATAGATTTAAAGAATTTGAAATATTTGGTTGTATATTAAAAATAATACATTCTAATACTTATTATAGTAGACCTGGTAAAACTACTAAAAATGAATTAAAAAAATGGAATGATAATAATATAAATGAATTAACTGAAAGTATAAAAAAATTTAAAACTGTTATTAATTTTTACATTAATTTATATGATGGATGTGATTTATTAACAAAAAAAAGAAGTCCTGCAATATTTATAAGAAATATATATTTTATATTAATAAATAATATATTTCTATCACAATATAATAGTAATATACAAAATAAATTTAATAAATTAATGGAAGTTGTATTAACAGATGGAACTGATGTATATAAAGATATAATAAATTGGGGAACTAAAGGACAAATAAATGAAATAATGAGTAAATATAAAGAAATATATGATAGACATAATTAAATACTTTTATAAAATTTAATTAAACTATTTATATTTTTAAAATACTTAATAGAACAATGAATAAATTTGTCTTTTTCTAAATCTATATTATAAATAAATACAATATATATAATATCTTTATCTCCCTTTTTTTCATCAAAATGAAATATTTTCATACATTTATATATATCAATATTTATAGAATTATAACTATTAAAAAATAATTTAATTTGTTTTACATTACTATTTATTTTATTATTTAATTCACATAAATAATAATTATCTGGTAATACATCAACAAATAATTTATAAATATATGAAAATAAAGTTTGACTAGAAATAATATATATTTTTTTTAATAAATTATAATTATATTTTTTTTTTAAAAATGAATTAAATCTATCTATATCTTTTATAATAAAACTATTATATTTAATATTATTTCTTTTTGAATCTAATATAAATTGATTTTCTATTTCATTATTATTATTATATCCTTTTAATAAAAATTCAAAATAATTATTAAAATTAAATATAATTATTTTATTTTCATATTCTAATAAATTATTATTATCTATTTCTATTAAATTATATTTCATATTATAATTAAAAATATTTTATATATTATATGGAAGCAGCTGATAATGAAAATAATTCTAATGAATATCAAGATGTTACTAACAGATTAACCATAGTATTTCAACAGTTTTTAAATATACTACCAACTGCATTAGGATATATGAGAAGCGAATTTAATGATTTACAATTAGAAACTAGTGAAGCATTACAAGATTATAATGTAGCATTAAGACAAGATAGAAATAATGACGAAATATCATTAGAAATACAAATGAATAATTTATACCAGGCATTAAGATCAAGAGATATTGTTACTGGTGAAGAAAGAATGCGAGTTGTTGCTGATTACGCTTATAATATAGGTCAATTATCAAACGAATCTAATAATGATGATGTAATTGTATTAAATCAAAATAATATAAATAATATTATAAATAATTTAAATTATAACAACGGATGGGTTAATTACATAAGAGAAAGATTACCAACTAATTTAGAAAATATGTTAAGAGAATTATACGAATTTTCAATAAGAGGATTAGTTAATGAAAAACATGAACATCAATATTTATTAATAAGAATTAGATATGCTATTATGATTTTTACATTAGAAATATTAGAAGATATTGTAAATACAAATACTTCTGAAAATGCTGTAGACGCTATATTAGTATTATTAGGTATATTCGGAATAGATAATTCTTTTACTAGAACTTTATTATTAATGTTAATACCTTTAACAGTATTAAGTCCAGGTCATAGAAGATTATTATGGAATACTATTACAGGTGCAGCAAATTTACCAAGAAATATTGGTATAATAACTAGTGAATTGAATTATAGATTAAGAAATAACGAAGTTATTGATATGCTAACTAATATTACAGAAGGAGCAGTTACATATGGATCATTATTATTAACTAATGTTACTAATTATGTTGAAAATGAAGGTGAAGAGTATATACCTTCAGGTTCTGAATTAGTAGAATTAGCAGAAAATATAGGAATAAATGATATTACAGAATTTCCACCTAATGATATATATGTAAATTATGTTAATGAACCAGCAGATGGATTAAATTATAGACCAGGAGGAGAAGGAAGATATCCAGTTAGAATAAATAGAAATAATTTGGCTAATAGAAATGTATTTAGTAATGCATTAAGTAATTTATATCAAAATTTAGTAAATACTATTAGATATAATGATAATTCAAATATTCCTCTATACTTAAGACAAGAAAATAGTGAACTTATACAAGATTATTATAATATGCCTGAAAGTCAACAATATGCTGAATTTACAGATTCTGATGATAATTCATCTAGAAATTCATCCCCTATAAGATTATCTAGAAGTTCATCTAGAAATTCGTCTAGAAATTCATCTAGAAATTCATCCCCTATAAGATTATCTAGAAGTTCATCTAGAAGTTCATCTAGAAGTTCACCACGAAGATTAGTAAATTATTCTGATTCTGATAATAGTCAAGGTTCTGATAATATGAGTTCTGAGTTAAATGAAACATTAGGTAAAAGAAGAACATCTAAAAAAAATAAATATGGTAAAAGTGGTAAACCAGGTATAACTAATAAAAAAGTAAAATTAATTAAAAGACCATTAAGAAGATTATCTCGTAGAAAAAAGATTAATAAAAAAAGAACATTAAGAAAAAGACCTGTTATTAGAAGATTATCTAGAAAAACATTAGTCAATAAAAAAAAAGTAAATAAAAAAAATAAAGTAAAAAAATCAAAAAAACAATTAAAAAAAAAAGTAAATAGAAAAAATAAAAAATCAAAAAGAAAGAACTAATTGATTTATTAATTAAGAAAGAACCTACTCGGAATTGAACCGAGGTTTTCAGATTCAAAGTCTGATGTACTTACCACTATACTATAGGTTTATAATAATTTATAAAAAATTAATTAAAGTTTTCATTAAGCATTAAGAATAAGCATAGTTAGTATGCTTAAAAAATTCATATAAATATGAACCTATATTCATCTCATTTTATTATTAAAAACCTATTGACGAATATATTAATCTTTACACTCTCGAACATAATATCAAGACTTTAATAAATACCATTTAGTAATATAATAGATTATATTTATCACGCAAACCACAAGAAGGTAGGTATTTAATTATGCGCTAATATTTTTAATATCTATAATTTTAATATAGATAATATATATAATATTTTAATTTTTAAATAATTTATATTTTAGTAATAATATTTTTCAATTCAGAAGAAGTATATGATCTAAAAAAATTAGTAGTATTATATTTACAACAAATTGTTTTATTTTTTTTATCAATTCCTATAAAACCAGCAGTTTTATTAGGTAATTCATTAATTAATTCATTCATTGCTTTGTTCATAGATATATTTTTATATTTCATTCTATTAATAATATCTAGTCCACAACCATATTTAGTCATAACTTCTCCTTTACCAGAACATGATATACCACCAAAATTATTATTACAATATACATCTGATAATATAAATGCGCTTCCTGATATTCTATCAACTGGTTTTCCTTCTAGTCCACCAGTAGAATTAGCACAAAATATATTTCCCTTTTTATCCATAACAACTATACCAACAGTAGAATATTTTACTTCATTATGAATTTTAGAATACTTAGAATCATAATATGAATTATTAACTATTTTTAAATTAAATTTTTTTGCTAATTTTGTAGTATTATTACCAACAATAATAGTATTAGGATAATGTGTAAACATTTTATTAGCTAATATAATAGGATTTTTAACATTCTTTATATTTCCTAATCCAACATATGTATTAGATTTACCATCCATAGCAGTACAATCTAATTGATGCTTTTTTTCTTTATTATATACTGCTCCTTTACCAGCGTTAAAATACTCACAATCTTCTAATAGTTGTATACATTTAACTCCTACTTTCCTAGAATTACTATTATTTTTTAATAAATTTTCTCCTACAATAATAATATCTTTTAATTCTTTTTTTATTTCTTTTTCTAGATTTTTATTTTCAATCAAACTACCACACCCACCGTGTATAATTATATAATAACTCATTATTATATATATTATTTTAATCATAAATTGGATTATCATTAATATTAATACCACAATATCTTTTAGATTTATCATTATAGTTTTCTCTTTTATATAGTTTAAATTCTTCAGCATTTTTTAATAAAAATTTAAAATTACTCCAAAATTCATCAGTATGACCTATTGATTTGGTCATTACATGTGCAAGTTCATGTAATGCTACAAATGTTAATGTATTTTCATCTATTAATTTTTTTTCTTTCTTTTTTTCTAATAAACAAAATGCTATTTTCTCTCCTTTATTTTCACTATATGCAG
>MDTC01111416.1_pt1 | contig 11884 bp, 23 predicted proteins | sample 811181 | NCBI WGS metagenome assembly MDTC01 (sample SAMN05326644, study PRJNA326480) | marine metagenome | isolation source: seawater | place: Pacific Ocean: North | collected 2011
GAGGCAACGGGAGGCAATGAATTTGAGGCAGGGTACCTGGATGGAAACCCAGATAAGCTGTGGCATGTCTTCGAGTACTATGGTGGCGGGGCGTACAGATTTGGAAAGAACACTTTCAATACACTGGAGGAGCCTATCAAACATATCCAAGGTTTGACCGTAGGCGAAGCGAGAGAGTCAGCTGGCAAGGCGCTATCCACAGCACCCCTAGCTAGAATCTTCTATGGCGTCACCAACGACAGACAAGATGTTGCCGACTACTACGAGTTTAGAGGTACGGTCCGCTCAGCTGCACAGGCGCAAAAGGAGTTGGGCTTGCAGGAAGAAAGATACATAAATTCTGTGCAGTTGAACGAGATTGGCAAGGCCACAGACAGACAGCTACGAAGAATCAGAAGAGACATCAAAGCAAGCGAGAAGATAGAGGACCCTATCAAGAAGGCAAGAGACATCAATCAACTTTACGATGAGCGCATGCAAGTCATAAAATCATTTAACAGAGAATACTTACAGTACTATGAAGGAAGAAAAAAAGATTAAAGACACAGGCCTCGGGAAGTGGCTGAAGTCAAAAGCACCCAACGTCCTTAGCGTCGTAGGTGAACTACTGCCAGATAAGGGTGGGTTAGGCATTGTAAAAAATCTAATTGACAAAGACCCTGATGTCAGCACCGATGAAGGACTCGCTGCCGTCGAAGCAGAGGTTCAGTTCCAGAATAATGTGACTGGAAGATGGCAAGCAGACATGGGTAGTGACGTCAAACTTGCAAAGCTTATCAGGCCTGTAACATTGATTGCACTTATGTCGATGTTCATGCTGACTATGGTGTTGGATTCGCTTGATAATCTGGCATTTAACGTAAAAGATTCGTATGTATCTTTACTTGAAATTCTCATGCTGACAGCGTTTGGTGCATACTTCGCAGGTCGAACAATCGAAAAATCTAGAAAATGAACAAAGAAGAATTTGGAGACGTAAGCTTCTTGGACAAGTGCAAGCTGAAGGAGCAAGAAGCCAAGATTGAATCTGGCGAGATTACCTGCAACATCGAGAACCCTGAAGAGTGTGAACATTGCAGCGGATAAAGCTCTAAAGCTTTTGCTGGGCGTTATATTGTTAAGCGTAGTGACTGTCGCTCAAGGACAGCTGCTGCGCTTTTCTACGTTGTATGGTAGCCTTAGTGGCAACGCACCACTTGTAGAAAACTCTAGATATAGGGTCAATGGGGTTGCTGGGTCAGGATACCTCGAGGAGATTACCGAGGTAAATAAGCCGAACTATATCCTTACAGTGGGGCTTCGTAAGCTTGCGAGATTTGATTATCAAGTAAAGCAGGGACAGTTCCATACCGGACAAGAGAATGAGATTAGCGACAACGCCACTGTCTCTAACGCGCCAGGGCTTGAGTATCTTTTAGAGTACTCTGCCGCTAGAAATAGAGGTGATGTATTCAAGCAACAACAGTACGCCATACGATACATTAGCAACTGGTTCACTGTAAAGGGCAGCTACATAAACGACGGCCTTATCAATCTAAGGTATACGCAGGCCGAGCTTAGACTTCGCAAAAGATTTGGTGACTTTGACCTGACAATTGGAGCTGCTCACAGAGCCCACCCAGTCTATGGGTACTCTCCGATTGAAGCTTGGTTTGATGACCCAGCGAATAAACACTGGTGGCAACTTGCAAACGAGTTCGGGTTTCACAGCGACGACAATGAAGTGTGGAGACTAAACGGAGACGTGATTGCTCAGTCCGACGTAGAGTTCTATGGCTATCACTTTGGTAGAATCGTCAATGATTACAACAGGAGAGAGCTAAGAGAGTTTGGGTTGCAACAAGAGGTTTCAGGGGTGATAGGATTGGACTACTACAAGTACACTGGCGATGCCTGGGTCCACAGTTGGTGCTCTATTTATTCTATGCACGACGGACTAGATGAGTTTTCTTTTGAGTACGATGACAACATGGACATCGAGTGGGATGCGGGTCTAGTCATTGGAGCAAAGCTTAACAATCATCTTAGTATATTTGTAGAAGCCAGACACTTACAGTACTGGCAAATCACATCATACGCTGGCCGATGCGGCTTTAACTATTTATTTTTCTAACAATGGCAAAGGTCGGGGAGAACACTGAAGTGACGTTAGACTTGAAGACACTGGGAATGGTGGCGGCGGGTGTAGCAAGCATGGTTGCTATGTGGTTTTCCCTTCAAGCAGACATTGCTGTGGCGAAGGAGTTACCTGCCCCGGTTGCACCAGAGATTACTCGCATGGAGTTTGATATGAAGGACCAGCTAGTCCGTCAAACAATCATGACCACACAAGAGGATGTTACCGAGATGAAGGAAGACATCAAGATGATTAAAGAAAAGCTATATGAGTAAGCTTCTTTTTTTGTTACTGCTGATACCATCAACGGTGTTTTCTCAGAGCTTTGTAAAGCTAAAAGAGCTTGACTCTAAAACATCAAAGGGCATAAGCATAGTAGAGTTTTGGGCTCCTTTCAATGAGGCGAATCAAGTTGAATTCATGGATGACCTCAATGACTGTAGACCTTTCAGACTCTGCATTGCTACCAACCCAAAAGCATCTTCTCAGTACTCCGTGTTAAGTGTGCCCACTGTCATAGTATTCGACAATGGCGCCGAGGTTTTGAGATACACACCAAACATTTTGATGCAACTCGTTGCCACGCAGCGAGAAGTCCAATCAGACATTGACGAAATCATTCTTAAAAAGTTTCAATGAAAAATTTAGCGGCAATCTTTTTAGCTCTGCTATCTCTGTGTGCTTGTGCTCAGCCAAACGTGACCCCAGTGTTTGTGGAGTGTACCACCGGAGAGTATCCCAATGAGATTACTTGGGAGATTATGACATGCGACAGCATGATTCTTTTGGGAGGTGGCTCACCTTACTTTGGTGCGGCCCTGATGCCCAACCCCAACAAGTACATCATCCACATGATGGATAGCTACGGTGACGGATGGAACGGAGCATACCTGATTATAGGTCAAGAGGAGTATGGCTTCTTGTCTGACGTAGACTGGATTGATTCACTTGGCACGTGGCCACAAGACCAACAAGAGCAGTGGGTTACGGTGGGTTGCGGACAGCACCCATCAAACATCGAAGAGTTGGTTGAGCAGAGCTTCCTGCCTACAGGTTACTACAACTTATATGGACAGCAGGTGCAGTTTGACCGAGAGGGATACTACATCGCTACAGACGGACTGCGCTCTCGGTTGATTTACAGAAGAGAAGAATAACTTATATTTGCGATATGGAACACGGCAAAAAGAAAGCCATGATGGCGCAAGGCGGCATGATGGATGACGATATGAAGATGATGCCCGGTGGTGGGCACATGAAAGAGATGGAACACGGTGGCAAGATGCACGACATGGAGCACGGCGGGAAGATGCATGATATGCAAAAGGGCGGGGCTATGGAGCAACCTTCAGCCGATGGCGCTCCTGCTATTGACGAGAAGAAGAAGGCTCAAGTGATGAAGATGCTCGACGGCCTAAAGGAGATGCCACCAGAAGCTCAGCTCGTTGGCATGATTGCCAAGGCCGTGAAGGTCAGTGAAGACGAAGCTAAGATGATTGTCGAAGAGTACAAGGCATCAAAGAAGATGGGTATGGGCGGCGCCATGGAGTACGAAGGCGGCGGCATGATGAAGATGATGAAGGACCCCAAGGACATGGTTGGAATGACCATGGCAGGAGGCGCTAAAGTCATCAGCTGATAGACTCAAAGAACTCTTTGTCCAAGTCTTTAATGGGGAGGATGAACTGCTCGTAACAATAGCGGTTCACCTCCTCTTTTTCTTTTGGGGTAGTTCCCCTGCCTATGTTCTGAGCCTGATACGAAGCATTAGAACTCAATAGCTTGTCCACCTCTTTTTTCAAGCATGGACAGTTCCGATAGTGTCTTTTCATGTGATGGGTTTAACAGGTCTAGTGGAAGCACAATAAGCTTTTGAAATCCAGATTCTTCCGCATCTTCAATCAATCTAAAGAGCGGGGGTGTCCACCCGTTTACATTGCCGATTCCGTTAATGGTTGGCTTGCGGACCTTGAACTCTTTTGTTTTGTGACGAGACCAAAGATAATCCTTTAGCTTCTCTAGCTCAAAGGTATAGGCAATATGAATGTCTTCAGGGTTTCTTACGATGTAAACCAAGTACTGAGCATCTGTCTTCATGATGCCACATGGCTTCTGTGTCTTCACGGTCTCGTACTCTAGGAACAAGTTGACTGGCTCATTTCTTTTCTTCGCCCAGTAGTGAGCCTTGATGTCCATCTTAACTTCATAGTACACTTCGGTACTCTTGTCATAAACATCCCAGTCTCGTGTCTTACCGTTGGGCATGACTCCATTCTCAGAGATGACAGGGTCACCACCCTTGGCACTCAGCCAGCTTGCCCACAACTCTTCGCCAAGGTCACCAACCTTTTGGTCGGCAAGGAAGTCGCGGCTCACGAGTGATTGTATTCTAGACATGCATCCTTGACGGTTGCTATCTCTATGTTTACTTTCATGCGAAAGTCCTTGACAAGCTCCGATACCTTGTCCCTTGAACGCACAGGGTTACCGTCTTCGTCGTGAAGGGACTCGTACAGTTCTGTTGTTAGTCGCTGTATCTCCTGCGTTGAGAAGGAGTATATCTCACCTAGTTTTTTTAAGTTCATCGTGGATGGTTTGAATGACTTGGTCTACTTGTTTGCTATTCTTTGGCACGAACAACATGTAGTCGCCATTCCCATTATCCACCATGTGTTTGAGAAAGAGCTTCCATCTCAATGGGAACCCGTGCTGTGTGCGCTGGTATCCCTTGGTTTCAATAATGAACTTGTGCTTGTGAGACACAAAGTCTGGGGTGTACTCCATCTTACGAACCACCTTGCCTGAATAGTCTATCATGTCCGACCGCTTGTTGGTCGATTTGAAATAGACACCAGGATAGGTGAATCTATCTAGAAGCAAAAAGCTTTCTGGTTCGTATTCGAACTGTAGCTTGGCTTCCTTCAGCTTGTCATAGCAGTATACTTCAAGTCCTGATTTAAGCTTCTTACCCCCACGGTTCATACTTTTACGCCGTGCCATAGAACAAATCTATGACATGTCATTCCGGTAGGGTGGTCTGCTTGCCAACAATCAATTCACACAGCGGAGTGAATAAGTTTCCGCCAGGCGATAAGAACTGATAACCTGACTGCTGTTGGCTGAACTCAAATCGCAACGGCTCTTGGAGAGGTGTAGTCTCGCCACCTGTCTCGGTCATCCTGACCTTGCGGACATGCATCTCCATCGTCCTTCGGTCGCTCCACTCAGGTGCTTGTATCTTCCGGTGCAGTGTGATAAATCCATCTGCTCGGTTCACAAACTTACCACCACCTTCCGTGTCTTCAGCGTATGGGGCAACAGGTAACCCGTCATCACCCTTGCGCCTTTGGGCCTCTGTGAAAGCGTGAGCATTGACCCACACTGCCACTTGGTTCTTATTGCTGAAGGTCAGGAACTCACTCGCTGCCTCGTAGTGGTATTCGTGTGTGCTCAAGCCACGGCTTGAACTTAGGTCAATACGCAGTGCGTTGTATGGGTCGACCAACACACCGTCTATGCCTTCGTACTTCTTCATCTTTTCTGCAAAGACAAGGATGTCTGAGTGGCTGTAGTTCTTGTGGTTGTCAATGAATGTGAAATGCTTGTTCACCCAATCATGAGCACGCTTCAGCTCCATGTGATTCATCCGCTTGATGGGGATGTCCATGCAAAACTGCATCAGCTTCATCTTGTTCGTCCATGTAGGGTTCTCTGCGCTGTAGACCAGCCACTTCCATCCATGCAACATAGATGCTGCCACCATCAGCCACAGCGTAAAGGTGGTCTTACCCACATTGCTGTGACCGTTTATCATAAGGAACTCACGCTTGAAACGGAAGAAGTTGTTGAACTTCTCGTTGTTAGTTTCCAAGCCCAACTCTATTTGGTCTGTGACATACTTCTGTATCCAATCAAAGTCACGGTCATTCGATGAGATGAAAGACATGTCCCCGTCGTTCACGCGCATCTCGTGCCTGACCTTGTCAAGCTCTCTTGTTATCTCACCAATCGGTGCAAGCTTGCCCTGCTCTAGTCCATCAACGATTGTCTTCTTGGCTTGGTCAAGGTCGAGTGGGTCACGCGCCTCTATCTCTTTGACAAGAACGCGAAAGCACTCTTCCTCTTCCATCCTGCCAGCAGCGATGAAGCCACCCATCAGGTAAGACGCACGAACCAAAGCTGCGTGCTTGCCCCCCTCGGGGGCGTACCGAATCATTTGAGCTGCTATCTGAAGCTTCTCGTAATCCGTGCGACCCTTTACCTCGGTAGGCTCAGGCTCCGCATGTTGCTCCGATAGCAACCCACCAAACCTGCGAGGCTCGTGGTTGATGCAGATGTCGTTGTCGTAAGACTCAAAACACGCACGGGATTCGTTGATGCCTGAAGGGTCGGCCTGTAGTTGATACTTCCTTTCAAAGTAATCGCAGAGAGAGCGGAAGTGGTCTCGGTGTCTCTCTGGATTGGTAATCTCTACCAGGGCTTTGATGCCATCTCCGCTTGGTGAGGTCCAGCATGCCAGCACATGCTCATCAAATGCAATGCGAGACTTCGCATCCTCTACGTCTGGGACGTGGTCAAAGTCTAAAACAATGATGCCACTGTGTTTGTCTAGCGACTCGTCCTTCCTGTCTTGGAATACCCCACTCCATAGTACGATGGGGAGTTGCTTCTTTGCTTCTTTGTCACCTTCTCTGACACGCTCAATCTTCTGCTTCTGCTTGCCAGATTGGATGCGTTGAAGTGCTGTTTCCACTGAAATGTACAGCGGGTCCTTGTTGTATAGGTCTTCGAATATTGTTACCACTTGTTTCATGTTTTGTGTTTATCCTAAGTAAAATTAAATACCCAATCAAGTCCAAGAGTGTGTCTTCATCCACATCCTCTTGCCCCCAATTCTTGATTCGGTTTAGCTTATCATCAATGCGTACAAGCAACTGCTCCTTGCTGTCGGCTTTGCTGAATATCCTTGCTGGCTCTAGTGCAGAGTTGCCATACTTCTGATTCTTTGACACCAGCAATCCTCTCAACTCCCGGAACACAGTGTCCAAAGAGAAGCAAAAGCCCTCATGATTAAGCACCTTCATAGTAATCTTTTATGTTTTTTCTCAACCTCTTGCCCACTGAGGTGCTACCCACCTCCATGTGATAGATGCAAGAGACAGTCTCCACCAGCATGTCAAAAGAGTCATAGTGAAACTTGTAAACATCCACAAGGGTATTCACGTAGTGACAGATGCTGCTGTGGTCTTTCTCCAAAGCCTTGGCTATGGAAGTCTTCGTGTAGTACGGGTCCATGGCGTTAGCAAATGCTACCCTAAAGAGCACGTCATTTTCTTCTCGCCTATTCAAGTGGCACTCGAATCCGATGGCCTCATAGTAGAGGTCTCTCGTCTTGATTATATCCTCTACGCAGTTACTCTTTGGAGCGTATTTGCGTTCCCACCTTCTTCCTCGAGATGACCTCCTTGACTTCGATTCTAACTTCGCCATTGTATTTTGGTCCGTAGTATTTCCGCGCCATTCGTGACAGCGTGTGGGCCTTGACAATATCATCAAGGTTTGTAGCGCTGGTCACGGCATAGTCTTGGACAGTGTACTCTGTGAGTTTCTTCTTGCCCTTGACATAGCTGACCACGAGTTCGTAATAGTATATTGACTTCATCACATGAAAAAGGGGGGAGTCCTCTCAACCCCCCCTCACTCAACATGAAACAGTGTACCGTTTAGAACGGCACGTCTGTGGATTTAGTCTGCTTGGTATTCTCTGCACGGGGGTCGTACACAGAAGCCCAGGCGTTAGACTTTGAGAAACGCTCCTTGTCAGGAGTGAGAACGACAGAGACGTAGACAGCACCTTTGTCTGTTGCATACTTCTTCATCTCTTCCAGCTCTGCCAAGGTGAACTTGACACGCGCTGATGATTTGACTTGTGTTACGTCACCGACGAACACCTTGTCTGATTGCTTGTTGTTTTCCATTTGTTATGGGTTTGAATTAAATTTCGTCATAAATGTAGTCATCGACTACGGGTTTGTCAAGGAATAGCCAATCTTTTATCTTCTCTACAGCTTGCTCAAACTTGAACTTGCCTCGAGCGATTGTCTGTTCCGATGCTTTGTACACAGCTATGGGATAGGGATAAGTCTTCTCTTGGGCCACCCAATAAAACTCGTCCGTCTCTGCTACCTGCGTGTAGATGTAGGCTTGAATATCATAAGAGAACTTGTTGACATCATACTTGAATCCAGACAGGGAGCGCGTGCTCTTGCTGTCCGCCACGTACAATCCTTTGCAATCAAAGAACCCGCGCACAGGGATGTCATCAATGAACTCGTTGAACTCTAGCTGGTAATCGCCTTGTAGGTATTGGTCTTTCACACCGGAGTCAACAAGACGCTTAACCATATAGTGAGCTGTCTTCCAATCAGATTCATCGACAAGAGTCTTGTCTTCTTCAATAGCTTCAGTTTTTAGCTGTTGCACTGCTGCCTTGTACTCTGACGAACTCTTGGGATTCTTGAGTGACTTTACTCTGTCGCTCATTTTGCTCATGATACTATCATGGTCTATCACTTGATAGGTGGCCTTGGCTTTGTCAGGTTCAAACAACATCATGTCATACATCGAGCCAAAGTATAGAGCAGGTGACTCTTTCTTTAGCTTACCTGCCATGTACAACTCAAAGGCGCGCATATCATTGAGTGCGTGCTTGACTGAGCTGTAAGACAGATAGGACTTTGATGTCTTCTCTTGAAGCTTGATTGAAAACTCCATTACTTTTTAGCCTTCGCTACCACAGTCTTATTGACCGTCTCGCGCAACTCGGTATCTTGAGCAGGTGTGAAGTCGTATGCATCTACGGACATGGCGTAAGCTTGCTGTGGATTCTTTGAGTTTTGAATAAAGGCCACTGCCTTGTCCATAGTCTGCTCGTCTGCTTTAGGCTTGCTTTCTTCTTTCGATTTAGCCTTTGCCTTGCTCGTGATGGTTGGCTTGCTCACGTTAGTCTTGTTGTGCGTGTTGGTAGAGTCGCTGTCTTTACCATCATCAATACAGAACAGACCATTTAGCGCGTACTTTCTCGCATAAGATGATGCTGCGCCTGTTACTTGCGAGCCATCCATACCCTTCTTGTTCTCTTCTTCTCGAGCAAAGCCTGAGGCAGACACCTCTGTCTCTCCGTCAGAGACGATAGCTGTAGCGTGTACATACACACGTCCGCCTGTCTCGACAATGGCGTCAGTCATCACGAGAGCAAGTCCGTGTTCAGTAAGTAGAGGTTTTACAGATTCTACAATGTCCTCGCAAGACCTGTACTTGTACTTTCCAAAGGAGTTGAATTGTCCCTTGGGTGCTTTCAAACGTGCTTGCACGTCAGATAGCTTGTGAATAGCTGTCTTCATGTTAAATTATATTGTGTTGTTCCCGATATTTCGGGGAAAAGTTCGGGACTATTTTTGACAAGGTCAAGGATAATAGCCCATTCTTGTGGAAAAAAGTTATCAACATGCTAGAAGTGCCGCATGCATAACAGGCTGATTATGTATAAGATATACAGTGCCAGCCAAAGCTTTAGTCCAATGACATGCTTTCTCCATTTCATCTTTGTCATTTCATGGTAGTTGATTTTGAGTTATACATTTATGTGTCTGTTCTTCTTGATGTCCCACACCATTCTCTCATTGAGTCTCTTGGCTCTCTCCAAAGCTTTGTACTTGTCCTGGATGTTTTGGGACAGCATAACAATGCAGTTCCCGCTCTCGTTATTCCAAGTGCCAACGTACATGTTCGTCTTTAGCTTGTGCTGTTTCATCCTCGCTATGTCTTGTGACTTGATTGTCCAAGCAATAGCTAATTCAGCAACGAACTGTTGACGGGGCACTTCGATGGATGGTAGATTCAAAATCTCCATGTCCGGGTTGTAGCATTGCTCCACGAGAAGGCTCTCGCCCAAGTCAGGTCTGCCGATGACGTACCCTGTCTCGGGAGATGATGAGTCCCATGGTGATATTGTCGAGCCTCCATACATGCAGTGCGTGTAGATGGCTTTGTACATAGCAGGTTTACTTCTCTGCAGGTAGTCCATATAATGTTCTTTTGTGTACAAGGATTGTATCGACTTCAGCGCCGTCTTCGTTGTCGTTGTCTTGACTCACCCAATGAGGATGCTTGCGAGGATTGTAGGAGTACAGCTTGCTTGATTCAGATGCTATACGTTTCACGATGCTGTCGTACGCTACAAGCTCGGTGTAGTCGTCGAACTCTATCCAAGCACACACCGTCTTGTTGTCACCTTTGAAGATTCTTTTTGCAGTGCCCTCTTGGCTTTTCAGTTTGCAGTTGTGCAACAGCGCGGTGAACTCACTAGGCTTTTTGTAGTCTGTTGACAGAGCGAAGTTGCCTACGGGTGACATGAACTTCAGTTGCCACTTCTTGTAGTTCTTGCCCCGACCTAGATGGTATCTCATCTTGTACTTCCCGTTCATACCTCGTAGTATTTTGCATTTGCCACGACACAGCCATCAGGGGATAGGACAAACAGGTCGGATGTGCCATCGAATGCTTCGATGCTGTAACCCTCGTGCTTGGTTGGCAGGTGTGACAGGTAAACCATGGTGGCAAACTTTCGTTCGGGGAAGCCTGTGCTCCACCCAATTAGAAATCGTCTTGTGTCAAACTCGCTCATTATGTGTAGGTTTCATTGTAGTATTCTAGTATGTCATCCTCTAGTTGAGAGAACGATATGAGGTCCACTAGGTAGAAGTCTGTGATGTCGATTGGCTCTTCGGGTATCACGTTCGGTTCGCTCGTTGGCCTTGTGCTCTTGATGTAGACTCTGTCCACCTCGACATACTCCGGGTTGCCCGGGTCAACGTCGCTGTCAGGTCTGTACGGATTGTATGTGTATGTGACGTATACAATGTACTGATTCACAGCATCTTCGTGTAGGATATATCTCTCCATGTTGATAAAGTTAATTCATTCTGTGCCTGATGTCAAGTCACAGGGTGTCAATTATTTCGCATAGTTCTTTGGTGGTCAGCTTGCCTTCGTGGAGTAGCCGACAACAGGTCTTGATTATGCCACAGACGTTGTCCTTGTTTTGATTTACTTGCACAGGTGGGGTTGATTCCTCCACCATGACGAGGTCGCCTCTGTTCGTGTATGATGCGAGGTCGCTTCCAGGAGCCTTGAGAATACCTTTGGCTATGTATATGTTCAAGCTGCTTTGCATCGACTTAAACGTACTGCCGTATCGCCTCAAGCAAGTGTTGTCTAGCTTCTTTCTTTGCTCTTGGGTAAGTCTCTTGAATGACATGAAGGGGATGCCTTTCTTGCTTCCATATTTACCAATCTCTGCCGATGTGATGTTGAATTGTGATTGGAACATCTCTTCTATCTCGTTAACTATTTGTTGTGTGTATCTCATGATTCGTGTGTGTCAATTAGTTTCTCTAAATCAAACTCGCTGATGGTGTACATATTCATTTCTTTTGCTTTCTTGCACGGCTCGATGTATGTGTCTCCTCCCATGCCGTCATTCCAAATGTTAATGCCTTCAATATTTGTGCGGCACTCGTAGCCTACACCGCGTCGCGTTTCAAAGTATCGGACGTGGGTTACTTTCAATTCTGATTTATTCATGGCTTACGTGATGGTTGATTGCGGTGAGCCGCAGTTCGTACTTGTTTCCAATTGGGCATTCTGCGCTTGGCCGAAGCATATCAACGGCATCAAACGTAAAGTCGTAGAGGTCTTCTGCCAACA
>MDTC01083043.1_pt1 | contig 11883 bp, 16 predicted proteins | sample 811181 | NCBI WGS metagenome assembly MDTC01 (sample SAMN05326644, study PRJNA326480) | marine metagenome | isolation source: seawater | place: Pacific Ocean: North | collected 2011
AATCCTGCTGTTATCGCTGATAATGTTGGAGATAATGTTGGTGATTGCGCTGGTATGGCCGCAGATTTATTTGAAACTTACGCAGTTACGATTGTTGCTACAATGGTTCTATCTTCAATTTTTTTTCATGGGGACATCAGCATGATGATTTATCCCCTAACCATAGGTGGAGCTTGCATACTTACTTCAATATTTGGAAGTTTTTTTGTAACACTTGGAAAATCAAAAAATATAATGGCTGCTTTATATAAAGGATTTATTGTTACAGCTATATCTTCATTGGCTATATTATATCCTGTTACTGATTGGGTAATTGGATTTGATACAATTTATAATGTAGAAGACAAAAGTTTTAATGGCATGAGCTTATACTATTGTGGAATAATAGGTTTAGTTATTACTGGTCTAATTATTTGGGTAACTGAATATTATACTGGAACTAACTATAGACCAGTTAAAAGTGTAGCAGCATCTTCTACTACTGGACATGGTACAAATGTTATTCAAGGATTGGCTGTTTCAATGGAAGCCACTGCTATTCCAGCTTTAATTATTGTTGCTGGTATACTTTTTACTAATTCAATAGCAGGACTTTATGGTATAGCGATTGCTGTTACTACTATGTTGGCATTAGCTGGAATGGTAGTTGCTTTAGATGCTTATGGCCCAGTTACAGATAATGCTGGTGGTATAGCTGAAATGTCAAACTTGCCAAAAAATGTTAGAAAAACTACTGACGCATTAGATGCTGTAGGAAATACGACTAAAGCTGTTACTAAAGGTTACGCAATTGGCTCTGCTGGATTAGGTGCTTTGGTATTATTTGCTGCTTACACTGAAGACATAAAATTCTTTTCACAAATTCCAGGATCTAATTTAGAGAATGTAACTGTTACTTTTGATCTTTCAAATCCTTTTGTTGTTGTAGGTTTGTTGGTTGGTGGCATGCTTCCATATTTATTTGGCTCAATGGGAATGCAGGCTGTAGGTCGAGCTGGTGGTGCAGTTGTTATTGAAGTTAGAAGACAATTCAAAAAAATTCCTGGTATTATGAAAAGAAAAGCAAAACCTGATTACGGTCGTCTTGTGGATTTACTTACTAAAGCTGCAATCAAAGAAATGATTGTACCTTCTTTGTTACCAGTTCTTTCACCAATAGTTTTATATTTAATAATATTACCAATAGGTGGACAAGTTGCTGCCCTTTCATCTGTCGGCGCAATGCTTCTTGGAGTAATAATTACAGGATTATTTGTTGCAATCTCTATGACGGCAGGTGGTGGTGCCTGGGATAATGCAAAAAAATATATTGAAGATGGTAAATTTGGAGGTAAAGGATCTGAAGCTCACAAAGCTGCAGTTACTGGTGATACTGTAGGTGATCCTTATAAAGATACTGCTGGTCCAGCTGTAAATCCAATGATAAAAATTACAAATATAGTTGCACTACTGTTACTTGCTGTTATTGCTGGCTCTTAATTTTTTTTCTTTTTTTAGCCCTTACACCAAGAGGATCATTAACTTTTTGCCTCATACTAGATAAAAAGTCATAAACAAAAGATTTTTTTGAGTAAGTTATATCAGTAACATCATCTAAAAATTTTACGTCATTCATTTTTTCAATATTAATTAATTCTTTTTTTGCCAATAAACCCATGCTGTTAATTTCTAAAAGCAACACATTATTTATATATATTTTTTTTTTACCTAGCTTTAATAGAGTGGTTCGTGTTTTTTTGCTTTCTATATATATCCAAAGATCATTGTCAAATTTACTTTTAGTTGATGGTGGGCCAAGTATTGAAATTATGTCATTTTTATTTGATGTATTTATAATCAATTCTTTATGTTTTTTTTCTAAAAAATTTGATCCATGGCTATCAACAACTTTATTAAATTTACAATTTACAACAAGAAGAAAAGTTAATAATAATACTAATTTCATTATGAATGCTAAATATATTAATTTTTATAACAATTTAATCAATTTAACTAGAAATAAATCACTATACATAGACTTTAATAAACAGGATACATTTTCTGACAGGTTGATCATTTTCTTATTTCATTTTGCTTTCTTTTTATACAAATTTAAGTCTGAAACCGAAAAAAAAAGATTACAAGATTTATTTGATGATGTATTTCACCAGATAGAAATTTCAATAAGAGAAATTGGCTATGGTGATGTTTCAATAAATAAAAAAATGAAAACATATGTAAATACATTTTATTCGATTTTAGATGAAATTGAAAAATGGGAATCTTTAGATTTAGATAAAAAAAATAAGATTATAAATAAATATCTTAATGTAAATACAAAATCTTTAGAATTAGCTCAATATTTTGAAAATTACATAAATTATTTAAAAAAAAATACTTTTAATTCTTTAATAAAAGGTGTAATTAAACCTAATTTTTAATTATGGCTGTACCAAAACGAAAAACATCACCGTCAAGATCTGGCAAAAGAAGATCTCACATAAAGTTCTCTTCAAAAAATATTGTTGAAGATAAAAAATCTGGAGAATATAGATTATCACATCACCTTGATCTTAAAACTGGCACATATAAAGGCAGACAAGTCTTAGACCCAAAAGAATAAATAATCTATAATAGTCATCAATGGTTAAAAAAATTACAGTTGCAGTTGACGCAATGGGAGGTGATAATTCACCTGAAAAGGTTATTAATGGTATTAAACTTCATTTTAATAAGTCGAAAAATGTTTTTTATAAAATTTTTGGTAATAAAGAATTAATTAATAAATTTATATCAAAAGATCTACCATCAGAAACTTATGAAATAATTCATACAACAGAAGAAGTTAAAGGAACTGATAGTGCGTTAACTGGAGCAAAAAAAGGAAAAAATACTAGTATGTGGCTTGCTATAGAAAGTGTAAAAAATAAAGAATCCGACATAATAATATCAGCAGGTAACACAGGAGCATTATTTGTTATTGCTAAGTTAAATTTAAAAATGATAGATAAAATTGATAAGCCTGCATTGTCAGGTTTATGGCCCAACAAAATAGGAACCAATGTAGTTTTGGATTTAGGAGCAAGCATTGAGTGTAACGAAAAAAATTTATTAGATTTTAGCTTAATGGGTTCAGCATTATTTAGAGCTTTATTTCCTGAAGAAGAAGCTAAAGTTGCTTTATTAAATATTGGATCTGAAGAAATTAAAGGCAATGAAAAAATTAAAAATACTTACAAAAAACTTAGTATTGAGAAAAGTAGTCTCTATGAATTTAAAGGATATATAGAAGGAAATGAAATGATTAATGGCGATGTAAATGTTATTGTAACTGATGGATTTACAGGAAATGTTGCATTAAAAACTGCTGAAGGTACAGCCAACTTAATTACTAACGAATTAAAAAAAGCTTTATCTGGTGATCTTATAGGTAAATTTTCATCATTATTAAATTTTAAAAATATAAATAAATTTAAAAAAAGACTTGATCCACGATTGTATAATGGGGCAATCCTTTTAGGACTAGATTCTGCCGTTGTCAAAAGTCACGGATCAACAGATCAAGTAGGTTTTGCAAATTCAATTACTTTATGTGAAAAAATAGTTTCTGGAAGTTTGATTGATAAAATTAAACAAAGTATAATTTAATTAATGAGAATCAATTTAACAAAAAAAGATATTGTTAATTCTTTATATATGCAAATAGGTTTTTCAAAAAAAATATCTGAAAATTTACTTGAAGACGTACTATTATTGATTATTGATAATTTAAAAAAATATAAAAAAATTAAATTAACAAATTTTGGTACTTTTTTTATAAAATCTAAAAAGAGTCGATTGGGAAGAAACCCTAAAACAAAAGAACAAAAATTAATTTCTAAAAGAAATGTTGTTATTTTTAAACCTTCAAAAGAATTTAAATTTTATATTAATAATGAAAAAATCTAATGATGCATACAAATCTATAGGGGAGGTTGCTAAAATTTTAAATTTAATAAATGAAAAAAATGGATCTCTTAATACTCATACTATTAGATACTGGGAAAAAGAATTTAAAAGCATAAATCCTAAAGTTTTGACTGGCAAGAGAAGATATTATGACAATAAATCAATTGAAACGTTAAAAAAAATAAAATTTCTTCTTAAAAATCAAGGCATGACTATAAAAGGAGCAAAAAAAGCTTTGCTAGAAACTAACTCATTTAAACTTGACGATTTTCCAAATAAATCTATAAACCTAGGTAAAAAAAATTTAGTTTTACGAAATAAAATATCAAGAATTTCTAAACTAATAAAAGAAATTAAAAATTTAAAATAATTTTTTATGGCAAAAAAAACACATGTTAAAGTCAGATTGGTACCTGAAGGTAAACCAGATAGTTCTTTTTTTTATTATGTCAAAAAACCAGCAGGTGGAGAGAAGGCTAAAATTAAATTAAAAGCGAAAAAATACAATCCATCGACTAGAAAACATGAAGTATTTATAGAGAAAAAACTTCCACCTCACAGTAAATAATTATTTCTTTTTAAAATTTTTTCTTTCAAAATTAATAAAAGACCAGATCATATTTTTCCATATTCTTTCAGTAATTTTTGGGTCTATATTTCTTTTTAATGATTCTTTTTTGATCTTCTTAAGTATTGATGAAATTCTTTTTTTATCAACAATTTCATTTTTATATACTTTTAAAGATAAAACTTTTTTGACTATCAAAGTTCTTTTTTTAATTAATTTAAGCAAACTATAATCTAGCCTGTCTAACTGTTTTCTTAATAAATTTAGCTTTATTTTGTTTTTTGGCGTCATTTATTCAATTGGATTTATTAATAATTAATATATTTATTCTTATATGTATATAGATAATAAACAAATACGAAATTATTTTTCCTGCTGGTTAGCAATAATGTTTTGGATTATTTCTTTAATGATAATAGTAGGTGGTTTAACAAGATTGACCGATTCAGGATTATCTATAACAAAATGGGAACTTTTTTCTGGTTTTTTACCACCATTAAACGAATCTGATTGGATAATTTATTTTGATTTATATAAAGAAATTCCTGAATACAAGTTACAAAATTTTTCCATGAGCTTGAATGAATTTAAAATTATTTTTTGGTGGGAATGGGCTCATAGATTTTTAGGTAGATTAATTGGAATATTTTTTTTATTCCCTTTAGTTTTTTTCACTTTTAAAATAGGTTTTAAAAAAATATTTAATCTATATATAATTTTTTTATTAATATGTTTTCAAGGTTTTATTGGATGGTATATGGTCTCTAGCGGACTAGTTAATAGAATAGATGTTAGTCATTTTAGACTATCAATTCATTTGTTAATTGCATTTATTATACTATCTTTAATATTATGGAATTATTTTAATCAAAAGATTGTTAATAAATTTAATACAAAATTAAATTTTTTTTTTCCTTCAGTTTTATTAATTTTAATATTTTGTCAAATTACTATTGGCGCATTTGTATCTGGTTTGGATGCGGGAAAATTATATAATACTTGGCCATTGATGGGCTTTACTTATTTTCCTGATGATAATAATTTTATAAACTTATTTAGTTTATCTGCTTTTAGCGACCCATCTTTAGTTCAATTTATACATAGAAATTTGGCTTATTTAATATTGATATTTTATCTATTTATATTTATTAAAATTTACAGACTTAGATTAAAGAACTTTTTTAATGTTATCAACTTAATTGGTGTATTACTGTTTATACAAATTGCTTTAGGAGTGCTTACTTTAATTAGTGGTGCACAGATTTTATTAGCATCTATGCACCAAATAAGTTCTATTTTTTTAGTTAGTCTAAATATTTATTTTTTATACTTAAATAAAAAATCTAACTAACAGCTTTTAGGCTAGGTTTTCCAGATGCAGTTAAAGCTTGATCTAAATCTGCTATAATATCATCTGAATGTTCTATGCCAATTGATAGTCTTACGTAACCAGGAGTAACTCCAGCAGCTAAAAGCTCTTCTTCTGTTAACTGACTGTGAGTAGTTGTAGCTGGATGTATTGCTAAACTTCTTGCATCGCCAATATTAGCAACATGGTAAAACATTTTTAATGCTTCTATAAATTTTTTACCTGCTTCAACTCCACCTTTAACTTCAATACCAACTAAAGCACCATTGCCACCTTTAAAGTATCTTTTGGCTCTATCACCAACCTCTCCTTTGTGAAGAGAAGGGTAGATAACTCTATCAACATTTTTATGTTTGGTTAAAAAGTTGACAACTTTTTCAGCATTTGAACAGTGTTGTTTCATTCTTAAAGGAACGGTCTCCAAACCTTGTATAATTCCCCACGCATTGTCAGGAGCTAATGGTGCACCTAAATCTCTTAATAAACAGACTCTAGCTCTAACAGCAAATGCAACATTTGCACCGGTTAATTGAGGAACAACTTGGCCCCAGACTGCACCACCATAACTAGCATCAGGTTCATTAAACATAGGCTGACGTTTTGGATCACTTGTCCAATCAAAGTTTCCACCATCAACAAGACATCCCCCTATAACAGTACCGTGACCACCAATAAATTTCGTTAATGAGTGCACAACTACAGCAGCCCCATGCTCAATTGGTTTACAAATAATAGGAGAGGCAGTGTTATCCATTATTAATGGTATATTATGTTTACGGCCAATATCAGAAACTTCTTTTATAGGAAAGACTCTCAAATATGGATTTGGAAGAGTTTCAGCATAAAAGCATCGAGTTTTTTTATCGATTAATTTTTCAAAATTTTTAGGATCTGATGGATCAGCATATCTACATTCTATACCAAGCTTTTTTAAAGTATGAGTAAATAAGTTTACAGTACCCCCATATAAATCAGTTGAACTAATAAAATTATCTCCTGATTGACAAACGTTTAGAATAGCAAACGTTGAAGCAGCTTGTCCAGAACCAACTGTAACAGCAGCTAAACCACCTTCTAACGCAGCTACTCTTTTTTCTAAAACATCATTTGTTGGGTTCATTATTCTTGTGTAAATATTTCCAAACTCTTTTAGAGCAAATAAATTTGCAGCATGTTCAGTATTGTTAAACTGATATGATGTAGTTCTGTAAACTGGTACAGCTACAGCAGTAGTTGCTGGGTCACTTCTATAATCACCACCATGTAGTGCAATAGTTTCGGGATTTTTTATATTTTTTGACATTTATTACCTTTCGTTAATTTTAATATTATAATTAAACTAGATAAAATTGATCATTTCAAGCACTAAACAATACAATTAAAAATTGACTTTGTATCCAAATCTAAGTATTTATGCGCATCTTTATGACAAATTTTGTTAAAAAAAGTGAACTAAAAAATGATTGGTATCTAATAGATGGTAGTAATGCTGTAGTTGGAAGGTTGGCTACAATTATTGCTAAAATTATTAGAGGTAAACACAAAACTACTTTTACTCCACACATGGATACAGGAGATTTTGTAGTAGTTAAAAATGTTGAAAATATTAAGTTTACCGGTAAAAAGTTTTCTAATAAAAAATATTATAGGCACACAGGTCACCCTGGAGGAATAAAAGAAACTACTCCAGAAAAATTACATAATAAAAAACCTGGTGAAGCCTTAAAACTTGCTGTAAAAAGAATGCTACCTGGAGGACCCTTGGCTAAAAAACAGTTAACTAAATTAAAAATTTACACTGGCGATAAGCACCCTCATGAATCTCAAAAATTTACTACTTTAGAATTATCAAAATTAAATACTAAAAATTTAGCAAGAAATTAAATGGAAACAAATCTTTCAACATCTATAAAAGCAGAAAAAGTAAAATTAGATTTTAAAGATAGCTTTTATGCTACCGGTAGAAGAAAAAGATCTATAGCAAAAGTTTGGTTAAAGAAAGGATCTGGTAAAATCCATGTTAATGGTAAAAATTATGATTCTTACTTCAAAAGAGATAGTCATAAACTTCAACTTTTAAGACCTTTTGACTTAATCAATCAAAGCACATCTTATGATGTAAAATGTAACGTTAAAGGTGGTGGCGCTACTGGTCAAGTCGGAGCTATGGTTTTGGGTATTTCTAGAGCTCTTATTCAACTAGATTCAAACTTTAAATCAACCTTAAAAAAAGAAAAACTAACTACCAGAGATTCTAGGTCTGTAGAAAGAAAAAAATACGGTCATAGAAAAGCAAGACGTAGTTTTCAATTTTCTAAAAGATAATACCTTTTTAAACTTTTTACTGTTATATATAAAAAATGCACAAGCTAAATGTATTAATTGCTGGTTCGACTGGTTATATGGGCGTTCAACTAATTAAATTATTGAATAATCATAAAAATGTTAAGATTAAATATTTATGTGGAAATTCATCAGTTGGAAAAAACATTTCTTTTTTTGATAAAAGTTTAAAAAATAAAAAACTTCCAAAAATTGTTAAATTTAATAAAAGTTATTTGAAACTTATTGATGTTGTTTTTACTGCTCTTCCAAATGGTGAAGCTCAATTGTTATCAAAATATCTCTTACCTCATAATAAACTTATAGATCTTTCTGCAGATTTTAGATTAAAAGATCCTAAAGAATATTTTAAATGGTACAAAATTAAGCACAAAGCAAAAAAAAATATATCTAATAGTATTTATTCTTTGCCTGAAATTACCAAAAAAAATGTAAAAAAATATAAAATAATATCTTGTCCTGGTTGCTATCCCACTTCTATACTTTTGCCATTATTACCATTATTAAAAAAAAATGTTATTTTAAACAAAAACATAATTATTGATTCTAAATCTGGTTTTTCAGGAGCTGGTAGAGGTGTTCACAAAAAATATGCTAATAAAAACTTACATGGATCCCTAAGTGCATATGGAGTAGGTTTTCATAGACACAATTCTGAAATTGAACAAGAGTTTGCTAAAATTAGCAAAAAAAAAGTTGAATTTACTTTTACACCACATTTAACGCCAATGTTTAGAGGAATATTAAGTACTATTTATGTTAACTTGCCAAAAAAAATGAATGCAAAAAATATATATAATTTACTTATAAGAAATTACAAAAATATGAATTTTATTAAATTTGCTAAATTTAATTCTAGTATTAGTACAAATGATGTTATTAATTCTAATTATTGTCTTATTTCAATATGTAAAAGTAAACATAAAAATAAAGTAATAATCTTATCTGCAATAGACAATTTAATTAAAGGTGGCTCAGGTCAAGGAGTTCAAAATATGAATATTTTATATAATTTACCTGAAGAAAGAGGTCTAAAATGAAAAAATTAATCTTGTTATTTGTGATATTGTCTTCATGTTCACTAAATAGCGATAGTACCTACTGGAACCAGAATTTATATACTACATATGAAGAATTAAAATATGATAAAGATTATACGTTTAAGGAATATAGTAAAATTTTAGATAAATATAATGCTAAAAGTAAAATGCCTAATTTAAATTAATTTATTATGAAAAAAATTGGTATAGCAATAATTGGGTTAGGAAACATTGGTAGTCGTTTATACAAAGAAATAATATCAAAAAAAAAAGACATTGGTGTTAAAACTAATACAAACATATCCATTGTTGCAGTTTCTGCAAAAAACATTAATAAAAAAAGAAGTTTTAAGCTTAAAAAAAAAATTTTTTACAAAAATCCTTTAGATATAACTAGTAATTCAAAAGTTAATATATTAATTGAGTTAATTGGAAAATCTGATGGTATATCAAAAAAAATTGTAGAGAGAGCATTAAAAAATAAAAAACATGTAATAACAGCTAATAAAGCTCTTATCTCCAAGCATGGAGATTATTTAAGTGCAATAGCTGAAAAGAATAAAGTTAATTTAGAATTTGAAGCTGCTGTAGGTGGTGGAATACCAGTTTTAAGAACAATTAAAGAAGGTTTAGCAACAAATAAAATATCTAAAGTCTATGGCATATTAAATGGAACTTGCAATTACATTTTGTCCGAAATGGAATCAACTAAAGATTCTTTTAAAAATGTTTTAAAAAAAGCACAAAAGTTAGGTTATGCAGAACCCAGTAATCCAAAACTTGATTTAAATGGGTATGATGCTATGGCAAAGATAAAAATTTTATCATCATTAGCGTTTAATAAAAAAATATCTGCTGTGAATGTTTTAATGGAAGGGATTGAAGATATAGAAACTAAAGATATTGATATTTCGAATCAATTAAATCTACGAATTAAACTATTAGGTATAACTGAATTAATTAATAATAAACTTTTTGAAAGGGTCCATCCATGTTTGGTTAAAAAAGATTCTTATATAGCAAACGTTAATGGTGTAATGAATGCTATAGTTCTTAATGGCAATCCTGTTGGTGAAAGTGTTTTACAAGGTGAGGGGGCAGGACCAGGTCCCACATCTTCAGCATTAATGTCAGATCTTTTGTCTATTCTTAGAGGTAATATTAAATTTCCATTTGGAATACCATCAGATAATAGAAAAAAAGTTACATCTTATGACAAAAATTTAAATTTTAATTCTTTATATTTGAGATTTGAAGTCAAAGATAAACCAGGTGTTTTGTCTCAAATAACTAGGCAATTGGCTAAATACAAAATTTCAATAGCTCGTTTAATACAAATACCAGATCATAAAAGGAAAACTGCATCAATAATAATAATTACACATAAAGCTAAAGAGCTAAATTCAAGCAAATGCATAAAATCTTTTAAATCTAACAGTAATATTATTAAGAAGCCGACATTAATAAGACTGCTTTAATATGGAAATATATATCAAGCTATTTGAGGTATTGTTTCCAGTATTTTTTATAGTGGGTATTGGCTATTACTTGGGAAAAAAAGATCCAAATTTTGATACAACATTTATTACTAATTATTCTGCAAATTTTGGTGCACCTGCATTATTTATTTTTGCTATTACCTCATCTGGAGTAACATATAGTGTTTTTTCCGAATATTTTATCTATTCAATAATAATTCTTAGTTGTTTTGTGGTTACAGGTATTATTTTTTTGTATTTTATGAAAAAAGATATTTCAAGAGAATTGCCTCCTTTTTTTCTTCCCAATACTGGAAATATGGGTATTCCAATTTGTCTTTTTGCCTACGGAAATTTTGGTATGGGTGTAGCAGCAGCAATATCTTCATTAGTTGTTTTGCTTCATTTTACTGCCAATATATTTTTAGCAAGTAAAAAATTTGACATTAAAATTATTTTAAAAAGTCCATCGTCTTATGCAGTAATAATTGCTGTTGGCTTTTTATATTTTGATATGGAAATGCCAAAACTTGTTCTTAATACTGTCATGCTCTTAGGATATGCAATGATTGTAATGATTTTAATGTCTTTAGGTGTTTCTTTAACTCAATTAAAGGTCTTTTCTTTGAAAAGTTCTTTAATTTCATCTGTAGGTAGAGTTATTATCGGTCCAATTATTGGTTTTCTAGTAATTAAAATATTTAATCTATCTGGTTATGCAGCTGGGGTTTTATTAATTCAGTCATCAATGCCAAGTGCAATATTATGCTATTTAATTGCATCAATGTATTCACCTAAAGATATTGTAGATAACATTTCTAGTATGATAGTTGTGTCAACTGTAATGTCTTTAATTACTATACCAATTATTGTGTTCATTGCTTTAAAATATTTTCCTTAATGAAGGCAATAATACTAAATTTATCAGCATGGATAATGCTGCCTATAATGGATGGTTTTGCTAAATATTTAAGCTCAACTATACCAGTGCTACAAATAACTTGGTCTAGGTATTTCTTTACTGTAATTATTGTTCTTCCTGTAATGTTAGTTTTTTTTAGAAAAAATTTTAAATGGACAGAGCAACCAAAACTCCAATTGATTAGGGGATTGTTATTATTTTGTGCTAATATTTTATTTTTTTATTCGATATCGATT
>MDTC01014944.1_pt1 | contig 11882 bp, 10 predicted proteins | sample 811181 | NCBI WGS metagenome assembly MDTC01 (sample SAMN05326644, study PRJNA326480) | marine metagenome | isolation source: seawater | place: Pacific Ocean: North | collected 2011
CGATGAAACAAACATTGGTCACTACTTTAAGCGTCTTACAACTATAAGAGCAATTTTTGGAAATACTGATTATCACTTAAAAAGATATTCTGCTTTGTAATAAATGACAGCAATAAAATCTGACTCTAATCCTGATAAGAGGAATAGAGAAAAACCGGATAATTATCTAGAGAACTGGATTGAAAGACAGTCGCTTGTTGAATCGATGATACCCATCATCGGAAAATTCCATAGAGAAAAAAATGTCCGAATACTGTTGTATGGAACACCATTGATATCTCTTTCAGTGATAGAAATCATGCAGGCTCACAGGACGGTAAGGGAAGTTGAGGCTAATGAACTCAGTGAATATGAAACTTCGATGATATTAGCTAGCCTAGAAAAACTTGATTTGGGTCCAGCTCAGATCGATATTGGGATTCTTGCAGCAGCCTTTATGTTTGATGATCATGGGCAAAATATCGATGAATTTGTCTGCGATCAGGCTGAAAAGGCAATTGGCAATCATGTTCCTGTCCTTGAAAAACCGCAAGATGTGGTACTTTTTGGCTTTGGGAGGATTGGAAGACTTATTACCAGATTAATTCTGGAGGACACCGGTGCGGGAGAAACTTTTTCGCTTAAAGCAGTTGTTGTTAGAAAGTCAAAAACAGAAGATCTTTTTAAAAGAGCTGAACTAATGAGAAGAGATTCTGTTCACGGACCATTCAAAGGAACAATCAGAGTAGAAGAAGAATCAGACACTCTAGTGATGAATGGTAATCCAGTTAAATTTATTTATGCTGATAACCCTAGTGATATCGACTATTCAAAACATAATATTAATAACGCAATTCTAATAGATAATACGGGTGTTTATAGAGATGAATCAGGCCTATCAAGACACTTAGAATCCAAAGGGATCTCTAAAGTCTTGCTTACAGCGCCTACAAAGGGCGGTCTAAAAAATATAGTTTATGGGGTGAATCACAAAGATATCCTTGAAAAAGATAAAATCTTAGGAGCAGCGTCCTGTACTACAAATGCAATTGTTCCTCTTTTGAAGGCAATATCAGAAGAGTATGGAATAGATAATGGTCATGTGGAAACAGTTCATTCTTACACAAATGATCAAAATTTAATTGACAACTATCATGACAAGGCCAGAAGAGGAAGGAGTGCAGCATTGAATATGGTTTTAACAGAAACTGGAGCAGCAAATGCTGTATCACAGGTGCTTCCGGAATTAAAAGGAAGATTATCAGCAAATGCAATAAGAGTACCAACACCAAACGTATCCATGGCAATTTTAAATCTTTATCTTGAAAAAGAGACGAATCTTGATGAACTTAACGACTTTCTAAGAAAAACCGCTTTTCATAGTATTTACAAAGACCAAATAGATTATACAAATTCACCTGAAATAGTCTCTTCAGACATAATCGGGAATAGATTTGGATGTGTTGTGGATTCACAAGCATCTATATGTAATAAAAAAAATATTGTTATTTATGCTTGGTATGACAATGAACTGGGGTACTGCGTTCAATTATTGAGAGTTCTAAAGAAAATGGCTGGAATAAAGTATCTAAGATTACCTTTATTTTTATAAGATGGAATTTAATTTGACAAAGGGGTTGGACTTATCTCTTGAGGGAGAAATCACCAATCAAGACCTACCAAATGAAAAAAATTTAACCTCAAGAGTTGCTCTTCTTGGTACTGATTTTCACGGAATTAGACCAACAATGTTTGTAGCTGAAGGACAAGAAGTTAAGCAGGGAGAAAAACTCTTCGAAGATAAGAAAAATCCTGGATATTCTCATTTGTCTCCAATTAATGGAAAAATTATTGAGATAAATAGAGGAGACAGAAGATCTTTTTTGTCTATGGTGATCGAAAAAAATGATGATGAAAACTCATTCGAAGTGGATACAACTTTTGAAAAGTCTAGCGATCAAGTTTTAAATTTTTTAAATGATTATGGATTGTTGGGTCTTTTTAGAACGAGGCCGTTTTCAAAAGTTCCTATGGTTGGTTCTTTTCCCAACAAAATATTTATTTCATTGATTGATTCAAATCCTCTTTCTTTTGAGCCTAAAATTATAATTGAAGATAATCTTGAAGCCTTCAACAAAGGACTGGAATTAATCTCTTATTTACCTAACGATGGAGTTCATCTTGGTATATCCAATGATGATTTAGAATTGTTTAGCTCTCATAATATTCACTATCATAAATTCAATGGGCCTCATCCCATAGGACTCGTCGGCACTCAGATACATAAGATTTCTCCAGCATCTTTAACAAATCAGATTTGGACAATTGGTTACCAAGAAATAATAAAAATTGGAAAAACATTAATTAGTGGTTATTTTTCTAATGAAAAATACATATCTATTTCTGGACCTCAAGTGTTTGATCCAGAAATTGTTATAACTAATTATGGCGCTTGTGTGGAGGAGTTAACTGCAGGAAAACTCTTAGAAGGAGAAAATAGAATAATTTCTGGTTCTGTTTTATGTGGACATATTTGCGAAGGACCTAAAGCTTATCTTTCTAACTTTTCCAATCAAATTTCGGTCATTAGAGAAGTAAATAAGGACGATCGAGAATTTTTAAACTGGTTAAGACCCGAAATTAGAAAACATTCTTCTTTAAGAATGTTTTTAACCTCAATATTTAAGAATTATAAATATAATCTTACTTCAGCAATTAATGGTGGCTTTAGAGCTATTGTTCCGGTTGGTGTTTATGAGGAAATTTTTCCAATGAATTTAATGATCACCCAATTATTGAAAGCAATTGTTACTGAAGATACCGAATTAGCTCAAACTCTAGGAGTATTGGAGTTGGATGAGGAAGATTTAGCTTTGTGCACATATAGTTGTCCAAGTAAATATGATTATGGCTTGATTTTAAGGAACATCTTGGAAAAAATTGAGAAGGATGGATAAAAGCATAATATAGAAGAATATCTTCTAAAAACTCAATTGAAATGTTTAAGTCTTTAAAATTGCGCTTATATCTTAGAGATGAAAGATCCGTTAAGAAATTTTCTTGATAAAATTAAGCCTACTTTCCAAGGAAAGGGAGGTTTGTCTTATTATTTTCCTATCTTTGACGTAATTGAAAATCTATTTTATTCTTCAGACAAAAGAACAAAAGGCTTAACTCATGTAAGAGATGGTTCTGATATACAAAGAATCATGGTGGTTGTTTGGTTAGCTACCTTTCCAACAATGTTTGCAGGAATGTATAACCTTGGTTATCAATCTCTTAATGCCATAGAACAACTTACTTTAGCAAATACAGCTTTCGAAAAAGATTGGCACTGGCCATTAATTACTTTTTTTACCTCATTGAATCCAAACAGTTTTATGGATTGTTTAGTTTATGGAGCTATATATTTTATTCCTATTTATGTTGTTGTCTTCGCAGTCGGAATTGGTTGTGAGTTAATTTTTGCTCTCATAAGAAGGCATGAAGTTAGCGAAGGAGCTTTCGTCACAACAGTTTTATTTGCCTTGTCTTGTCCGCCAAATGCACCACTTTGGCAGGCAGCTCTTGGTATTGCTGTAGGCTTAGTAATAGGTAAAGAAATATTCGGAGGGACTGGAAAGAATTTTTTAAATCCTGCCTTAACAGGAAGAGCTTTTTTATATTTTGCGTATCCTGCATCTTGGTCAGGAGACATGTCTTGGGTTGCAGTTGATGGTTACACAGCGGCGACTATTCTTGGAACTGCAGCACAAGATGGCTATCAAACACTTGCATATTCTTGGAATAATGCTTTTCTTGGCTTTATTCCTGGATCTATTGGCGAAACCTCAACGCTGGCTATATTAGTAGGACTTGCGATACTGCTTTATACAAAAGTTGCTTCTTGGAGAATTGTCGTGGGAGTTGCAATTGGGACAATTCTAACAAGTTATTTATTCAATATTGTAGGTAGTGAAACCAATCCCATGTTCTCAATGCCTTTTTGGTGGCATATGGTTATAGGAGGATACGCATTTGGTTTGGTGTTTATGGCAACAGAGCCGGTTTCAGGTTCACATACCAATGCTGGTAGATGGGTTTATGGAATTGTAATAGGTGTCATGGTGATATTAATTCGAGTATTGAATCCAGCTTTTCCTGAGGGCATGATGTTAGCAATTCTTTTTGGTAACTTATTGGCTCCATTGATTGATCACTTTGTGGTTCAAAACAATATTAAGAAAAGATTATCTCTTCAAAATGCCCAAACTCAATAAAGATAGTACTTTAAACATTACATTCGTAGGTATCGGTCTTTGTCTGTTATGTAGTGCAATAATATCAATCATTGCAATACAGCTAAGGTCAATACAAGAAAATAATGTTGTTTTGGATATGCAGAAAAAGATCGTTTCTTCAGCTGGCTTAACAACTGTCTATGGGTCTGTAGAAAACGCAATGTCAAATATCAAAACAATGATTATTGATTTAGATAAAGGTGAGGTTGTTGATATAAGCCCGGATTCTTATGAACTTGCAAAAGAATTAAGAGAAGAGGGTAAATATAAATTTCTTTCAGCTGAAAATGACATTGCTTCTATCAAAAAAAGAGAAAAGTTCTCCAAAGTTTATATTGAATATAAAGACGATAAGATAAACACTTTGATTTTGCCTGTCAGAGGCTATGGTTTATGGGGTATTCTTTATGGATATCTAGCTATTGAGGGAGATTTCAATACCGTTGCTGGTTTAGAATTCTACGAACACAAAGAGACTCCTGGACTTGGTGCAGAAATTGATAATCCTAAGTGGAAAGCTTTATGGAAGGGTAAGAAAATTTATCAAGAAGACGGTCAAGTATCGTTGAAAGTAATTAAAGGATCGGTTCTAGAAAATAGTGATGATTTTGTTTATGAGGTAGACGGTTTATCAGGTGCAACATTAACTTGTAATGGAGTTACTAACTTAATTGCTTACTGGATGGGAAGTGATGGGTTTTTAAATTTCATTAATAACTTAAAGGAAATAGATGTCTAATTATTCTGAGATACTTTTTAGGCCGGTTTTCAAAGAGAATCCCATTGCCTTGCAAATGCTTGGAATTTGTTCTGCTCTCGCAGTAACCAGTAAGCTCTATCCCACACTCATAATGTGTGTAGCACTGACTGTTACGGTAAGCTTGTCTAATTTTTTTATCTCAATGATAAGAAATATAACTCCCTCAAATATTAGAATCATCGTACAAATGACAATTATTTCATCTTTGGTAATTTTGGTTGATCAAGCATTAAAAGCTTATGACTATGAAACGAGTAAGACTCTTTCAGTATTTGTTGGTTTAATAATTACCAATTGTATTGTTATGGGAAGGGCAGAAGCTTTTGCAATGCAAAATCCTCCTGGAGTCTCTTTTTTAGATGGTTTTGGTAACGGGTTGGGATACAGCGTCATACTTATAATTCTTGGTACGATAAGAGAACTCTTTGGTACTGGAACAATTTTAGAATATGAAATTTTCCCATTGGTTCAGAATGGTGGTTGGTATGTACCAAATAATTTCTTTTTACTTCCTCCAGTTTCATTTATTTTGATTGGCTTGATTATTTGGGCACTTAGAGCTTGGCAAAAAGATCAAATTGAGGAACCTGAATTTAAAATGTCAGAAAACTCTCCTGAGATCATACCTAATCCTCCACCAACACCTTCATCGAAAGGTTCAACATGATAGAGAATTACTTAAACATTTTCATCAATGCAATTTTTATAGAAAATTTAGCTTTATCTGTTTTTCTGGGAATGTGTACTTTTATTGCTATTTCAAAAAAAATTGAAGCTGCCATCGGACTGGGCATTGCGGTAATAGTTGTTTTGGCGATTACAGTGCCAATAAATAATTTAATTTATAACTTTATTTTAAGAGACGGAGCTCTTGCTTGGGCAGGACTATCAGATGTGGATCTAAGTTTTGTTGGTTTAATAAGCTATATCGGAGTCATCGCGGCATGCGTTCAAATATTAGAAATGTTTTTAGATAAATATGTTCCGGTGCTTTATAACGCATTAGGAATTTTCTTACCTTTGATTACTGTTAATTGTGCAATTCTAGGCGCATCTCTTTTTATGGTTGAAAAGGATTTATATTTCGGAGAGAGTGTAGCTTATGGGTTAGGTGCTGGCGTTGGTTGGGCATTAGCAATAACAATTCTTGCTGGTATCAGAGAAAAATTGAAATATAGTGATATGCCTGAGGGCCTTCAGGGACTGGGTTCTACTTTTATAATTGTTGGTTTGATGAGCTTTGGTTTTATGTCTTTTGGAGGCATTATTCTCTGATGGGTATTGAAATAATTTTAGGTATTTTAGCTTTTACGTTAATTGTTAATGTGATGGTCGCCATTATTCTAATGGCAAGATCTCAATTGGTCTCAACTGGAGACGTAACTATCGAAATTAACGATGATCCTACACAAAAAATTACTGTACCTGCCGGTGGAAAACTCTTGCAAACATTAGCAGAAAACAATCTTTTCCTATCTTCTGCCTGTGGTGGTGGAGGAACATGTGCACAATGTCGTTGCCAGGTCTTTGATGGTGGAGGATCCATACTATCTACTGAAGAAAGCCATTTTAATAACAAAGAAAAAAAAGATTTCTGGCGTCTATCTTGTCAAGTTCCAGTTAAGAGTGATATGAAAATAACAATTCCAGAAGAGGTTTTTGGAGTTAAAAAATGGGAAACGACAGTTAGATCTAATGAAAATGTTGCAACATTCATTAAAGAATTGGTATTAGAGCTTCCTGAAGGAGAAGATGTAGGATTTGAAGCTGGAGGTTATGTACAGATGGAAATTCCACCTTACAAAGCAGATTACAATGATTTTTATATTCAAGAGGAATACAAATCAGATTGGGAGAGATTTGAAGTTTTTAACAATGTGTCAACAGTTAAAGAGGAAGTAATAAGAGCTTACTCAATGGCAAATTATCCGGAAGAAAAGGGCATTATGAAATTTAATATCAGGATTGCCTCGCCACCACCTGGAATGTCAGTTCCTCCTGGAGAGGCCTCATCTTATTTATTCAATCTAAAAGCAGGTGATAAATTAACCATATTTGGTCCTTTCGGAGAATTTAAAGCTAAAAAAACCAATGCTGAAATGGTATTCATTGGAGGCGGAGCTGGTATGGCTCCGATGAGATCTCATATATTTGATCAACTTTTAAGAATTAACTCATCTAGGAAAATTAGTTTTTGGTATGGGGCAAGAAGTCTTAAGGAAATGTTCTATGTTGAAGAGTTCGATAAGTTATCAAATGACTTTGAAAATTTCTCCTGGCATGCGGCCTTATCAGATCCATTGCCTGAAGATAAATGGGATGGCTTAACAGGGTTTATAAGCCATGTCTTATACGACGAATACTTACAACACCACCCCTCACCAGAAGATTGTGAATATTATCTTTGTGGTCCACCCATGATGATGTCAGCAGCATTTAAAATGCTTGATAGCCTGGGTGTAGAACCAGAAAATATAATGTTTGATGATTTTGGTAGCTAAAATATTTAAAAGATTTTTTCTTATTTCGCTTCTCTTTTTGGGAGCTTGCTCAAAAGATAAAGAAATTCTTTCAATATCTGGTCAGATATTTGGGACTTTTTACGATATCAAGTTTGAAGCATCCCAAAAAGATTTTACAAGGGTAAATGAAGAAATAAATGATGTTTTCATTTCTATTAACGAATGTTGCTCAACATATAAAAATGATTCTTTGGTGTCTTTTAAAAGAGATAAAAAAAATACTGATTCATTTAAACAAGAAATAAATGATTATTTTCAAGATGTTATAAAAATTTCTGTTAGGGCAAACAAAACTGCAAAAGGATTTATATTATTTGAAAATTACGACTATTTTAACGCGGTTGCTAAAGGTTATGCCGTGGATGTTCTTTCTTCAAAATTTAACGAATTAAGTATTAAAAACTTTTTCATAAATATTGGGGGAGAAATAAGGGCAGAAGGTAAGAAAAATAATACCTTTTGGAAAATTGGAATCGAAAATCCTTCACCTAATCAACAGGGTCTTTTCAAACCTTTTGAATTTAAGCAAAATCTATCTATTGCTACCTCAGGAAATTATAGAAATCCTGGTCACATCATTGGAATAGGAGGAAAATTAATTGATCAAGATGTACTTTCTATTTCGGTAATAGATAAAAAATCAACTGCCTTTGCAGACGCCCTAGCGACAGGATTATTTGCTCTCGGAGAAGTGGATTTAATCAAAGCCAATATTATTGACAATAGCATTCCTGCATTACTGATTTTTAAAGACAATGCGAAATTAAAATCTTTTGAGTCAAAACAATGGAAGGAATTGTTACAATAGTTAGATGATTACAGCTTTACTAGCAATTTTAGTTATTATCATTTCTATAGCAGGAATGTCGATAGGTCTTATTCTTAAGAACAAACCCCTCCAGCCAAGCTGTGGAGGAATTTATTTGGAAAAGGGCGACACTTGCAAAGTTTGCGGTAAGACAATAGATTAAAACTGATTCATAGTATTGTCTTCACCACCAGCTTTAAGAGCATTATCTCCGGAAAAATATTCCTTATGGGTATCACCGACAGTTGAACCAGCCAGATCTTGGTGTTTAACAGAAGACATTTCGCGTCTAATTTCTTGCCTTTGGATTTCTTTTACATAGGCCAACATGCCTTGATCACCAAAATACCCCTCAGAAAGAACCGAAGTACCTAAGGCAGTTTCATGATAAGTTGGCAGAGTTATCAAATGGTGAAAAATACCTGCTTCTTTGGAAGCGTCTTTTTGAAAGTTTTGAATGTACTTATCCGCCTCAATTGCTAATTCGGATTTATCAAATTTTTCGTCCATCAAACCCTTTGGATCTCTCGCAGGATCAGGATAGTCAGATACATCTTTTCCAGATTTAACCCATTCTTGATAAACCTGTTCTCTGAAAGACAGCGTCCAATTAAAAGAAGGAGAGTTATTGTATACAAGCTTCGCTTGAGGCTGTTTTTCTCTGATGGCAGAAACCATTTCAGCAATTTGTTTGACATTTGGTTTTTCTGTTTCAATCCAAAGTAGATCCGCTCCGTTTTCTAAGCTCGTAATACAGTCCAGAACAACTCGATCAAAACCGGTGTCTTTTTTAAATTGATAAAGTCCATTTGGCAATCTAACAGGTTGAACTAATTTGCCTCCTTGGTGAATGGTGACATCATTATCTTCCAATTCGCTTAAATCATTAATTTCATGAGACTCTAAAAAAGTATTGTACTGATCAGCTAGGTCTCCTGGCTCCTTAGAAACTGGAACTTTTTGAGTTAACCCCGCACCCAGAGAGTCAGTTCTCGCGACGATAATTCCATTCTTAATACCTAACTCTAAAAATGCATACCTGACAGCATTTACCTTAGAGAGAAAATCTTCATGAGGTACCGTTACCTTTCCATCCTGATGTCCGCATTGCTTTTCATCAGAAACCTGATTTTCTATTTGAATAGCGCAAGCACCTGCTTGAATCATTTTTTTTGCAAGAAGATATGTAGCCTCTTCATTACCAAATCCCGCATCTATATCTGCGATAATTGGGACGACGTGAGTTTCAAAATTATTTATTTTTTCAACAATTTCGTCAATTTTATTACCTGCAGTTTCTGCCTCATCTAACTCATTAAACAAGTGTTGTAATTGAACTGAATCAGCTCTTTTTAAAAAGGTATAAATTTCTTTTATTAAATTTGGAACAGCAGTTTTTTCGTGCATGCTTTGATCAGGTAGCGGTCCAAATTCAGATCTTAAGGCTGCGATCATCCATCCACTCAGATAAACATATCTTTTAGAAGTTGTTTTATGAGATCGCTTTATTTCCATCATCATTTGTTGTGCAGTAAAGCCATGCCAACATCCTAAAGACTGAGTATAGTTACTTGAATCCTTATCATAATCTGCCATATCAGCGTGCATGATATCGGCTGTGTATTGAGCAATATCTAAACCAGTGTGAAATCTGTTTTGCAGTCTCATTCTTGCAGCAGATACTGGGTTAATATTTTTATATATATTTGGATTGCTTTTTTTTAGATCCTCATACTCTTTAATAGTTTTTTTATAATCAAACATGTGTTGCCCCTTAAGATTTAAAAGAAGATTTAGCCAATTTATCTGCCAGCCCAATGTATTTTTTGGGAGTCAGATTTAAAAGAAGTTCTTTATCCGCTTTATTTATTTTCAAGTCGTCAATTATCTTTATGTAGGAATGATAATCAAGCTTTTTTCCACGTGAGATGGATTTTATTTTTGTATAACTATCCTCTATACCATTTTTTCTCAGAAGGGTTTGTATCGCTTCTGTTAAAATTTCCCAAGTATTATCTAGGTCTTCGACGATAATTTCTTTATTTGGTTCTATTTTAGCTAAGCCTTTTTGAAGAGAGTCTAGGCTGATAATAATATAAGCAAATAATGAACCAAGATTTCTTAAAACCGTAGAGTCTGATAAGTCTCTTTGCAATCTTGAAATTTGAATTTTATTTTTCAAAGCAACAAGTAGTCCGTTTGCAATGGATAAATTTCCCTCCGCATTTTCAAAATCTATAGGATTTACTTTATGAGGCATAGTGGATGAACCAACTTCTCCAGCATTTAAATTTTGCTTAAGATAGTTTTTTGAGATTAAAAGCCAAATATCTTGAGCAAAATCAATTAAAACATTATTCAAATTATGGATATTAGTAAGCTGATATGCCATTGCATCTTTTAATTCGATTTGGGTAGAGTGACTTGAAAAATTTAATCCAAGAGAATTAACAAACCTTTTAGAGAGAGATTCCCAATTAACTTTCTGACTAGCTATCAAATGAGCATTATAGTTACCTGAAGCTCCATTGAATTTTCCTTTTTGTTTTGAAGATTTAATTAAATCTAAGTGAAACGTCAAACGATAACTGTAATTTGCAAATTCCTTTCCAAGAGTTGTTGGAGACGCCGGTTGTCCATGAGTAAAGGCCAACATTGAAATTTTTGACCATTTTTTTGCCAAGGAACTTAATTTTTTTTGCAAAGCACCCATTGCTGGTGAAAACTCCTGATTTAAAAATCTTTGCAGCATTAGAGAGTAGGAGAGGTTGTTTATGTCTTCTGATGTACAGCAAAAATGAACAAATTCACAAAGTTTATTAAGTTTTAATTTTTTTAATTTTTTTACGATAAAAAGCTCAATAGCTTTTACATCATGATTCGTTTTCTTTTCAATTTTTTTTATCTCTCTAGCATCCTGTATGGAAAATTCATTGAAGATATTGAGAACTTTTTTTTGTTGACCCGAAGATAGGTTCGGAATGAAACTTAAAGATTTATTATTTGAAATAAGGATTAGCCAATTAATTTCAACTTCAACTCTAGTTTTTATCAAAGCGAATTCACTGAAATAATCTGAAAGACACTTTGTCCTGGATTCATATCTCCCGTCAATAGGAGTTATAGCAAGCAGATTTTCGTTGGGCATTAATCTTATAAAAGAGAATTATATATCTATCTCGCCTCCACCTAAACAAATTTCATCTTCATAAAAGACAATAAATTGCCCTGGGGTAACCGCTCTTTGAGGCTCTTTGAAGAAGACAGAAGCCTTGTTTTCATTGATATCAATTTCACAAGCTTGATCTTTTTGACGATATCTTATTTTTGCTGAGACCTGATTGGAAGAAGGTTTTTTTAGCCAATTGATATTAGAGACCTTGATGTCTTTTTTGAAGAGCAGTGGATGATTATTATCCTGTACAACAACTAACTCGTTCTTTGAAAAATTTTTTGCTACTACATACCAAGCTTTTTCTTCTCTATTCTTCAATCCACCAATTCCAAGACCTTGTCTTTGGCCTATGGTATAA
>MDTC01239885.1_pt1 | contig 11882 bp, 11 predicted proteins | sample 811181 | NCBI WGS metagenome assembly MDTC01 (sample SAMN05326644, study PRJNA326480) | marine metagenome | isolation source: seawater | place: Pacific Ocean: North | collected 2011
TGACTTTTACAACAAAAACAAGTTGTTATAGTTAATAATAACAATAAGAAATGTGTATTTTTGAAATCTGTTAATGTCATAACAAGTCCGTGAATTTTGAATATTTTATCGCCAAGCGAATTATCTCTGCAAAGGAATATAAAAATAGTATTTCATCACCAATAATAAAAATTGCGATATTATCAATAGTAATTGGATTTATTACCATGCTAATTTCAATTGCTTCTGGTGTTGGTCTTCAAAACAAAATATATAAAAAAGTATCTGCTTTTAATGGTGATATCATTATTTCTAACTTCGATACAAATTTTTCTGACGACTCCCAAAATCCTATTTCTATAATTCAAGAATTTTATCCAATATTTAATTCAGTTCAGGGAATAAAGCACATTCAAGCTACAGCTTCAAAAGGAGGAGTAATAAGAACACCAACTGAATTTGAAGGGGTTGTAGTAAAGGGAGTTGGCAAAGACTATGATTGGAGTTATTTTAATGAATTTTTAATCGATGGAAGTTTGCCAGATTATAACCACATTCTAACAAACGAAATATTAGTTTCTAAATATATATCCAATCGCTTAAATCTAAAAGTAGGAGATAAATTAAACACGTTTTTTTTTAATAACGATAATTCTAAACTACCAAGAAGTAGAAATTTTGAAGTGTCAGGAATATATAATAGTGGCTTTAATGAATTTGATGAAAAGTTTGTAATAGCTGATATTCGACATATTCAACGATTAAATAAATGGTCTAAAAATGAAATTGGATCTTTTGAGGTTTTTGTTGAAGAGTTTTCACGAATAGATCAAATAGGTAATGAAGTTTATAATGAAGTTGGAAGTTTTTTAGATTCCCAAACTATAAAAGAACGTTACTTCTCCATTTTTAAATGGTTAGAACTATTTGATTTTAATATTGTACTTATTATTGTTATTATGATTATCGTTGCAGGTATCAATATGATAACAGCATTGTTAGTTTTAATTTTGGAACGAACTCAAATGATTGGAATTATAAAAGCTTTAGGGAGTTCCAATAAAAGTGTTAGGAAAATTTTCATTTATAACGCAATGTATTTGGTAAGTATTGGACTTCTCTGGGGAAATATTATAGGGATTGGATTGTTATTAATTCAAAAATATTTTAAATTAATAAAACTAGATCCCGCCATTTATTATGTTACGGAAGCACCAGTTTACATAGCCATAGGTTATATTTTTCTTTTAAATATTGGGACAATCATAGTTTGTTTTTCCATGTTATTAATACCTTCTTATATTATTTCAAAAATTACTCCTGTAAGGGCGATTCGTTTTGAGTAAGCTCAATAAAAGATGTCTGTTTATATAGTAATAAGTCAATCTAGGTTTTATATTTTTGCACTGCATTACTAAGATTATGGAATACGCAAAAAACATTCTTGAGACCATTGGAAATACCCCACTTGTTAAAATTAATAAATTAGCAGAGGAAATTCCTGGCCTGGTATTGGCAAAATACGAGACTTTTAATCCTGGAAATTCAGTCAAAGATCGAATGGCTTTAGCTATGATTGAAGATGCTGAAGCAGATGGAAGGTTAAAGCCAGGAGGAACTATAATAGAAGGTACTTCAGGAAATACAGGAATGGGACTTGCATTAGCCGGCATCGTAAAGGGTTATAAATGTATTTTTGTTTTAGCTGACAAACAATCAAAGGAAAAATGCGATATTCTTAAAGCTGTTGGTGCAGAGGTAGTTATTTGCCCTACCGCAGTAGAACCAGATGACCCGAGATCTTACTACTCTGTTTCCAAACGTTTAGCTAAAGAAACACCAAATAGTTGGTATGTGAACCAATATGACAATCCGAGTAATGCAAAAGCACACTATAATAGTACAGGGCCAGAAATCTGGAAACAAACAAATGGAAAAATTACTCATTTTGTAGTGGGTGTTGGAACTGGTGGAACTATTTCTGGAGTTGGTAAATACTTAAAAGAAAAAAATCCAAATATTAAAATTTGGGGTATTGATACCTATGGAAGTGTTTTTAAAAAATACCATGAAACAGGGATTTTTGATGAAAACGAAATTTACCCCTATGTGACTGAAGGTATTGGTGAGGATATATTACCTAAAAATGTAGATTTTGATATCATCGACGGTTTTACAAAAGTTACTGATAAAGACGGAGCTTTATACACCCAAAGGCTAGCTAAAGAGGAAGGAATGTTTTTAGGAAATTCTGCAGGATCTGCCATAAAAGGAGTACTCCAATTAAAAAAACATTTCACAAAAGATGATGTAATTGTTGTTTTATTTCACGACCATGGAAGCCGTTATGTAGGTAAAATATTTAATGATGATTGGATGCGTGAAAAGGGATATTTAGATTGAGATTCTTTACTTTTTGATAGGGATTTGCAACTACCTTTAACTTAAAATTGTTTATTTTGCAGTATGTTAAATTCCTTTTATAATTTAAGACATTATTTTGAAAAACATGGTTTTTATGTAAGTACTCGTTTTGCTGACAGGATAGGTATAAAAGCAAAAAATGTGCGATTATTTTTTATATATTTATCCTTTGCAACACTTGGATTGGGATTTGCTATGTACCTTATAATTGCATTTTATTTAAAATTGAAAGATTTAATTTATACAAAAAGATCTTCAGTATTTGATTTATGAAATTTTTTTTAAACAAAAATGTACATTACTTTAAAAAGTAAAGAAACTTAAAACTAAGATGAAAGAATTTTTAGCAAATATTATAATTCGAACAACTCTTAAGTTTAGAAATAAAAAAAAATATCTTAATGAAAATTCCTCTGAATATAAGGTTGCAAAAGAATACAAACAATCTACTATTTCCTTAAAGCGTAATTTTAAGAATTTAATGCTTATCATACTTGGGATTTTCTCTGCTTCCTTTGGTTTTAAAGGTTTTCTATTAACAAATAATTTTATTGATGGGGGAGCTACAGGAATTTCATTACTTTTAGCTGCAATAACAGAAATACCACTTTACATTCTTATCATTGGTGTAAACCTTCCATTTATATTTCTTGGTTATAAAATTATGGGGGAACGATTTGCTATAAAGACAGCTATGGCAATTATTGGACTTGCTCTCTGTGTAGCAATAGTTCCGTTTCCAAATGTTACAGATGATGATTTACTTGTTGCAGTTTTTGGTGGATTTTTTCTTGGAGCAGGAATAGGACTTTCAATTAGAGGTGGAGCTGTAATTGATGGAACTGAAATTCTTGCAATTTTTTTGAGTCGAAAATTTTCTACAACAATTGGCGACATTATCATCCTAATCAATATTATTATTTTTTCTTTCGCAGCATATTTACTTTCAATTGAAATTGCCCTTTATTCAATGATTACTTATATCGCTGCTTCTAAAACATTAGATTTCATAATTGAGGGTATCGAAGAATATATTGGCGTAACAATCATTTCTTCACAGAGTACTCGTATAAAAGAAATGATAATTGATAAAATAGGACGTGGTGTTACTATTTATAAAGGTCAAGGCGGTTATGCCAAAAATGGTATCTCAAAAGAAATGGATATTATCTACACTGTCATTACACGTTTAGAGCTCAATAAATTAAATACGGAAATCGAAAAAATTGAGCCAAATGCTTTTATTGTAATGAACAGCATAAAAGATATAAGAGGTGGTATGATTAAAAAAAGACCCTTAAAGCATTAACAAATAATTATTAAAATCACTTTATTCTCTATTGAATTTCTATATATACTTTAGTAATAATTTAATTAAAACAAACATATGCGACTTTACCTTACCTTACTATTACTCCTAAACTTAAGTATCTTTTTACCTAAAGCCAAAGCACAGGAATGGGTCCAAGTATCCTCTTTACCAAGTTCGTTTAATCAAACCCATCATTCTTTTGCTTTTAGTTTTAATAACATGGGATATATTGTTACTGGTAATTCAGATACAGGAGAGCGAGATGATTTTTATCAATACAATCCTATAACTGATTCTTGGTCAGAACTCGCTCCTTTTCCAGGCGGTGCTCGTGGTTTTGCAATTGGTGATACTTGGGATGGAAAAGCTTATTTTGGATTTGGAAATGATGGCACATCACGATTAAATGATTTATGGGTGTTTGACCCTTCAGATATGAGTTGGACAGAATTGGCCTCTTGTCCTTGTTTAGAAAGAACTCATCCCGCAATGATAGCACATAATGGTAAAGTATTTGTAGGATTAGGAGGAAGTTCAACGGGGAATTTGAAGGATTGGTGGGAGTATGATATTGCATCAGACACTTGGTCACAAAAAGATGATTTACCTTCACTACCGAGACATCATCCCTATCAATTTGGTATTGGTGACCATGTTTATACTGGCTTAGGACATGGGAATGATATCTTTAATGATTGGTTTCGTTATGATATCGCTGAGGAAACCTGGACTCAGGTAGCGTCATTACCAGCAGAAGGTCGAGTGGCGGGGACACAATTTTCATATAATGGCTTTGGATATGTACTAAGTGGTGACGGAGATGATCACGGCTCAATGGATACCGGTGAATTTTGGTTTTATGACCCTTTAATGGACACTTGGGAAGAACTACCTCCTCATCCTGAAGGTTCACGATGGGCACCTGCTTCTTTTATTATTGATGGTGAGGTTTACATCATAAACGGCACCAGTTTTTCAGAATATGTAACAGAGATCTATAAATTTAATTTAAATTCGATTTTATCGGTTGAGGAATTAACAGATTTATCCATTGATGTTTATCCAAACCCTTCAAACGATATCGTTTATATTAGTCTAGAGAAAGACCAACTTAAAAAAGTAGAACTTTACAGTATAACAGGTAAACTACTTTTAAATAATTATTTAAATGCTGACTCTTATAATTTAAATATTGATGGATATGCATCTGGATATTACTACTTGAGAGTTTATAATCAAAATGGGGACGTTGTAAATTTAAAAATAATTAAAAATTAATATTAATTAGGAGACCATTTCAAAAGAAAGTTTCAATCAATTTTATAATGTTTAAAGCTCGTTAACAAATTAACCTGCAAAAATTTGAAGTACCATTTTTTTTTAGTTTATTGTTGTCTTAAATTATATAAAAAAACAATTATGAATAAATACCTTCTTTCCTTAGTCACTTTTTTAATTCCAATTTTAAATTTTGCACAAGAGACTTCCGAAAAAGGTCTAGATCAACAAATAGATGAAGCATTTAAACCCTTTTCAGATTTAATTTCTAGCATTGTCTTTTTTCAAATTTTTGAAGGTGCTCCATTTGTTATTATTTTATTGGTTGGAAGTGCTTTGTTTTTTTCATTGTATTTTGGTTTTCCAAATTTCAGATATTTTTTAACCTCAATAAATATCGTTAGAGGCAAATACGATAACATAGACCATCATAAGTCAGGTTCTCCGGAACTTGCGATCGATGGAGATATTAAAGGAACTATTGAGGATGAAAGTAAAGAAGGCGAAGTAACTCATTTTCAAGCGTTAGCTACAGCCGTTTCAGGAACTGTCGGAAATGGAAATATCGCAGGGGTTGCACTAGCAATTGCATTAGGTGGTCCAGGAGCAACTTTTTGGATGATCGTATGTGGTTTACTGGGAATGTCTACCAAGTTTGTAGAATGTACTTTGGGAGTTCAATATAGAGATGTTGATGACGAAGGAACGGTGTACGGTGGTCCAATGTATTATATTAGTAAAGGTTTAAAGGAAAGAGGTTTTGTGATGTTAGGTAAAATAGCAGCTGTTTTGTTTGCTGTTTTTTGTATTGGGGGCTCTTTTGGAGGGGGTAATGCAGCTCAGTCTAATCAAGCAACAATTGTTATTAAAGATATACTGGGAATTGAAAGTACGAGTGCAGGTGCTGTCATTGGTATAGTATTAGCAATTTTAGTAGGTATCATTATTATCGGTGGTATTAAAAGAATAGCCTCTGTAACTGAAAAAATAGTCCCATTTATGGCGATTCTTTACTTAGTAGCTTGCCTATATATTATTTTATCTAACTTTTCTTTAGTTGATGATGCAATTGGTTTAATAATTACAGAAGCATTTAACCCAAAAGCAATTGGAGTTGGAGGAGTCATTGGAGTCCTTTTAGTTGGTTTTAAAAGAGCTGCATTCTCTAATGAGGCAGGTGCTGGTTCAGCATCTATTGCGCATTCAGCTGTGAAAACTAAATATTCAGCTTCTGAAGGTTTAGTAGCACTATTAGAGCCATTTATTGATACGGTAGTAATTTGTACCATGACCGCTTTAGTTATTATCATATTCAACTTTGGAGGAGGAGACGGGGCAATCTTTCAATATGGAGGAGATGGTTCTGGATCAGTAATGATAGATGGTATTGCTTATGAGGGTGCAGGAATTACTTCTCAAGCATTTGCTCAATACATTCCTTACTCCAATGTGTTTTTAACGATAGCGGTAGTATTATTTGCGGTTTCTACGATGATTTCTTGGTCTTATTATGGTCTTCAATCATGGAAATTTTTATTTGGTAGGGGCAAGGCGGCAGACTTAACTTATAAACTTTTATTTCTGTTGTTTGTTGTTATCGGTGCAGCAGCAAGTATGAATTCTATTTGGGCTTTTTCTGATGCTATGATTTTTGCTATGGTATTCCCAAATATGATTGGATTGTACTTCTTATTCCCAGTGGTGAAAAAACAACTTAAAAGATATTTGGATGCGATTAAAGCCAGTAACGCCTAGTTAAACACATATTTAAATAATTGTTTCGAAATTCTCCCCAGAATAAAATACGAATATTCTGTTGGATAAAATTAAATCTTTTTTTGTTTTTAACAGCTCTCAGCGCAATGGGATTCTATTTTTGTTGTTATTGGTATCAGGTTTTGCTATAATTAATAATTATATTGACTTTACAACTGAAAACTTATTAGATACCAATTCAAGAGAAGTTTTAGCCGTACAAAAAGAATTAGATTCTATAAGAATTTTATTAACGGAATCAAATCAAACTAAAATTTATCCCTTTAATCCAAACTTTATAACAGATTTTAAAGGCTATAAGTTAGGTATGTCATCTGAAGAAATAGATAGATTGTTAGATTACAGGAAACAAAATAAATGGATTAATTCAAAAGAAGATTTTAAAGAGGTAACTAAAGTTTCCGATTCTTTTTTAGATCAAATAAGTATTTATTTTAAATTTCCTGAATGGGTTACCAATCCAAAACCAAAATACAGTGGTTGGAAAAAAGGATTTAAAGAAAAAACATTTGACCAAAAAATAGATCTTAATAGCGTAACTCAATTAGAACTTAAAAAAGTTAATGGAATCGGTGAGGCTTTAAGCAAGAGAATTATTGATTATAGAAGCAAGTTAGTAGGATTTTCTGATGATATACAATTATATGAAGTTTATGGTTTGGATTATCAAGTTGTAAATAGGGTATTGAATGAATTTACTGTAAAAACTCCAAAAGAAATTATAAAAATGAATCTTAATAAAATATCCGCTTCAGATATTGCAACTGTTCCTGGTATATCTTTTGATCTTGCTAAGAGAATATGGGAGTTTCGGATATTAAACGAAACAATAGTTAACTTTTCGGAATTGAAAAATATTGAAGGGCTTACAGAAAGAAAGTTACAAGGAATTCAGCTATATTTGAAGTTGGAATGAAACCCTTATTCAAACTTTGTTTTATAATTAATTAACTTAATTTAATGAATAACCTGTATTTTACTGAAGAGCATGAACTGTTTAGAAAAAGTTTAAAAGATTTTTTACATAAAGAAGTAGTTCCTCATATAGATAAATGGGAAAAAGAAGGAAAAGTTGAACGCTTTATTTGGAAAAAAATTGGAGAGATGGGCTTTTTCGGTATCAACTATCCTGAAGAATTTGGAGGCTTAAATTTAGATCTTTTTTACACAGTAATTTTTCTTGAGGAATTACAGAAAATAAATTCAGGAGGTTTTGCTGCTAATCTATGGGCTCATGCTTATCTAGCAATGGCGCATCTAGAAAAAGAAGGTAGCCAAGAAATTAAAGAAAATTATTTAGTCGCTAGTATAACTGGAGACAAAATAGGATGCTTATGTATTACAGAACCTTTTGGAGGTTCTGATGTATCGGGTATAAGAACAACTGCAATAAAAAATAATGACACCTATGTTTTGAATGGTTCAAAGACATTTATAACCAATGGGGTCTATAGTGATTATTTAGTAGTTGCTGCTAAAACTAATATCGAAAAAGGAGCTAAAGGAATTAGTATTTTTTTAGTTGATAGGAATACACCAGGAATTTCCTCGACTAAGCTTGATAAACTTGGTTGGAAAGCAAGTGATACCGCAGAAATTGCATTTGACAATGTCATTATCCCTTTAGAAAATTTAATGGGTGAAGAAAACAAGGGCTTTTCTTACATCATGGAGCATTTCGCTCTGGAACGCCTTGTGATGGCTGTTAATGCACATGCTAGAGCAGAATTTGCATTGGAATATGCGATTCAATACATGAAAGATAGAACTGCATTTGGTCAAAGCATATCTAAATTTCAAGCATTAAGACATAGTGTAGCTCAGATGTCAAGTGAAATTGAAGTCTGTAAAGCTTTTAATTATACAACTGCAAAGAGATTAAATGATGGGGAGTATGTGGTTAAAGAAGCTACAATGGCTAAATTAACATCCACTAAAATGGCAGACGACATCATATACCAATGTCTTCAGTTATTAGGAGGTTATGGCTATATGGAAGAATATCCTTTAGCTAGACTTTTTAGAGACAGTCGACTAGGCACCATTGGAGGAGGCACTTCTGAAATTTTGAGAGAAATTATTGCTAAAATGATAATTGATGGTAAAGACTACAAACCGGTTACTTGAAAAAATAAATCTAAGAAAATTGTTGGTTAAAAATAAACGACATAATTACTACTTAAAAATACTACTATTTGGGTTATTTTTTATTTGTACTAAAAATTCATTTTCTCAAGTTGAATTAAAAGGAAAAGTTATTGATTTTATAACGTATTTACCTCTTGAAAACACCAGTGTTTATGTAGATAAATCTACCATCGGTTCTGTCAGTAATGCAGATGGAAAATTTATATTATCGGTTCCAAAAAGATTACAGAATGATACTCTAGTGATATCATCAATTGGGTATAAAAGTCATAGAGTTTTAGTAAACGATTTTATAAATAATGTACCAATTTTTTTGGAAGAAGATGTAGCATCTTTAGATGAAATTTTAATAATTGCAGAAACTAGACCTAAAACTGGAAATGATGTTGTTTTAAGAGCAATTGAAAGGTTGCCAGATAATCTGCCAGAAAATCCTTATATACAAAAGGGTTTTTTAAGACATCGAGAACGCAATAAAAAAGAATACAAATGGCTGATTGAAAGTGCCATTACATTATATGATTCAAGTTATGTTTCGGGATCAGATAAAAATTTAAAAATAAACATAGATGAAAATAGAAGGAGTTATGATTTGCGTGATGTGGATAGCTTATTTGCATATTCTTCTTATTTAAGAAATGTTTCTAAAACGTTTAAAATGTCTTCGAAAGAACTTCGGAGAGATACAATTAAAACAGAAACGCTTGTCAAGGCAATAAAGTGGAATGACGAAAGAGTAAACGGATTGGATTTTTTATTTAGAGGACAACTAAATTTAGTGAGAAATTCTAATAGAAATAACTCGATATTTGGAGCGGATATCCTCAAAAATCATCAATTTAAAATAGATACAATATTGGTGGATAACGACAGAAAAATATATAAAATTGAAATAAAGCGAGGATTTGATTTTGTAGGACTTAATACCAAAGGAATTTATAACGAAGGGTTTGAATCAAAAGGTTGGTTATACATTTATTGGGATAATTTTGCAATTAAGAGGATAGAATACGATTTAATAGCCTCTTCAGACAAACAAAAGAAAAGAAGTAAAAGTTTACTAGGAACTCTAAATAATCACAAGCTGGTTATTTCTTACAAAGAATACGAAGAAAAAATGTATCCAAATTATTATTATTATGAAACTCCAAAATTAGTGAATGTTGGAGATCGTTCTTCTGATAAATTATCCAAAACAGAAGAGGAGAAGAAAAAATTAAAAGATGAACAATTTTATTATTCAGTTCAAGAAATTCTCTTTTCAGAAATTATACAAGATTCTTTAGTTATAGCAAATACATTAAAAAAACCATGGTCAGATGATATATTTGTCCAAAGACCTTACAACAAAGAATTTTGGAAAAATTATAATGTATTGTTAGAGAGTGACGAAGAAAAAAAGTTGGTCGAAGATCTAAGCAAAAGAGCTACCTTATTCAAAGAGTAGAATTTTACTTTTTGAAAAAAAAAGAAATCTTATTACATAAACCAAAAAACTTATTATATTTGCCGACCTAAAAGAGAGGAGGTTAAGAGTTATGTTAATTATACCAATAAAAGAAGGAGAAAACATTGATAGAGCGCTGAAACGTTTCAAACGTAAGTTTGATCGTACAGGGACAAAAAATCAACTGCGTGAAAGAAAACAATTCACAAAGCCTTCAGTGAAAAGAAGAGCTCAGATTCAAAAAGCCCAATATATTCAAAATCTAAGAGATCAAGAAGAGGTTTAGTATTTCTTGTTGATTAGACATATAAAGTCCCTTGAAAATATTAATTTTACTTTTTAAGGGATTTTTTTATGCACTTTAATTCTTTTATTGAATATCTTGAGTTCGAGAAAAATTATTCTCCAAATACCATAAGAGCCTACAGTAAGGATATAGAAAGTTTTTTGGCTTTTGCATCCAAACAGTTTGGCTATTCTGAAATTAACAACATACACTATTCAATAATAAGAAATTGGATTGTAAAATTAGTTGATGACGGAGTATCGAATACTACCATTAATAGAAAAATATCTTCTTTAAGGACTTATTATAAATTTTTAATTAAAATTGGTGACATAAAGGTAAGCCCTCTTTTAAAACACAAAGCTTTAAAAACAGCTAAAAAAATACAAATACCTTTTTCAGAAAAAGAGATAGAAGATGTTTTGAACCTTTTAAAAGATCAGGACAGTTTTTTAGGTGCCAGGAATAAGCTTATTGTCGAACTCTTTTATTCTACAGGCATGAGAAGAGGTGAGATGGTAAATTTAAAATTGATAGATATCTCCTTTTCGCAGAAAACAGTTAAGGTTCTAGGAAAGAGAAATAAAGAAAGAATAGTTCCTTTATTACCTTCGGTATTAAAAACAGCCACCACTTATCTAACATACAGAAAAGAATTAAAGAAAATTAAGGATACGGATTATTTGTTGCTCACTGAAAAAGGAACCAAAGTATATGAGACCTTGCTTTATAGATTAATCAATAATTACTTCAGTCAGGCTTCAGAAAAAGTAAAAAAGAGTCCTCATATTCTCAGACATTCTTTTGCTACTCACCTTTTAAGTGAAGGTGCAGATATAAAGTCTGTAAAAGAGTTACTTGGACATTCAAGTCTCGCATCTACCCAAATTTATGCTAACAATAGTATATCAAAGTTAAAACAAGTGTATAGAGATTCGCACCCTAGAGATTCAAATTAGAACATTAGGTGTTTTTTTGAATTTTTTGTAAGAATCGATGGCAATAAAATTTATTTATTTTCAGACCCTAAAAACAATATAAAAATTAATAAGAATATTTTTTAAAAAAAGTTTTTTAAAAAAAATAATTTATTTACATTTGCAGTCCGTTAGAAATAACGTGTTTTTCTTTTTGAAAAACAAGCCGAAAGCCGATGTAGCTCAGCTGGCTAGAGCAGCTGATTTGTAATCAGCAGGTCGTGGGTTCGAGTCCCTCCATCGGCTCTGAAAAAA
>MDTC01191352.1_pt1 | contig 11881 bp, 8 predicted proteins | sample 811181 | NCBI WGS metagenome assembly MDTC01 (sample SAMN05326644, study PRJNA326480) | marine metagenome | isolation source: seawater | place: Pacific Ocean: North | collected 2011
AAATATCACATAAATATTAGGTATTTTAACACTTTGATCCAAATAAGAGGAACAAAACCCTAAAATTAATATGCGCATTATGTCACCGAATCAAATATTTGATCATTCAATGACCACATAAAATATAGATTTCGGAACCTAGCTAGCGCTCTATTCTTTTATATTTGATCCGATGCGGCGCAACAGCTGTTTCACCAAGGCGTCGCTTCTTGTCTTGCTCATATTCTTCAAAATTACCCTCAAACCATTCAACATGACTATCACCCTCAAATGCCAAAATGTGCGTCGCTATTCTATCTAAGAACCAACGGTCATGGCTAATTACTATTGCACAACCAGCAAATTCCAATAGTGCAAGTTCCAATGCCCTTAAAGTATCCACATCTAAATCATTGGTCGGCTCATCAAGTAAAATAACATTCGACCCAGACTTCAACATTTTTGCTAAATGAACCCTGTTGCGTTCACCACCTGACAGCTGACCCACCTTCTTTTGCTGATCTCCTCCTCGAAAATTAAACTTTCCTACATATGCTCTACTCTGCACTGTATGCTTTCCAAGAATTACCTCATCGTTTCCATCTGATATTTCCTCCCAAACAGTCTTTTGGGGAGACAAAGCCTCTCTAGTCTGATCGATATAACCTAATTTTACGGTATCTCCCAAAATTAATTGGCCCGTGTCAGGTGCCTCTTCACCATTAATTAACTTAAATAAAGTAGTTTTACCTGCTCCATTAGGTCCAACCACACCAACAATAGCACCAGGAGGTAGATTAAAAGACAGGTCCTCAAATAATATTTGCTCTCCAAATGACTTAGATACGGCCTCTGCCTTGATTACTAAATTACCTAATCGCTCTCCAGCAGGAATAACTATTTGTGCCTGATCAGGAGTTCTATCGCCAGCTTTAGCAACCAAGTCTTCATAAGCAGTAATGCGCGCCTTGCTCTTAGCCTGTCGTGCCTTGGGGCTTTGTCTTACCCATTCTAATTCAGTACTAATTGTACGCTGGAGGGCCTTTTCTTCACGCTGCTCTTGCAGCAAACGTTTTTGTTTTTGCTCTAACCAAGACGAATAGTTTCCTTCGTACGGAATGCCTCTACCGCGGTCTATCTCCAAAATCCAACTAGTAATATTATCAAGAAAATAACGGTCGTGAGTAACAGCAACAACAGTCCCAGGATATTCCTCCAAAAACCTCTCTAACCAAGCAACAGATTCTGCATCTAGATGATTGGTTGGCTCATCCAGAAGTAGCATATCTGGTTTTGCTAACAACAAACGGCATAACGCGACTCTTCGCTTCTCACCGCCAGAAAGTTTGTCAACGGCCTCATTGCCAGAGGGACACCGCAAAGCATCCATAGCAATTTCTACTTGCCTCTGCACATCCCAGCCATCAGCAGAATCTATTTTTTCCTGCAGTTCAGCTTGCTCCTCAATGAGACTGGACATTTCTTCTTCGCTCATTTCCTCCGAAAATTTAGCACTAATTATTTCAAATTTTTCAATAAGCCCCGTAACTTCTTGAAGACCATCCATAGCATTGCCAAGCACCGTCTTCGATGTATCAAGTTCTGGTTCTTGCTCTAAATACCCAACCTTAATTCCTTCAGCAGCCCACGCATCACCAGAATAGCTCTTATCAATACCCGCCATAATTTTTAGCAAGGTGGACTTGCCCGCACCATTGGGACCAAGCACTCCAATCTTTGCACCTGGCAAGAAAGATAAAGACACATCCTTGACTATCTCGCGCCCACCTGGATAAGTTTTGGCAAGATTCTGCATTGTGTACACATACTGATAGTTAGCCATTATTATTTTCACCCATATTTCAATTATCAATTTTTTCTGATGAGGGAGGCCATTTTGAAAATGCTTCACTCATCTCAGCAAGTACCTGAGACCAGTCACCAGGTTCAATCTGTCGAAAGAGCCGCACCGATGGATACCAGGGGCTATCTTCGCGTTCAAGAAACCAATACCAAAACTTACCTAAGCCCATAGATAAAAGCGTCCAACATGGTACACCCATAGCACCTGCAAAATGTGCGGTCGTATTTGACACAGTTATAACCAAGTCCATTGCTTTAACTTGGGTAGCAAACACATCAAGATTGTTTAATGCATTGATATCAGGATCACAGAAAATATCAATACCTGCCGCCTTTACTTTTTCGATTTCGACTTCGGTACTGCCATATTGGAGACTAACTAACTGTACGTTCGGCAAACTAAGCTGAGAAGCCAATTGCAATAAATCTATCGACTTAGACTTCCCAAACCGGGGATTACCACTAAACCAAGAGATGCCTACAAGCAGTTTATTGTCGCACCTAACCTTATACACACTTCGAAGAGTTTTAACTTTTTCACTGGCAGCTATAAGATAGCTATATTGCTGATCAAAACAATTAATATTGTGCCTAAAAAATTGTCCTAAGTCCCCCACAGCCACTTGATGGGTTATTGCTTTAAGAGCAGCACCATCTAGCAGCAAATCGGACTGAGAAACCACCTCGGCTCTCGGAAAAGACCTGGAAAACAGTGTGACTAAGCGTTCGGAACAAGCTATAATAACGTTGTCCACTGAATCAAGCAAGTCGGGCATCATACTTGCAAATAATATCTGATCTCCAACGCCCTGTTCAGTCCAAACTAACAATCTACCTGGTAACACTCCAATACTGTCCCAAGGTTGTATTTTTTGAAACACTGCAGCACCATCAAAACCTTGAGTTTTCCACCTCCATTTAAAAGCCTTCCAACCTTCCTCAAATTTGCCTGCTTGCAAGTAAATTTGTGCCAAGTTATGGTGCGCCTCTGCTGAGACTGGGTTATGATACAGTACTGATTTATAACTGTCCTCTGCTTTATTATTTAGCCCAAGAGACATCTGTGTAACACCAAGATTAATATTTACTTCTTCAACATCTGGTTGCAGTTCCAGTGCCTTTGATGCAGCACTTTCCGACTCTTTCAACATGCCCAAAGCAAGAAGAGATCTACTATAATTATAATAGGCTGTGCCATTTTTTGGTGAGGCGTGAATAACCTTTTCCAGAGCTACTATGGACAACTCAAACTGTCCCATCTGATATAATACAACCCCAAGATTTATAAGAGCTCCAGGATGGGATGGACACAAATTAATACTTTTCTCAAAACTGCGCTTCGCTGCTTGATAATCACCAACTTGCTGGTATGCAGCACCTAATGCATTAATCAAATCAACATCTGATGGATTTTCTTCAGATGTTGCCTCTAGATATGGGAGTGCATCAACTGCATTACCTAATTGCAATAAAACAACCCCAAGACCATAAGCTGATCTTACAGCAACATTCGGGTCTTCAAGCAATTCACGGTATGCAGATTCCGCGCGTTTTAACTGGCCTATTCTGTGCAGAGTTACTGCCTGATCATAAGTTAATTTCATTATTACTTATTTAATGCCCCAACAACAACCTTACCTAAGACTCATCCAACGACGTGCCGCTTCTTCATCAAGTTTTCGAGCATAATACCCTTGAATTGGCGCACGAAAAGGGTTTTTGCCACTGCGTTTGCGCAAAGCTACAAATAGCATGGCGTTTTTTCCAATATCGCCCTTCTCAGCTAACTCATGGACTTTTGCACGATTATTAACCGAGATAATCCGTGGTGGAGATAGTTCAGCATAAAACATAATTGATGGCACATATCCATTAGTTTCAGCCAAATCAAAAAACAAAGTTGGTTGGAAATTAAAAAAACCGTGATCAATCCAACCTTGAAATGGTAATCCATGAAGCATCCAGCCACCCGGCTTAGTAAGATCATGTATGGTTTTAAAAACCTGATACACATTAAAAACATGTTCAGCAGTCCCAAAATTACAAACAACATCAAACTGCTGGTCTAAATTAGTAGGCTCATTCAAATCTAATTTATATACACAGTCATCAACTCCATCTAAGTCAATGGCTTTATAACTATGCGACCCAAGGAAAGTCCGCCAAAAAATACCCGCCAAGTCAAAAAGGAAATTCTTGGGTTGCTCTGTAACAAGGGACTTTGCATAATTAATAAGTCTCTCCGCCTCACTGCTTGGAAAGACGAATCTACTTATATCCTCATAAAAACTTTCAATATCGACATCACCATACCAATTAGATTGCCCCAACTCCAAAATAGATGGGTTAGCAGGCAGCAGTTTCCCCTCTTTAAGACGGCGCAACAATGCATATTCAAGATGGGTTATTGCCATAAAAAACCAAGTTCATTTAAAATACTGTTTATCCATTTAAAATATGGGCTATCAAAGAGGAAGATATAATTCGTTCTATTATTAACGAAGCTCTCCCATATAATTTTTATTATTATACTATATTGAATAAATTGACCCATACACAATTAAAACACAATACATCTTAAAACAAAAAATAGTTCTCAAAATAATCACTATGATTCGAATCAATCTGATAATATACAATTCACAGTTGTAAAAACTTAATTAATTGTATCAAAAGAACGACCTACCACGAATAGAAAAAGAGAAGAAGAGATGAATCATATACAAGCTCTTGAATCAGAAAGCATATTTATACTGCGTGAAGCATACAAAAATTGCGCAAAAACTGGCCTACTTTGGTCTTTAGGAAAGGACTCATGTGTATTAATTTGGCTTGCAAAAAAAGCATTCTTAGGAAAAGTACCATTCCCTGTAATTCATCTAGATACTGGTAAAGAGTTCCCTGAAACTTATGAATTCAAGAAACTATATACGAAAATCTGGGAACTCGATCTAATTTCAGATATGTGTCCGAGCATTGAAGAAGTTGACCCGAGCCTCCCCCCAGCCTCTAGGTTTGCAGCAAGGAAATCACTAGGCCTAAAAGATACAATTAAGAAATATGATTTTCAGGCTTTAATTGCAGGCATAAGAAGAGACGAACAAGCTACCCGTGCTAAAGAAAGGGTTTTTAGCCCAAGAGATTCCAAAAATGAGTGGGATTTTCGTGATCAACCACCGGAGTTTTGGAATCAATACAATTTAAGTTTCCCTTCAGGGACACATATCCGTATTCATCCTCTATTACAATGGACTGAAATTGATATTTGGCGATATATTGAAAAAGAAAAAATACCAATGGTGCCGCTTTATTTTTCAAATAATGGCCGTCGCTATAGATCTTTAGGTGAGATAGGCATTACAGAATCAATGTCATCGGAAGCAAAAACAGTTGCAGAAATAATTGAAGAACTTGAAAATATAAAAACCCCAGAACGTGCAGGAAGAACAATGGATCATGAAAGTGAAGATAGTTTTGAACGATTACGAGCCACAGGGTATTTATAGTAAATGGACATGAAGAATCAATCGAACCAAAGTGCCTTTCCCATCGTTGTGGTTGGTCATATAGATCATGGTAAATCGACAGTAATTGGAAGACTACTATATGAGACAGACTCCTTACCTACAGGAAAATTAGAGGAAATTCAAAAAAGCTGCGCGAAAAGAAAAAGTCCTTTTGAATGGTCTTTTGTTCTTGATTCTCTCCAAATCGAAAGAGACCAAGCTATCACTGTTGATACAACACAGATTTGGTTTAATGCTGATGGTAACCGATATGTGATTATAGATGCACCGGGTCATGAAGAATTTTTGCGGAATATGATTACTGGGGCAGCTCGGGCTGAGGCTGGTATAATTGTTGTAGATGTTGCTGAGGGTATATGTGAACAAACACGCAAACATGCTTACCTACTCCAACTAATTGGCATCAATGATGTTATAGTAGTTATCAACAAAATGGATTCCGTAAATTATAACCAACATAGTTTTGATAAGATAGAAATAGACATAAAAGCATATCTCTCAAAAATAGGGCTTAATACAGTAAGCACTATCCCGGTTTCTGCAATAGACGGAGAAAATTTAAACACAAAAACAAAGAAGATGAATTGGTATACAGGTCAAATGCTAACAGAAGCACTTAATGGTCTAGTCATCAATAAAACCACAAGGACAATGCAACTTAGATTACCGGTCCAAGACGTTTACCGCCATTTACAAAAACGTATTATAGTAGGTAAAATTGAATCCGGTTCCTTGTCACTAACTGAAACCGTTAGAGTGTTGCCCAGTAATAGGGAAGCTAAAATAACTGGTTTCATTGAATGGCCAGTGAAATCAAAAAAAAATGGCGTAGCAGACGAATCAGTTGCAATAACTTTAGACAAAGACCTTTTCGTAGAAAGAGGACATATAATTTCCACAACAACATCCCCACCTAAACTCTCCAATACCATATCAGTGAGACTATTTTGGCTTGGGTCAGAAGCTCTAAGTACTGGTGATCAAATAGAATTGAGAATAACTACTGCCGTCTATGATGTCATAGTTGAATCAATCATTACAGTGATAGATACTTCAGATATAAGCGAAATACAATCAGATCAGATTAAACACAATATGATTGCAGATGTCGTATTAAGGTGCAGGAAAAAAATTGTTTATGATCTTTTTAAAGACAATAGTAAATTAGGGCGCGGTGTTATAACGGATGGCTATAGGATCCTCGGAGGCTGCATCATTAATAGCGGCAAAAACCTAACTATAACGTCAAAAAACTTAACTAAAGTTCCGCAATCTGTAGGCATCCAGGAACGAGCAAATGTAAATGGTTATAAAGGTTGCGTGCTCTGGATGTGTGGGCTATCTGGGTCAGGAAAGTCAACTCTTGCAATGCTATTGCAAAGAGACTTATTTGCTCGCGGAATTAATGTGTATGCCCTAGACGGAGATAATATTAGAAGTGGTCTAAACCGAGACCTCGGTTTCACTGAGGCTGAAAGAAATGAAAATATTCGGCGCGTAGCCGAGGTGGCAAAACTATTCTGTGATTCTGGGACCATTATAATCTCCGCATTTATTGCACCAACGATAGAATCTCGAGAGCAAGCACGGGAAATTATCGGTAACAACTTTTACGAGATATACATAAATGCAGACATCCAAACATGCGAGGCTCGCGATAATAAGGGACTTTACGCTAAAGCCAAAGAGGGGAAAATAAGGGATTTTACTGGTATTTCAGCCCCTTGGGAGCCACCAATAAATCCGGACCTTGAAATAAATACCATGCAGGAAACACCGAAAGAATCTCTAGAACGGATAATAGAGTATTTGAACCAAAAAATACTTAGTCAAAAAGTAATATAAATTTAAGTACGGATAATAGTATGAAGTGAAATATGAAAATCGAGAAATTAATAACGCTATAGATCCTTTTATATTTGATTACTATTGTCCAGAGCCATGTGTATTGATAGCAAAACTTCTCAACTCCTGGTTGTATCTCTCTGGCCTCTGAAAAAATGGAAGGTGACCAGTGTCTGGATAAAATGAATGCTCTGCACCGGCAATAATAGATAGTGCAATTTTGGTATCATTAGCCCTCATCATCATGTCAGCAGAACCCCGCGTAAATAGAACTGGTAACTGAAGTTCCTTTGCCAAATCAGTATTATCAAGTTTTCTACCTGACATTGACCGCCTAACATACGATGGCAACATCAGCCCCATAGCGATTTGCGCATCTTTATCTGTAATAGACATTGTAGATGTATAAAAGCTCTTAGCTGTTATCTGTGACGATAAAATATTTTCAAATAAATCTTTTGACCTGGATCGCATAGAATTCTCTAACATACTTGTTACAGCTTCAGTTTTAGGAAACGGTCTTCTTGGAACAAGCCCCCCTAAGGAACCAACAAAATTAATGCCCGATAAATTTTTAATACCATTATGACGAACATAATCTAAAACTACATAACCCCCATAAGACCAACCAACTATAATAGGTTTAATTAGGCCCAATGTTTTCATTACTCCTGATATATCTTCAGCCCATACCTTAGATGGCACAAGCAAATCAGGCTGCCACGGTTTTCCAGAAAGCCCATGACCTCTAAGGTCAAATGCTACCAAATAAAAGTTCTCACTTAAGTCCGAATCAAACTGTAATCTGAAAGCTTGGCTGGCCTGCCCCATACCATGCACAAACATAATAGCTGGTTTTGTGGTATTGCCATTAGTAACGACATTTAGTGGCAATTCACCGAAGCCTTCAACAGTATGATATTTTAGCTCTGCAGAGACATCAGCTATGTAAAAGAAAACAGGGATTAAAAAAAATAGTTTATTCATTTGATACCTCATATACGGTTTCTTGCAGGAAGAAATAAAAAAAGGAAGAGACTAGAGTTTAATTAACCATCGTTACTTTTCCATAATATTATAGAGACACTGTTAACTTACCATTCCTTACAAACTCTAGTAGCTATTACTCTGACTCAATTGCACTGTAGTCACCCATAGTCAGGATCATAGAGGCGCCGATAACAAACAAAAAAGCTGTAGAATACAAAATAAAGTCATAGGTACCAGTATAGTCATTAGACCAACCGAAAATTGCTGGAGCCCCTCCTGAGCCTATAGCAAAAAAAATAAATTGAGCCCCATATATTCTGCCATAATGTTTCATCCCAAAGTACCTACTCGTCATATAAGCTATAAGGTCAAGCTCTGCACCAGCTGCAAGACCTATTATTAAAGAAGCTATTACAACACTCCCTGCACCTGGAATAGATTGAGACAATAGAATACATGACAGAGCAGGTAAAATGAGAAATACAAATGCAACCTTTCGGGCAGGCAAACGGTCAATCAAATAACCAACTAATAATCGACCAATAATTACCATAACACCTATTAACCCAGCATATTTAGCTGCTTCCTTGTACCCGTAACCTTTGTCAAGCAACAAAGGGACAAGATTGGTAATCAAGCCTGCAACCCCATAGCACACAAACAAGAGACCTAAACCCAACGCCCAAAACCTATAATCCTTCACTGCTTGTTGCAATGTGACTTCTAATCCATACGGATTAACTTTCGCCGGCGCTTTCGAATTATTACTTACCCCTATATTGTCTTCTTTGAAAAAGAAAAAAACGAGCGGAAAAGAAAACAAAAGAATCGTTAATCCAATGTATCGGTAAGCTCCCCTCCAGCCATAGTCTTCTATCAATGAAGCAGCATAAATAGGGCCTGCGAGCGCTACTAACCCAGTACCCATCATAGTTAGGCCAAGGGCCAAACCGCGGTTCTTGTCAAACAAATTGTTTATGCCACGTGTCCATGTCACAGGAAAAGTGCCTGCTGCCAAAACAGACATCACAAACCACAACATATAATAAAAGTAAATATTATTTGTAGTCATTGATAGAGAGGCAAACGTAATGCTTAATGCAACAAGTGATATAAGTGCTAGCTTTCGAGCACCATACTTGTCTGTTAAATAGCCAACAAGAGGTGCTGTTAGTACAGCTGTTATCATAACAAATGAAAATGCAAACTGGGCTGAACCACGGCTCCAACCAGTCTCTTGAATAATGGGTACTATAAAAACCCCATGAGTATAGAATACTATTCCCGTTAAACCTGAACCAACACCAATAATAGCACCTAGAATAATCTTCCAGCCAAGACGAAATTCGTGCAATGACTCTAGCATATATATAATCCCCTCAAAAAACAGTCGCTCAGTTACATCTATTTTTGCGACAGCAGTCAGAATAAAAAAGTAAAGCTACAATTAACTAATTCACTAATCAACAAAAGTATAGTCAAACAGACCCTACTGAATAATTTTCGCCGCAGTTTTTCCAGCCAGCCGGCCAAATGCGGTTGCAGTTAATAAACCGTTACCTGCCATATAACCCCATGAAGACGGGCCAGATACACCTCTAGCAGCTCCGCCACCAGCAAACACATTAGGTAATAGTGACCCATCAGTTCGTTTAACTTGCCCATTACTGTCAACTATCAACCCTCCTTGGGTATGAAAAAGAGCCGCATTTACTTTAATAGCATAATATGGTGCTTTTAAAACTGGGTGACCTGTAAAGTCCCTGCCAAAAACATCCTTTCTCTGACCAAGAGTACTTTCTTCTACATTCTTAATTGTATCTTCTAGTCGAGCGGGTAGCCCTGTTATACGAATCAATTCATCTATAGAACTAGCCTTTCTAATACAATCTGCCTTAATAGCATCATGATAGTCGTCGAACTCTTTCATTAATTCATGGCACCTTTCATCATAAATACTCCATGCAAACAAACCTGGTTGTGATACAATTTCAACTGCCTGATCTGAATATCCAAGAGCTTCATTCGAAAACCTTTCACCCGTGCTGTTGACTTGAAATCCGCCCTCCATAATGTGCGCCCATAAAATCGGTATGCCCTGCCCATACGCTAGACCACCATGTCCTTGGAACGAATGTATATCCCCAACTGCTGCGCCAAGATCCTTACCCCACCTAATAGCATCGCCCTTATTGCCCGGATGGCCAAAGAATTCGGCAGCAGAAATATCGGGTATGTATTCCTCCAACATACTCCGGTTACCCGCAAACCCAGAACATGCTAAAACAATGGCATTGCAACCTATATCTTCATGTTTACCATCGGGGCGGGTTATTCGCACCCCATATACTCTGCCTGACTCATCTGCAAATAGATCGGTCACCCTAGCATTGAGAACAACATCAATTTTATTGCGCGCAATAGAATCATGCAAGGCACCCATAAGCTCAGAACCAGTTCTTTTCGGTGAACCATGCATTCGTCGCCTAGAATGACCAGGATAATCAAATGTGTCTACCAGTGACAAAGGCACGCCGCAATAATCTGCTAACCAATCCACAGTAGTAGCAGACTCCGTTGCCAAGTGTGCAGCCATTTCATGGTCGGTCTGATCCCTAGTCTTAGAAAGAATGTCATTGAGAAATATTTCTGGGTTATCCAAAATTCCTTTTTCTTTCTGGAATCGAGTCCCTGCACCCGGAATCAAACCAGTAGACATCGCAGTGGTGCCCAGGGCAGAAGAATCTCTCTCCAGCACTATCACATCAGCCCCATTCTCATTTGCAGCGATTGCAGCTGTCAATCCGCAGCCACCTCCGCCGACAATTAGAACATCTACACTACCCTCAAAATTTGATTCGCTCAAACCTAGAATTTTCATTTAAGTACTCCAAAATTATAAGGCCATTAGGCAATCAGGTTTAATTATCAAAACTGATTTCATCATAATTGATGTGACCCACTGATATGTTAAAGCCATTAACTTTGCTACTTAAAGCATCGAATCTAGCGGTCTCATATAAGAAAATTGCTGGGGACAAGCTATGTTGATATCGCATTACCTTTTGTGTCAGCAACCTTCTTTCCTCAATGTTTATTGCTGCCTCAGCCTGATAAATCAATGGCAAAATAGACTTGTCACAAAACCACGGTGCCATCCAACGACACGAATGCCGAACAAGTGGGGTTAAAGCATCTAAAGTTGGGTTAGCACCATAATCCATCCCCACTGCTGCACCTGCCCAATCACCCTGATACACGCCTCTAGCATATTGAGCTGCTGGGATAAGTCTTAAAGTCAATTCTACGCCAATTTTTAAAAGATCAGAGGCCACCTGCTGGTACACTTGATGAGAATATGATGCAGCACCAAGCAGAATCTCGCCGGTAAATGAAAAACCATTAGTGTAACCTGCTTGCTTTAATAGGTCCTTTGCCTTAGCTGGGTCATATGGCCAAAGTGGTATTAATGGATCAAATCCAAACGCAAAGCTAGGTGCCGTCTGTGTGGCCATTTTTACATGACCACCAAGTAATCCTTCTGCTATATTTTTTCTATCTACAGCATAGTTTAGCGCTTGCCTAACTCTGATATCTTGGAGGGGTGAATTCTTAGTCGTGATAAAAGCAAGCACCTGCATACTAGGGTCAACTCCCACAAACACTTGGTGCCCGCT
>MDTC01119747.1_pt1 | contig 11880 bp, 7 predicted proteins | sample 811181 | NCBI WGS metagenome assembly MDTC01 (sample SAMN05326644, study PRJNA326480) | marine metagenome | isolation source: seawater | place: Pacific Ocean: North | collected 2011
GCCGACGATGGTCTCCTCGCCGCTCCGCAGCACGCCACCGTCGTCGGTATGGTCGACGAAGGTGAGGTTGAGCAGCTCGAACGGGTGGTCCGGGTCGATCTGCACGGCGTTGGGGCCGACGTTCGCCTCGAACAGGGTGTCGGTGACCGAGCCCCGGGATCGGGTGGCGAGCAGGGCGACGCCGTTGTTCTCGACGATGCGGTTGCGCAAGAAGCGGCTGTGGTCGACCTGGCCCTCGGTATCGGCCAGGTAGACGCCAGCACCCTGGCTCATGGCGGCGTTGTCCTCGAAGGCGTCGTGCTCGATGACGACGTACTCGGCACCGGCCACCATGATGCCCGCGCCGTTCCAGGCGATGTTGGCTTCGAAGGTGCTGGCGACGACCTCGACCCGCGCCCGGCTTCCGATGCCCAGGGCGCCGCCGTTGGCGTTGCGCACGGCGCCGATGTTGGCGCTGAACGCGGAGTCCCGGATGATGACCCCCTCGCTGGCGGGCGCGATGTGCACCCCGATCCCCAGGCGCACGTCGGTGGCGTAGCCGTCGTGGACCGCGACCCGGTCGAGCTCGGTGCTGGAGGCCATGGTGACGACGGTCGGGGAGTTGTCCGCTCGGGACGCCTGGTTCGGGGCGTCGCGCTCGGCCTCGACGGTGTCGAGATCGAGGGGGACGTCGTTGCCGAGGCGGTCGCCGGAGAGGATGGAGGGTCCGCCGGAACGGTCTCCCTCGCGGACCGCCCGGTCGGTGAAGCCCCCGCGCACGACGAGGCCCTCGGGCATGACCAGCACGGGCTCGCCGGCGGCGGAGGGCCGGTAGGTGCCCTCGGCGAGCCAGACCTCGTAGGGGCGGTCGGGCCCCCCGCGGCGCACAGCCTCGCTGACCGCCGCGTCGACGCTGCGGTAGGCGTCCGCCCAGGAGGTGCCGTCCTGGGCCCCGCTGGCGGCGGCGTCGACGAAGACGACCTCGCACCAGTCGGGGTGGAACTCGGCGTGGAGCTGCACGCAGGGATCGGTGTCGTCGCACAGACCGTCCTGGTCGCGGTCGCCGCTGGCATCTTCGCCTTCGCAGGCATCCTGGTCGTCGCAGATGCCGTCCTCGTCCGAGTCGCTGGTGGCGTTGTCGCCGAAGCAGGGGTCGATGTCGTCGCAGATCCCGTCGCCGTCGCTGTCCTCTGTGGTGTCGTCGCCCTCGCACTGATCGATGTCGTCGCAGCGGCCGTCGCCATCGCTGTCGCCGGCCGCGTCGTCGCCCTCGCACTGGTCGAGCACCTCGCAGACTCCGTCCCCGTCGTCGTCGCCGGGGTCGGCGGCGCAGGGGTCTGTGTCGACGATGCTGGGGCCGGGGCAGGCGACGAGCAGCAGGGCGAGGGCGGGCAGCAGCGGGAAGGTGCGCGACGTCATGATCGCTCCGTGAAATGGGGTTCGATCAGGAAGGCGCAGTCCGCGCGCCGGGTGTCTGATAGTTTTTGAGAGAACCCTGTGGCGGCGTGTGCGTACGCGGCTGCACACGCCGAGGATCATGGCTTCCTCCTACGAGGATCTGAAGGCGGCCTTTCTGGCCCTGCAGCGGGTCGCGGTCTCGGCCCGGGCGGGCTGGCTGGACCGGCTGGGTGCGGACGATCCCGGACTGCACCGCGACCTGATGTCCTTCCTCGCCTTCGAGGTCGACGACGTCGCCGTGCTCGATCCGGACGATCGCACCGGCCCCGAGCCCCTGGTCGGCACCCGCTACGCCGATCGCGGCCTGCTGGGCGTAGGCGGCATCGGCGAGGTCCGCCGGGTGTTCGACCCGTCCCTCGAGCGCACGGTCGCGCTGAAGTTCCTGCGCACCCGCCACGTGCTCGACCCCGATCCCGACCGCCGCGCCGCCGCCCACGCCCGCTTCGTCACCGAGGCCCGGATCCAGGCCTCGCTGCACCACGCGGCCATCCCCCCGGTGCACGAGCGCGGCGAGCTCCCCGACGGTCGGCCCTACCTGACCATGGCCGAGGTGACCGGCGAGACCCTGCGCGCCCGGCTGCCGAGCTGGCCCCTCGAGCGCGCGATCGAGGCGTTCGAGGCCGTCTGTCGCGCGGTCGCCCACGCCCACGAGCGCGGGGTTCTGCACCGCGATCTCAAGCCTTCGAACGTCATGATCGGTGAAGAGGACTCGGTCTGGGTCGTCGACTGGGGGCTGGCCCTGCCGCGGGACCGCGGTCAGGCGGACGCCATCGCCGGCACGCCCGCGTACATGGCCCCCGAGCAGGTCCGGCCCGACGCCCCGCTGGACGAGCGGACCGATGTGTATGCGCTCGGCGCGATCCTCTACGCGATCCTGTCCGGCGACGATCCGTACGCCGGGGTCGAGCCCCACCAGATCATCGAGCGACTCCGATCGGCGAGCCCCCCGGCAGCCCCGAGCGGGCCCTCCGCGCTCGTCGCGCTGTGCACCCAGGCGATGGACCCGGAGCCCGATCGGCGCCCATCCTCCGCGTCGGCCCTCGCGGACGGGGCGCGGGCCTGGCTCGATCGGGCAGACGCGCCGTCGCGGCGGTGGCTCGGGTGGGGGATCGGCATCGGTGCGCTCGTCGTGGTGGGGATCGCCGCGGCGGCCGGGTGGACCTGGAGCCTCCAGGACCTGGCGCGGGATCGGGAGGCCGCGGCACGTCTCGAGGCGCTCAGGACCGCGGTCGCCGATCACCGTGCGGCCGGCGACGAGGCGGCGGTGGACGAGGCCTTCGCTGCGTTCGTCGCGCTGCGGGACAACCTGGGCACACCCGCGCTCGCCGACGCCTGGCTGGAACGGGCGGAGGTCCTGCAGGATCGTGGTGATGCGACGGGCGCGCGCCACGCGTTGGCGCTGGCCTACGCGGAGGCGCGTACGGACGACCAGCGCGCCGAGGCCCTGCTGGAGCTGATGCGGTCCCAGGCGCGTACGGGCCGCTGGGACGCGGTGTCCGCCACCCTGGACGCCCTGAGCCGGCAGGCGCCGAACGCCCTCCTCGACCCCCGCGCGCGCGAGGCCACCTGGCGCCTCGCGGTCGCTGGCCGCATGTTCGACATTCGTGGTGCGCCGCCCGACGGTTCGACCCGCACCCTCGAGCCGGTCGTCCGCGCCTGGGGCCAGGCCCGCTCCCTGGACGCGCCGGATGGGGTGGGGGACGCGCGGGTGATCGGCTTCGACTCCGACGGTGACGGCTACGACGAGCTGTGGTCGCTCACGGCCGAGGGGTTGGTCGCGTGGGGCCTGCCGGCGAGCGGCCCGGCGAACGGCACCCTGCTCGCATGGCCCGGCGATCTGCGCGCGGTGGCGGGCTCCTCCCTGCGGGTGGACGAGGAGCCTCACCTGCTCGTGCCCGACGAGGACGCCATGGTGCTGCTCGCCCCCGGGCCCTCCGGGCTGCAGGTCCGCGGTCGCTGGCCGGCGGAGAACGCGGCAGGGCGACCGTTCAACGCTGCGGCGGGGGACCTCGACGGGGACGGTGCGGACGAGGTGCTGGTCGGTCTTCCGGTCGAGCGTCAGCTGGTGCGGGCCCGGCGGGACGGCGCGGGCCGGTGGGTGACCGAGAGGCCAGAAGGCAGCACCAACCGGGCGAACTCCGAGGTGCGCGGGCTGGTGGTGGAGGACCTCGATGCGGACGGCGTGGTCGACCTCGCGGCGGGTCTGGGTCCGTGGGGTGCCTACGACGTGCGCCTGCTGCACGAGACCGAGACGGGCGCGCTGGCCCTGCGGTCCCGCTACAAGGTCGGTCCGGTGCAGACGCTGCGGCGGGCGCGGGGGGCGGAGGGCGTGGAGCTGGTCGCGCTGGTGCACGATGGACCGCCGCTGCCCAGGGACTTCCCGGTGGATCCTGCGCTCGGTCCGCGCCCGGGAGTCATGCGCTTCCGGGTGCGCGACGGCGCGCTGGTCGATCCGCGGCACACGTCGCTGCCGCTCGACAAGCGGACCGGCTTCTTCGTGGTCGACGTCGACGGGGACGGGATCGACGAAGTGGTCGTCTCGACGCTGACCGACCTGTGGGTCGGGCGACTGGATCGCGACGACGCGCTGGTCGGCCTCACCCTCACCGACCTGGACGGCCTGCTGGCACTCGACGCCGACGAGGACGGCAGGGACGAGCTCATCGTCCGGGACCGCGCGGACGGCCGCCTGTGGGTGCTGGGGTCGGGTCAGGAGCGCCTCGCCGCCCGCCCTCCGCAACCGCGGCCCCAGCTGGAGCCGCTCCCGCCGGGCTGGCTCGCCGATCAGGCCGTGCGCACCGACGCCCTGTACGCGATGGGCTTCGCCGCCGAGGCGGCGGACACCCTCGCCGGGCTCGCGTCGCTGGATGGCTCGCCCCAGGCGCGGGGGGCCGCCCTGTCTCGCGCGGCCCGCTATCTGGAGCTCGAAGGCACCGATCCAGCCGCCGCGCTCGCGCTGTACGAGCGCGCGATCGCCGAGGACCCGGATGCAGTCGACGCCCACCTCGGCGCGGCCCGGATCGCCGAGCGGCTCCATCGCTTCGGGATCGCGGCCACCCACCTCGAGACCCTGCAGCCTGGACGCTCCGCAGCGCTTGCCGCGCTCGCCGACGCGCCGGTGTGGACCCTGCGTGGGGACGCGGCCTGGGAGGAGCTCGCCTCCAGCCTGGACCCGCTGGGCATCCGCACGGACGCCCGTCGCGACCGGATCGGGCTGGAGACGACCGGCGGGGAGGTGCTGCTGAGGGTCCCGCTGACCCGCACCGGCGATCGCCTCGGCATCGAGATCGACGGCGAGCTGACCGACCTGGCCTGGTCGAGCGGCATCTCCATCTCCCTGCTGCCCGCGGGAGGCCAGCACGGGGTGCGCATCTGGATCCACGGGCACGGGGGCGGCGGCCACGTCGAGACGGCGGTGGGCGGGGTGTGTGGGCCGCCAGACATGAGGAACAACCTGGGTGTTGCCCAGGATCACGCGCCGGTGCTCGGGCCTGTCCGCGCCCGCATCGACTGTGTGCCGGGGCGCAGCGCTGCATTCGAGATCGACGGGCTGGGCCTGCGGAAGCAGCTCGCCCAGGATCAGGTCCCGGACGCGCTCCCCGCGGGGGACTGGGAGCTGGTGATCGCCGGCCGGCGGACCGCCGAGGACGTACCCCTGCGGGCCCACCTGGACCTCGAGACCATCCGCGTCGTCGGCGCCGCACCCCGCGGGGTCGACCCGGAGTGGACCGCAGCGTCGGCCGCCCTGGTGCGGGGGGATCCGCGCGCGGCGCTGGCGCTGCATGACGACGACGACCCCGAGCTCACGCGGTTCGTCGCCCTGATGGACCTGGGCAGGGAAGGGGAGGTGGTCGCGGCCCTCCCCGAGCCCCTGCGACCCGACGCCTGGCTCCTGCGCGCGATCCGCCTTCGCCCCGGCCTGGCCGGTGCGCTCGTGACCCAGCGGGGCAGCGCCGCGGCACCGGTGCTGTGGCGAGCCTGGCGCGGCGAGCTGCAGGTGCGGCCGGACAGTGCCGACCTGGCGCAGGCGCTGACGGTCGGGTCGCTGGCCCAGGTCCCCCTCGATGGCTTGTCGCCCGAGCTGCGCAGTCAGATCCTGCTCGCTCGGGGGCAGGCGTGGAGGCGAGCAGGGCAGCGGGCCCGGGCGCGGGAGGCCCTGTTCGCGGCGACCGCGGACGCGCCGGCGGACCTGCTGCCCGAGCTGGCCGTGGCCCGGGCACGGCTGGCCCTCGACGAGGGAGAGCGGGCGTCTGTCCTTGAACATCTCCAGGCCGCCCTCGCGGCGAGTCCCGCTCCCGAGGTGCTCCGGGATCGCCTGCTCGCCGATCCCGAGCTGGGCGGCGCGCTCGTCGGTGCCCCCGATCCCGAGGAGCCTACGGCGCACCCCGACTGAGGGTCTTGCGCATCCAGGTCAGTGCGAACGACCACTCCGCCTGCACCGTCGCCCGGCTGATCCCCAGCACCTGTCCCGCCTCGGCGGCGGTCGCCCCCCCGAACACCCGGAGCTCGACGATCTCGGCCGCGCGCTCGTCGAGCTCCCGCAGCTGCTCGAGGGTGTGGTGCAGGGCCAGCACCTCGACCTGCAGGCCGTCCGTGGCGTGGTCGGCCTCGGTCCAGGTCACCTGCACCTGCCCGCCCCCGCGCTTCTCGGCGTTCCGGGTGCGCGCCCGATCGACCAGCACGTTGCGGGTGACCCGGGCGATGAAGCGGCGCAGGTGGGCGGCGTCCTCGATCCCCCGGTCGCGATCGCTGGCGATCCGCAGGTAGACCTCGTTGGCGAGGTCGGTGGTCTCGAGCGAGGCGTGGCGCTCCCGGCGCAGGGCGCGGTGGGCCGCCGCGGCGAGCAGGTCGGTGAGCTGGCGCTGGGCGTCGGGATCGGTCGCGGACGCAGACAGCAGGTGGTCGAGCTGGCCGAGGGGCAGGTCCATGCAGGGAGCGTATCCGTTGGCGGCCGGTCCGGTCGGCGCGGCGCGGGGTCGCGGACAGTCCTCCGCCGAAGAGGACCATCAGCTCGCCGCGAGAGGGGGATGCCGGCCGATCACGGCGGCTCGACCTCGCCTGCCAGCTCCCGCCAGTTGACGTGGGCGCTGGCCCGGACCCGCTCGGTCCTCCCGATGGCGGCCGCCAGCCGATTCACAGCGTCGACCCCGGCTTCCAGGTCGGCGTCGACGGTCATGACCAGGTGCACCAGCACGCTCTTCGACCCCCGGCGCTGGGCGGTGCCGGCGAGCTTCCTGCCTTCGACCAGCACGTTGTAGTCGCCGTCGCACCACGAGCCGTCCTGGGCCCCGAAGCCGGCGTCGAGACCCAGCTCTCCCAAGCAGGCGATCAGCGGCGCGCCGATGGTCCCGTAGGCTCCGCGCAGGCTGGCGACCTCGGGGGCGTCGGCGGGGTACGCCAGGCTCACGTTCACGATGCCCGGCCCCTGGGGCACGATGCCCCCGCCGGTGATCCGCTCGTAGACGGGCCAGCCGGCCCGGGCCGACGCTTCACGGGCGGCCTCGAAGCCCGGTGCGCGGGTGATGACCTTGGGCACGACGAGGCAGCGGCGGGTCGCCCAGACCTCGCGCGTGCCGCCGAGCACGGGGTTGTCGAAGAGGCGACGCTCCATGGCGAGCGCCGCCTCGGGCTCGAGGAAGCGAGCCTTCACCCGTCCTCGATCCGCGCCAGCACGCTGCCCTTCTGCACGATGTCGTCCATCTGGGCGACGATGTGCAGCACGCCGTCGGCGGGCGCCTCGAGCTCGTACTGGGTCTTGCTGACCATGACCTCGACCACGACGGTGCCGGCCTTCACCCGCGCGCCGTCGTCGTACATCCAGGCGGTGACGACGACCTCGTCGTCCTCCTCCCAGCGGTCCCTCGGAACGGTCATCTCCCGCGTCATGCACCGACCCCCATGTCGCGCACGGCAGAGATGATCTTGCCCGGGTTGGGCAGGCAGTGCTGCTCCAGGATGCGCGCGTAGGGGATGGGCACGTCGGGGTAGGTGACCCGGCGCGGGGCGGCCTGCAGGATGCCCGCGCCCGACTCGGCGACCGAGGCGATGATCTCGCCGCTGACGCCGTAGCTGTGGTAGTCCTCGTCGACGACCACCAGCCGGCCGGTCTTCTTCACCGAGCGGATCACGGTCTCGCGGTCCAGGGGTACCAGCGAGCGCAGGTCGATCACCTCGGCGGAGATCCCGGACTTCTCCAGCTCCTTCGCCGCCTTCAGCGCGTTGTGCACGCCCATCGCCAGGCCGACCAGGGTCACGTCGGTGCCCTCGCGGACGACCGCGGCCTTGCCGATCTCGACGGTGAACGTGTCGTCGGGCACGCCGACCATGGACCCGGGCTCGGTGCCCAGCCAGCCCATGCCTTGCAGACCCTTGTGGTACATGTAGACCACCGGGTTGTCGTCGCGGATGGCTGCGGTCATCAGGCCCTTCGCGTCGTAGGCGTTGGACGGCGAGACCACCTTCATGCCCGGCAGGTGGGCGAACGTGCCGTAGAGGCACTGGCTGTGCTGGCCGGCGTCCGAGTAGCCGCCTCCGGTCGAGGTCATGAGCACGACCGGCACCTTGACGTGGCCACCGGAGAAGTAGGTGTTCTTGGCCATGCAGTTGTAGATGGCGTCGAAGCAGACCCCGAAGAAGTCGACGAACATGAGCTCCACGATGGGGCGCATGCCGTCGATGGCGGCGCCAGTGGCGGCACCCATGAACGCGGTCTCGGAGATGGGGGTGTCACGGATCCGCTCGGCGCCGAACTCGTCGAGCAGGCCGCGGGTGTTGCCGAAGACCCCGCCCAGGGCGGCGATGTCCTCGCCCATGACGAAGACCGTGGGATCGACCCGCATCTCGTGGGCGATGGCCTCGGCCATGGCCCGCGCAATCGTCAGCTTGCGACCGTCTTGAGACATGATGAACTCCACAAGGGTGGGGGGCTGGGGTCAAGCCACGGGGTGGAAGACTGTGGTGAGTGCGTCCTCGGGGGCCGGGTCGCGGCTCTCGCGGGCAAACTGGATGGCCTCCTGCACCCGGGCCTCGACCCGGGCGTGGAGATCGTCGGCGCTGGACTCGGTGAGGGTGCCGTCTTCGATGAGCATCACGCGCATCTTGGGGATGGGATCCTTGGCGAACAACGCCTCTTTCTCGCCCTTGGGGCGGTACTGCTCGGCGTCCCCCATGAAGTGGCCCGCCAGGCGGTAGGTCTCGACCTCGATGAGGCTCGGACCGCCGCCCGAACGCGCCCGGGCGATGGCCTCGCCGGCGACCTGGAACAGCGCGATGGGGTCGTTGTCGGCGACGTAGTGGCCGGGGATGCCGTAGGCGGCGGCGCGCACGTCGTTGTGGGCGACGGCGGTCGAGTCGGACTTGGCGACCGAGATGCCCCAGGCGTTGTCCTCGATGACAGCGACAAACGGCAGGTCCCACACCGCGGCGAGGTTCATGGCCTCGTGGAACGCGCCCTGGTTGACGGCACCCTCGCCGATGAAGGCGACGGCGACGCCGGGCTTGCCCTGCATCTTGCGGGACAGCGCCGCCCCCACCGCCGGGCCCATGCCCTGGGCGATGATCCCGGAGCAGGCGAAGTTCACCCGCGGGTCGAAGAGGTGCATGTGGCCGCCCCGACCGCCCGAGAGGCCGGTGGCCTTGCCGAAGATCTCGGCGGCCATCTCGTTGAGGTCGACTCCCTTGGCGATGGCCTGGTGGTGGGGCCGGTGGGTCGCGGTGACGATGTCGTCCGCCTCGAGGTGCGCGCAGACGCCCACGGCGACGGGCTCCTGGCCGTTCGAGAGGTGCATCTCCCCGGGGATCGGGCCGGCGGCCATGTCGAACCGCGGGGTCTTGCCCTCCAGGTAGATCTTCTCGATGGTCTCCTCGAACCTCCGGCTCAGGAGCATCGTCTCGTACATCCACAGCTTCTGTTCGGTGCTCGGTTGCATGCCCAGCCTCCGGTGGGGGTGGACCTCCCATCAAGCAAGGCGCGTTCCAGCGAATTGTCCGCCTTGGAGCGTCAGGTGCGACCGATCCTGTGCCGCTGGTGGCACAGGTGTTCCGCCCGCTGTGCCAGCCCTGGGACACCAGCCCTGGGACACCGCGGTGCAGCCGCCGCCCTATCCCTCGGGGGTCTCGCTCCCCGCACCAGGCGTGCCCGGCCGCACGATGCCCAGGGCCCGCATCTTGCGGTGGATGGTCGTGCGCCCGATGCCGAGGCGGATGGCGGCCTGGGACACGTTCCAGGAGGCCTGGCGCAGGGCGGCGAGCAGGGTGGCGCGCTCGGTGTGGGCCATCGCCTCGTCGAGCGTCGTCGCGTCGTGTGGAGCCGGGGCAGGGTGGGGTCGCGCCGGGGACGGCACGCCACGGACGCGCTCGGGCAGGTCGTCGAGGGTGATCCGGCCGCCCTCGGCACAGGCGGCGGCGAAGCGCAGCACCTGGGCCAGCTGGCGGATGTTGCCGGGCCAGCGATACGCGCGCAGGCAGGCCAGGGCGGGCGCGTCGATGGTGATGCGCCGGCCGTGCTCCTGGTCCAGCAGCCGGCGCACGATGTCGTCCAGATCGGTGCGGTCGCGGAGTGCGGGCAGCTCGAAGGTGGCGCCGGAGAGCCGGAAGTACAGGTCCGCCCGGAAGCGCCCGTCCGCCACCAGCGCCTCGAGGTCGTGGTTGGTGGCGCTGATGACCTGTACGTCCACAGGCTCGGGCTCGACCGCGCCGAGGCGGGTGACCTCACCCTCGGCCAGCACCCGCAGGAGCCGTCCCTGCAGGCCCAGCGGCATGTCGCCGATCTCGTCGAGGAAGAGGGTCCCCCGGTGGGATGCGGCGATCTTGCCCTGCTTTCCCTCGCGCAGCCCCCCGGTGAACGTGCCGGGCGCATAGCCGAAGAGCTCGCTGTCGAGCAGGGTCTCGGGCAGGGACGCGCAGTTGACCGCCACGAAGGGCCGGGCCGACCGGGCGCTGGTGGCGTGGATGGCCTTGGCGAGCGCGTCCTTGCCCACGCCGGTCTCGCCGAGGAGCAGCACCGGCAGGCCGGTGTCGGCCACCCGCTCGATGAGGCGGACGTGGCGCAGCATCCGGGGGTCCGTTCCGGCGAGATCCCGCGGCGAGAGCACCTCGCGGCCGCGGATCCGAGGGCGGGGCGTCGGGCGTGGGGGCGGCGCGCGGCGGGGGCGGCGCTCCACGGCGGGGGTGCGCACGACCCGGGCGTAGAGCGACAGCGCCCGGCTCACCGTGCCGATCGGCGAGTCGGCCAGGGCGGCGAGGTCCACGCCCACCCGCTCCTGCAGCAGCTGCCCGATGCCGGTCGTCGCGCGGTCGATCAAGCGCTGGTCGAGCTGGGCGAGCAGTCTGCGCGCCGGTCCGGACACCCCGCGGATGGTGCCGTCCCGCCCCACCGCGACCAGGGCGCGGGCCGCGGTCACCGCCGTCGGCCGCTCCCGGGACAGGCCGATCAGCAGATGATCGGCGTGATCCCTGGCGAAGATGCGGCAGTGCACCTCGGACGCCACCCGGTCGACCATGTGGCGCAGGAAGGGCAGGTCGGGGCGGCTGGCCAGCCAGGCAGTGAGATCGATGGCGCCGACGACGCGCTGATCGGCGTCGAGCAGGGGCGCCGTCGTGCAGGTGAACGGATGCAGCGCCTCGAGCAGGTGGTCCGTGCCGGCGACCGTGACCGCGGCACCCTCGGAGAGTGCCGTTCCGACGCCGTTCGTGCCCGCCTGCTCCTCCGACCACACCGAGCCCACCTCGATGGCCTGGCCCATGGCGCTCGCCTCGGTGGTGTGGCCCATGCGGCGCACGATGACGCCCTCCTGGTTGCTCACCAGCAGGGCGCAGCGCGAGTCCTCGATCACGCCGCGCAGGCCCTCCACCGCACCGAGCGCCTCGCCGACGACGTGGTCGAAGCGCTGCCTCCGCTCCCGCACCTCCCGCGCGGTGAGCCGATCGGGGAGCCGTCCGGCAGGGTCGAGCCGGTGGGTCTGCACGCACCGGTTGTGCGAGCGTTGGATGATCTCTGCGGGCGAGGCGTGCATGCGTCAGCCATCCGCATGGCGTGGGCAACACCGAGTGTAGCACGAGGATCGGCGGTCCGAAGACGGAGTGTGGAAGGGCGTTCTGCCACACCCCGGCCCCTCCCTACAGCCCCAGTCCCAGGTACAGCGTCACCTCGCCCAGGCTCCCGCCGGTGAACGGCGCGCCGACCACCAGGTCGTCGAGCCCGTCGCCGTTGAAGTCGCCCGTGGCGATGCCGTAGCCGAGGTAGTCCCCGGCTGCGCCGTGGAGCACGACCGTGTGATCGGCGTGGGCGTCGAAGGGGTCGCCGGTCACGCCGCGCCAGCCGTCGACGTCGTCGGCCTCGGTGGGGTCGAAGAGGAAGACCGCGCCGGACGAGCGGGCTCCCTCCCACGAGGCGCTGCTCGCCGACAGGGCCAGCTCGAGGTGGTCGTCGCCGTCGAAGTCACC
>MDTC01201086.1_pt1 | contig 11879 bp, 8 predicted proteins | sample 811181 | NCBI WGS metagenome assembly MDTC01 (sample SAMN05326644, study PRJNA326480) | marine metagenome | isolation source: seawater | place: Pacific Ocean: North | collected 2011
TCAACGTGTCGCTAGTAATCATTCTTTGAAGCAATGCACCTTCGCCCAAAATATGTTCTTGTCCAACAACCTCATCGAGAGATATTGGCCGAATACGATCAGCAAGTGGACGGACTTGATTACGCCTTGCGGTAGATAACTCAAAAAATAAATCGGGCATATTGTGATTGTAAACGCTTTAGTGGTTCCGATAATTGAATCAGTTTGTGAATTAGAGTTCCAATACTCTAGTTGTGGTGTATTCTTCAACAATATGTGTGGAATAGTTGCGTACATCGGTTCTAAACCAGCGAGAGAACTCCTCCTTGAGGGGCTTAAGCGACTGGAATACCGCGGATATGACTCTGCTGGGATTGCTGTTTTGAATGGCAAGCTCAAAGTAGCAAGATCGAAGGGTCGCGTTTCCGGTTTAGAGGAGATGGTCATCAATGACGATAGCTTTGATGGAACCATTGGAATTGCGCATACAAGGTGGGCAACCCACGGTGAACCATCTGAGCGAAATGCTCACCCACAAGCAGATGATGCAGCGAACGGGCATGGCATTCGGATTGTGCACAATGGAATTATTGAAAACTACGCATCGCTTAAACAATACTTAAACGACAAGGGTCATGTATTTACAAGTGAAACTGACACGGAAGTATTGGCGCATTTAATTGGAGAATTGTATGAAGGTGATTTAGAAACTGCTGTGCAATCAGCACTTCGAGAAGTTACTGGTGCATACGCAATTGCTGTGGTTTGCGAAGAGGAGCCAGAGGTACTTGTTGTTGCGAGGAAGGGTTCGCCACTGATTGTTGGTGTTGGTAATGATGAGTATGTTGTTGCGTCTGACTCTAGTGCAATCGTTGCGCACACAACCCAAGCGTTTTTGCTCGATGATGAAACGGTTGCCCGCCTTACTAGGGATTCTTTTAGAACAACAACTGTTGACAATGTTGAACTGACACCAGAGATACAAGAACTTGAATTTACATTAGAGCAAATAGAACTTGGTGATTTTAAACACTTCATGTTGAAGGAAATTCATGAACAGCCAGAGACGTTGAGAACGTGCATTCAAGGCAGAGTTGATGCATTAAATACTAAAATTGTACTTGGTGGAGTCGCTGATTTTGAATCAGAATTATCCAAGGCAAAACGCGTTTTGCTTCTTGGGCAAGGTACAGCGTTACACGCTGCCATGATAGGTGAATATTTATTTGAGAAACTTGCTGGTATCCCAACTGAGGTCGAGTTTTCTAGTGAATTTCGATATCGAAATCCAATTGTTGAAGAAGACACCATTGCAATCGCAGTCAGCCAGAGTGGTGAGACTGCCGACACATTAGCTGCAGTGCAAGAAGCCAAGCGCAGAGGAGCACTAACCCTTGGTGCAGTCAATGTTGTAGGGTCGACAATTGCTCGCGATACTGATGCGGGAGTTTATTTACGAGTTGGCCCAGAGATTGGTGTTGCTTCAACGAAAGCATTTATTGGACAAGTTGCTGTGCTGACGATGCTCGCAACCTATGTCGGGAGGCGGCACCACCTCGGTCGTGAGGATATGTCGGAGCTGCTTTCATCACTAGAACAAATTCCCGAACATATTAAAACGGTATTAACACAATCTGATCATATTCTTGAAGTGACAAAGGGTGTTGTAAATCGCGATAATTGGCTATTCCTTGGGCGAGGAACTAATTATCCTGTTGCACTTGAAGGCGCGTTGAAGTTAAAAGAAATAAGTTACATTCACGCAGAAGGCATGCCGGCAGCTGAAATGAAGCATGGTCCAATCGCTTTGATTGACAAGGGGATGCCAGTTGTCGTTGTAGCAACCAAGGGAAGCCAATACGAAAAAGTAATCGGCAACATGGAAGAAGTTCGTTCGCGAGGTGGACACGTGATAGCCGTCGCTACAGAGGGTGACCTAACTATTACGAAGCATTGTGATGATGTTTTCTATGTTCCAGATGTTCCCGAGCCATTGCAGCCACTACTAACTGCGGTTCCTCTGCAACTCCTTGCCTATCACGCTGCTGTACTTCGTGGCAAAGATGTAGACAAACCTCGCAACCTCGCAAAATCAGTCACGGTGGAGTGATTTCCAATAGCGGTAGATGATTGTCTAAATTGGCTAGCCCATAAAGTAATCAATATATTTATCCTTGATCAATTTATTTTTGCAAACTTCATTCGAATCGTGGCGGTGTGCTCAAGGAAAACCGCACCAATAATTACTGCCAAAGTAAATGAAGCAGTCAATACTCCTGCCAGAAATAATAGTGTAGCCATGCAAAGCTGAGATACACCTGCATCGACAAGTGGGATGGCCAGTTGCATTGAATTGTTGCTATTTCTTCCACCAAGAAGTTTAAGACCGATGATACCGCCAAGCCATCGAGCATCTGCACAGAGCAAGAGAACAAACACTATTGGCCAGAGCGAAAACGATTCAATTGGATTGAGGAGGACTAGCGCTGTTGCCATAACACTTGGAATGGCTGCGTAATCTACGAATATGGTTAGCCAGTGCCAATTTTTCATGGGTACAATCCAGATAACAGGCAGAAGTAAAAGTGGAAGTAACCAAACCAACGACATTGCTCCCTGTAGATGCCAAGTTGCATAAATTGCAATGGAACTTGCGACTACCCAAGCAACACGTCCGCAACGAATCATTAGTGAAGATCCGCCTTGTTCTGAAGTATCCGCTGCGCGTTGTTCCCAACGTGCAAGTGTCCACGGACCAGCAGCTATACACGCACCAAGTGCAAGCGCACTTGAAACACTGGAGTCCCAAAACCAGATAGCAATTAATGCAATAATCCCACAGGGAACAATTGCAGCCCAAACACCAACCGATAGAGACATGAGTGGTGGTGCAGTTCCCTTCACTCTATTGCGTACACTTCCGCTTAAAAATATGAGTGCAATTAGTGTAATTGCGTAATTTCGAAGTGTTCGCTGGTCTTTCCATTTGGCTTCATCCCAGAGAGTACGTTTGAGCGATTGTTCGTAGTGCTGATCAGCTTGTATATGTAGTAGTATGGACTCGTCTGCGCCGAGTTGTTGGGCAGCAAGCATATCTGCTTTCTGTTGCCGTACAAATTGTTCATATTGTTGCTTTTCAATGGTTCCACCCTGAAAAATTCCCTCCCAATACTCAGGAGCAACGGCCCCAAACACAGCAGGACCGAGCAGAATGCCACCAATAATCCCCGCAACCATGGACCAAGACCTTAGTTTTGCAACCTTAAGAATGCTCGCAAAAATTAGCGGTACGAACAATAACAATGTGTGTTGGACAGTGCTATTGATGACAAGTTCTCGCATTTTCTATACTCTACTTTCTGTGAAACAAAGATCCACATCATGGCAATGCCGCACACGTGTAGTATCGCTTGAATCACCAACTCTTGTAGGCATTCTGAACGTGACGCCAGATAGTTTTAGTGATGGCGGGAAGTTTGTGGATGTTCGGCAAGCAACTGAGCACGCATTAGCACTTGAAGAAGCGGGTGCGGCTATTATCGATATAGGAGGAGAATCAACTCGGCCAGGAGCGAGTCGCATTTCGGCAGAAGATCAAATCGCTCGCACAGAACCAGTAATTCGCTCAATTCGAGAGCAAAGTAAAGTGTGTATTTCGATTGACACGACTCTCGCAGAAGTTGCTCGTGTAGCATTAACTGCTGGGGCTGACATAATCAATGATGTTTCTGCGGGTACTGAAGATGTATCTATGTTCTCACTTGCTGCTGAAACAGGGGCTGGACTTGTTCTTATGCATCGAAGATTGCCTCCCGAACTGGATCAATACTGTGACCAGTATGAAAGTTCACCTGAATCAGATGACATTGTGAAAGATGTTCTGGATTGGCTTGAGATTCGAATTTCTGCTGCAATGGCCACTGGGGTCTCTGAAAGTGCTATCGCAATTGATCCAGGACTGGGATTTGGAAAAAGTGTCGAACAAAATTGGCAACTTGTACATGAAATAAATCGTATTACAGAACTGGGATATCCAGTTTATGTCGGTGCGAGTCGCAAAAGTTTTATTGGAGCGAATGTTGGGTTAGACATACCAAAATCACGAGATGAGGCTTCTGTAGAAGTCGCGAAAAAAATGGCAGACTCTGGGGCGCAGATTTTTCGTGTGCACAATGTTTCGGGACACGTTCGAGTGCTACAATCCCATCTCGCACAACCCGAACCGTAGGAGATAGAAACGTGGCACTAGAATTTACAGACGCTAATTTTCAAGATGAAGTATTGAATACAGACCAACCAGTCTTGGTGGACTTCTGGGCAGAATGGTGTGGACCATGCAAAATGCTTGGGCCAGTTATCGACGAACTCGCTGTCGAGTTTGATGGTAGGGCGAAGATTGGAAAAGTAGATATTGATACCAATCGAGACGCTGCGGTGAAGTATGAAATTCAATCTATTCCAAGCATTATAATTTTTAAGAATGGTGAAATTGCTAATAAGTTTATAGGTATTGCATCAAAAGATGATTTAGCTGAAGCGATTAACGCTGCAATGTAAAGCCCTTTCTGAATATTTGGGGCCGTAGCTCAGTTGGGAGAGCGCTTGCATGGCATGCAAGAGGTCGTCGGTTCGATCCCGATCGGCTCCACTCGTTTCGAAAAAGCAAGACATGCGTTTTGTTTAAAAACTGCCACGCGGATTGTTTTATTCAAAACAATCCGCGTGGCAGTTTTTGCAATGTAAACTAACAATATGCAAACAAAAACAGCACGAGTAATGGCTGGGAATCCATCAACAAATAAATCTCTATACCGCACAGTTCGTTTTATGGTGCACGATGCGATGATTGCAATTGATTTGCCAGATGGAACAAGAACGCTCATCCTCCGAGAAATTGAAATGGATCGAGCCAAAAAACATGCTCGTGCTAATCGAGTCTATGGCTACAGTGATTTTACGCCCGGAAGTGGAATGTCTGGAGACAGGGAAACAGCTGCTGCGCAATCAACTACAGAATGCCTTCGTAGAAATGGGATCAATCACGTAATAGGTGACCGCACGTTACCACTTATCTACGTCGACGAAATGCAAGCTGCGGGTATTACGGTTGAACTTGACAACGAAATGGGGGTGACTGACCGCCGTGTTAAAGATAATGATGAAATTACTCATCTTCGTCGTTCTCAAAAAGTAACAGAAGAAGTCATGCGAATGGCATGTGAGACCGTTGCAACTGCCATTGCAGATAATGATGGTGTTTTACATCTTGGCGACGACCTGCTTACTTCCGAACGATTGCGAACGATGATTGATGCGTTTCTTCTTGAACGAAACTTTTTTAATCCGCCATGTATTATTGCTGGCGGAAGTGATGGTGGTGATTGCCACGAACTTGGTAGCGGAGTGCTAAGAACAGGCGAGCCAGTCATCATTGATATTTTTCCACATGATAAAAGTTCGATGTACAACGGGGATTGCACGCGAACAGTTGTTCACGGTGATATTCCAGAAGAAATCCAAAAAATGCACTCAGCAGTTGTTGCAGCGAAACAAGCAGCAATCGCGGTATTAAAAGCAGGTGCGACAGGCGAAGAGGTACACCTTGAAACAATTCGCGTGTTAATGGAACATGGATTCCAAGAAGGTCTACCAAAAGAAAGTGACCCAATAACATTTTGCTCAATGCCTCATGGAACTGGTCACGGAATTGGACTCGATGTGCACGAACCACCACTGCTTGATAGAAACGGTGCAGTCTTACTCGCAGGGGATGTTGTCACGATTGAACCAGGTTTATACAGCCATGCTCTTGGCGGGATTCGCGTTGAAGACATGTTGCTAGTAACTGAAAATGGTTGCGAAAACTTTAATGTACTCCCAGAAGGGTTGAAATGGTGTTAAGCGTTATTATTTCGACGATTCTAACTGGGAATCCTGAAGTAGCTTTTGAATTAATGCAAGTGCCAGAGGGTTTTTCAAAACAACTAATAGCAACCGAGCCACAAGTTATGGACCCGGTTGCATTTTGTTTCGATGACGATTGCAATATTCTGATTGCAGAATCTTTTAGACAAGAGCAAGGTGTTGAGGACAATCGTTCAAGTTCTTTTTGGCTTAGTTGGGATATTGCATTGCAGTCAGTTGAAACCCGCTTAAACATGTACGAACATTTTGCTGATCAACGAAAAAATGGCATGGAGTACTACTCAGAATTTGAAGATCGTATCCGTAAATTGCAGGATATAGATGGTGATGGCGTTTTTGAAACCGCCACGATTTTTGCAGACGGGTTTAATGAACCACTTGAGGGAACCGGAGCTGGAGTTCTTGCTATTGAGGACTCGGTTTATTACACATGTATTCCACATCTTTGGATAATTGAAAATGGAGAGAAACAATCTTTATTCTCTGGATTTGGTGTACGTACAGCGCTTCGCGGTCACGATATGCACGGTCTTGCGCTAGGACTAGATGGCCGTCTCTATTGGTCGATTGGTGATCGCGGTTACCACATTGAATTTGATGATGGAACAGAATTTCACAGTCCAGGTGAAGGCGCGGTGTTTCGTAGTGAACTTAATGGTCACAACTTAGAAGTATTTCATCATGGACTTCGCAATCCGCAAGAACTTGCGTTTGATAAGTATGGGAACTTATTTACTGGCGACAACAACTCAGATGCTGCAGACAAGGCGAGGCTTGTGTACTGCGTCGAAGGTGGCGAAACAGGTTGGCGCATGGAGTATCAAACGCTTGAGGGCGCTAATGAGCGAGGCCCATGGGTAACCGAAAATGGTTGGGATCCGCACGCTAAAGACAGGCCCGCATGGATACTTCCTGCGATCGACATCATAGGTTCTGGGCCATCAGGTTTAGTTGCGTATCCGGGCGCCGGTTTCCCTAAACGATACGACGATCATTTTTTTATGTGCGACTTCCGAGGAGGAGCTGAACACTCAAACGTATTAAGTTTTGCTGTTGAACCAGACGGCGCACATTTTAAGATGATTGATTTACATCCGTTTGCAGAAAAAGTTTTATGTACCGATGTTGATTTTGGATACAACGGGAAAATGGTCATCAGTGATTGGGGAGAAGGGTGGACGGGCAACGAAGAAGGCCGACTATACTCTGTTTGGAACGAAGGACATGTTGAAGAAGGTGATGTGTCGGATATTTTTCAAGGTGGTTTTAATAGTAAGGCCACAGAAGCGTTAATCGAAATGTTGTCCCATGTTGATCGTCGCGTGCGCATTCGTGCACAGTATGCATTAGCAAATCGCGAAAGTGTAAATGAGTTGCTTGACGTTTTGCAATCGAATAACCAACTTGCACGAATACATGCAATGTGGGCTCTTGCGATGATTCATCGGAGCACTTTGTTGCCACAGATGCAACACATACTTCCTTTGCTTGAAGACGCTGATTCAGAAATACGTACACAAGCGTGTAAAATCCTTGGGGAAGCGCATTACACAAAAGCGTTCTCCAAAATTGTTTCGTTAATAAATGACCCCAGCTCTCGCGTTTCTTACTTTGCAACAATGGCAACAAGTCGACTTGGCAATGCGAAAGACGAAATCGTTTCAATGCTTGAGAGAAATAACAACGAAGATGTCTACCTTCGACACGCGGGTGTAGTTGCACTTTCAAAAACACAGTATGCAGCAACGATGGCAAACTTGCAAACGCATCCCAGCCAAGCGGTTCGTCTTGCAGCGGTCCTTGTATTGCGAAGAATTGGCTCGGAATTCGTTGCCGATTATTTGAGTGATTCAGATGATGATGTTGCTACTGAAGCAGCCAGAGCAATTCACGATGCACGAATTAATGTAAGTGCCTTTGATGTTGAAGAAAGTGCAATAGGTAAACTTGCTTCCTCACTTCCGGTGGCACGAACAATTCCATGGCAAAAGCGAGCGATCAGTGCGAATAAGATGGCGCATGATTGCAAGGGAGGTATCCGTGTTGCTGAGTTTTCGGCTGACGCAAATAAGCCATATGAAATGCGGTTGCTTGCGATGCAAGCGTTGAATAATTGGGGACCACCAAAATATCCAAAAGTTGATATGGATATCGTTGAAGGACGAGTAATTCCTAGAAGTCATACGTCTTTTATTTGCCTTGAAGGCGTGGATGATGCGCTTCGTGATTTGCTTAACAATGCTGAGGGTGAATTACTTATGGAAACACTTCGCTTTGCTTCTAGGAACAAAAAGTTGATTCCAAAAGATCTGTGCGAAACATTTATACTCGATGAAAACTTGCCGATCGATATTCGTTCGTATGCTTTGCAAATTAATGCAAGCGAAGAACTTATTGCTTATGCACTTCAAAATGAAAATTGGCAACTCCGTGCCGTAGCGAGAGATATTTTGCTCCAACAAAATGATGTCACAGCAGAAGACTTGTTGTTCGATGCAATAGAAAACGGGGAAATATTTGAAGCCCAAGAAGCTATCAAATCACTTTCAAAGAATCTAATTGCATCTTCAAAAATTAACAAGGCAACACTGCGGGACGAATTAAAGATGGACTATGCCGAAACATGGTCTCATGAAATAGAGGATGAATGGCTGCTTCGTGGAGGAAATCCACTTGAGGGTAAACAAGTTGTCTTTCAAAACTCAAATAGTGAGTGTTTGCGTTGCCATAAAATAGAAGGAAGTGGTGGACTTGCGGGACCAGCTTTGGATGGGATTGCCCAGCGTTTAGATGAAGACCAGCTACTTGCAGCCTTGCTCACACCTAATGAAGAGGTGGCAGATGGTTTTGGGGAGTATTCTGCAATGCCTCCGATGGACGTGCTGCTGACGCACCGAGAGATTCGCGATGTTATTGCTTATCTGAAGACTTTGATGGAACAACGCTCCGACTAATTATCGCCTTGTTCAATACAATTGCGATTAGTCCAAGCAAGTAACTCAGACCAATTGCAACAACAACAACCTTGATACCTGACTGTATTTCTGTTTTTACTAAGTCTTTACCTTCAGTTGCGATAAGAAGTAGCGCGAGTCCGAATACATCAAGCATGCACCATCTTGAAAAGACATCTATGATGTGTTTTGCTACAATTTGGTTACGTATTGACATGGGTATAATCCACGACAACAATAAAACACAAAGGCGAATAATCGGAATAATAAAAAGTGTGCCAACCATTATGACAAGAAGAATCCAATGTTTTTGTTCTTGTAGTAGGGTTGCAATTTCGTAAATGCTAAATGATCGTGAGACCAGGAATAATTGACTAATTCGCAAAAATGTTGCGTGTAGCGATTCAATAAGCGCTGCAGCAGAAGCAAATACAAGTACGGGAATTATCCAGCCAATATATAGATTGTCAAATATCATCCATAGACGCTTACTTGATTTGAATGTAACTGGAAACTCCTCGTCATATTTTTTTCGTGCTAGAGTCATGATGATTTCAGAAGTAAACATGCTTAGTGTAATAGCGCCAATAAAGTAATAAACACCAACGTGAATGGTTGAGGAGATAAATGATTGGTTGCTCGTGAGTGAGAGAAGCAATATAACCACAAATATATCCATGTATGACCATTTGCCGAGGAGTTCTATACCGTGTAGAATTTTTTCCCGAGTGGTTGTTTTCCACGGGAGGAACCAGATTGCAAAAAGCGAAAAGAGTTTTACTAACGGGAAGATAATGGAGAATCCCAAAATGAGACCAGAAATGAAATATAGTTTGTGTTCCCACATTAAGTGAACCGAATGAGGCAAACTATAAATCACTTTGGGATGGAATGCTTCGTTGATTTCTAGAAATGGAAGGGTGAGGCCAAGAATATTCGCAACAAGCGAAACAACAAGCAAGATTGGGATTATCCAACCCCACTTCCCCGCAGTAATTCGCATGGTGTTCTTTTTAGCCATGTAATCATCATACACAATAGTTAGTTAAATGCGTAGGATTGTGTACAATACCACACATGATTACAGTCCTTATTACAAACGGTTTATGGCTCTCGTTTCTTCTTGGCTGGTGTTTGCTTTGCTATGCAGACGCGAAAAATCAGAACAATTAATATTGCCGTCACTTTAAGCGTAACCTCTCGCTAATTATTTTAATTTCGGCTTCTCTGTCAAGGAACGCATCAACAACTGTTGGGTCGAAATGTGTCCCCGAATCTCGTTTTATAATCGAAGTGGCTTCATCGTGAGTCATCGTTTTTTTGTATACACGTTTCGAAGTAAGTGCATCGTATACATCAGCTACCGCAACGATTCTAGCGGGAAGGGTAATATCTTCACCCTTTAAACCAAATGGATATCCACTTCCATCCCATTTTTCGTGGTGGCCAAGTGCAATCTGTACGGAAGTGTCAATCCACGGATCGCTTCCAAGTTCTTTTGACAATGTCAGGAGAATGTCAGCGCCAATCGTTGTATGTCGTTTCATTACTTCAAACTGTTTATTAGTAAATTTTCCTGAATGAAGTAATACGTCGTCATAAATCCCAACCTTTCCAATATCGTGCAAGATTGACGCAGCCCCAATGATTGAAACTTCTCCAAGGGGCAATAATGCAGGATGTTTATCTGCATAGGCACTTGCGATGATAGTTGTGTAATGTTGGATTCGAGAAAGATGCGTTCCAGTATCGTCGTCCCTTGACTCAGCTAGTTTTGCAAGACCGGTAATCATTGCCATTCTCGAAGGTGGCGGGTCGCCATTTTCTTGTGCAATGTCGACCATGAGAAGGGCTGTTTCAGCTTCTATTCTGGCTTCCTGCTCACGATATAGTTCAGCACGTAAAGAAGCAATCTCTTCCTTTTGCGAGAGATTAGCATCAGTTGTAATAATTTCAGGGAGTTGAGTCATGTCTGCTCGCAGACAACCCATCAACCTTTTATATTTTTCAAAAAAAGCAGTTATTTAATAGGTCTAGTGAAGAGATTGGTAAAACTTGCGTTGCTACCACCTATACCAATAGTGGCTCCCGTGCCCCGTAACACGAGTCGTGCCCACTTTCCTGTCACGCTACATGGTAATTCCGTGATATGCCCGTCGATAACAACATACGAAGAAGCGTCATCGTCGTTGCATTTGTAATCAAAAACCAATTCATACTTGTCGTGAATATTGATTGTTTCCAGTGTGTCGCTACTCTTTTGACAATGAAGCACGTTATCTGTTGCAGCCCATAACGAGGGAGTTTTCGTAGTCCAACCAGACAAATCAAGGCCATTAAAAATAGATGTAAATCCTTGGTCTTCATTCGCAATTTTGGAAGATGAAATCGGCGGTGCCGATGGCGGAAGTTCCATGATTCGAATGTTTTTAAAATGTGCCTCCGTTCCTTCTGCCTCTAAACAAATATACCCCTTTCTAGGTGTAACATTTGTAGCACCAGAAACGAATGCGCCATTTACTGACAGGTTAATTTGACCATCAATACAAGTAACAATGTATTGGTTCCATTCTGGAGATGGTCGTGATCGACGTTCACTCGGTAAGCAGCGTTCGATATGTTCACCTTTTGGATGTGGGTCATCAGGTGTCATTTTTGCGCCCCAGATGGAAAAGATATCGCCATGAGTTGTGTACCAGTCGAGTTCTTGTCCATCCATGATTTGTATTTCGATACTTCTTGTAAACGGAACGCCCTTTGCTGGAATTGGGTCGGACCATACAAACAAGCCGGCGTTGCCGTTTTCAACCATGTGACGCCAGTCTAGTTCCAAAATAAAGTTTTCGTACATCTTGTTTGTACGAAGCACCCCAGTTGGTTTGCCTGTCGTGATGAGCATGTTGTTATTTGCTGTCCAAGTTGTTTTGTCGCCATTAACAATGGTCCAGCCATCAAGATTTTCATCGTTAAAGAGCGGCGTCCAAGCAGTAGATTGGGTAAGGAATAATGCAGTAGTGATGA
>MDTC01245048.1_pt1 | contig 11879 bp, 15 predicted proteins | sample 811181 | NCBI WGS metagenome assembly MDTC01 (sample SAMN05326644, study PRJNA326480) | marine metagenome | isolation source: seawater | place: Pacific Ocean: North | collected 2011
AGTAAAAGTAACCATCATGTTCCATCTTCTCAACAACCATATGTTGACGGAGACCCACGATGCCTCTCGGTAAAAGGACAAGATCTTGATTTGTACACTTCGCTACATGCAGAGGCAGGAATTATTGCAGAAGCTGCCAAGAAGGGGATACCACTAGAAGGAGCTGAAATGTATGTGACTGATTTCCCATGTCCAACATGCGCAAAACAGATCGCATATTCAGGTATAAAAAAAGTATATTTCACCAAAGGATATGCCGTGCTTGATGGAGAACGAATACTGAAAAACAACAATATTGAGATAATAAAGATAGAAAAAAAGGCCACTGAATAAATTCAGGGCCTTTTGTTTTGCAAACAGGAGCTTTGTTTTACTCATTAAAATACTTTTCAACGAGCTTGAATTCTTCCGGGGTAAGACAGGTACCTGCAATGAAGCGATCGGTTGTGTCTTTGCCGTGATAGCCTGGTTCCCATAGACGCATCTTTTCCCAGCAGGCAACAACGAGTTTTTTCTGCTCAATCTTCTCGGAAGATTTTGCAATGGTCTGTTTGACGTCGCCTGTTCCGTCGGGGACAATCAGGTTGCAGTGTAGATGCCGGACGCTTTGGGCATTTTTATTTGCATCACCAAAGCGCATGACAATTGCACCGCCTTCAATATTGTACTCGTCGGTGAATCTGAAGATCAGATCAAAAAGACTCTTCTCATCATCTTTGCTCAGTTGATTAAGCTTCGTGACGTGCTTTTTGGGTGTCATGACGAAGTGGTATTTCAGGTGTTTTGCCATAAACTCCGGCGGACAAGACCATGCGCGCCAGTACTTGCCATCAATGATAACGTTGTTTTTTTCGGGATCAATCACACAGAAAGGGCATTCGCCTTTCTCAATCTGATTGACCATATCACAGTAATAGCGATAGTTTCGGGCATTGAGAACAATCATGATTTCCTGGTCTTCGATCAATTCCTGAGTTGACATTGTTGTCATGTAGCGACTCCTGTATAGAGAAAAAGTAAAAGGTCAGTGATTCCACTGACCAACACTACGTACTTTTTAAAAAAAGTCAATATTAGGACTTTTTGTAATTCTTGGGTTGTCCAAATTTAAACTTCCAAGCTTCCGTTTCTTCAAGTGCCTCAAGGTCGGGCTCAATCATATGAGCATGAATGTGAAGAACACTACTTCCATAGTTGCCATGTTCTGGATTAGAGCCAAAACGAATAGCAATACCACCACCAGGAATACTTCTTTTGGAAGCTTCTTCCTGGAACATTGAAATTAATTCAGCTCCAGCTTCTGAACCCATCTCATTTATATGTTCAATATGTGTTTTATAAATCGCTAGAAGCTGATGTTTGATTTTTTCGTATGGCCACTGATTTTCGGTAAGGAGCCAATATGTTCCTTCTTTGATAATGGGGTTTTTATGATATTTCTCAAGATTTTCTCTGCAAAAAGGACAGTGACCTGCCTCATTTATTTCTTCCATCACTTTCTTCTGGTCCTCTCTTCGCACAGAAGACATATGTATAAATTTATTTTCTTCTTTCATAGAGTGTAAATGTTATATCAAATTCATTTTTTTCATCTTTCTCATGTCTCTGAGAAGACACACATTTCCAGGTGGCAGGGTCAATGGCGGGGAAGTAGGTATCTCCTTCAAGTGTTGTGTGAACAACGGTGATATACAACCTCTTAGCTAACGGAAGAAACTGATTATAAATTTCAGCCCCGCCAATGACAAAAACATCTTCTTCCTGAGGTATCTCATCAATACTATGCACCACCGTGCATCCATCAAAGGAAACATCTTGTCTGGTGAGAATGATATTTTTTCTGTTTGGCAACGGTCTCCCAATGGATTCAAATGTTTTGCGTCCCATTACAACAGTGTGTTCCACTGTTGTTTCTTTGAAAAAAGCAAAATCACGAGGAAGGTGCCAGGGGAGAGCCCCTTTGTTCCCGATGACATTATTCTCTGAGACTGCGGCAATGAGAGAAATCATATTAAATAGCAACTGGTATTGCCTTTATCCCTGGATGTGGATCATAGTCTGACAATTCAAAATCGGTTTGTCTAAAGTCAAAAAGATTTTTCTTCTCAGTATTTATTTTCATTGTTGCCAGTGGTTTTGCCTCTCTCTCAAGCATCTTTTCAACAGCAGGAACTTGATCGGTGTAGATATGTGCATCAGAGAAACTATGTACGTATTCATATGGCTCAAGACCCGTGACGTGTGCAATGGCGAGGGTAAGGGCTGCGTACTGAACCATGTTTGACGGAACACCAACAGGAACATCGGCAGATCTCTGAATCATGTGAAGTGTCAGCTTTCCATCAATAACACGAAGATGTACCCACCCATGGCATGGACAGATAGTTACCTTCTGAGTTCGGCCCTCTGTTCGCGCTGTGTATTGAGGTACCCACGGAGTAACAAAGTGTGTACGAAGATGAGGTTGTTCTTTTATCTGTTTTAGAATCGTTTCAAATTGATTAAAGGACTCTCCCTCTGATGTTGGAAAATCATGAAAAGCTGCTCCATATGAACCTGGTCCAAGGTCTCCTGTTTCAAGCCCACGCTTTGAACATTTATCCTCTGTTGCCCACGGGTCCCACCAATTGCAATCAAAAGAGCGAATTTGTTCAAGTGTGCGAGCACCATTAATGAAGGCAAATATCTCTCCAATAGCTTGCCTCCAGATGGTAACAGGAAGTCTGTCAGACTCATTTGGTGCCATGTTTCTCTCATTGATAATCGGAAATCCATTCTCTAATTTGAAATGAAGAGATGGGGGAGCAATATAGGTAATGGCATCAACCCCTTGTTGACTATTTGTCGTGCGGCCATTCTCAAGAATTGATTGTAATAAGTTCTTGTATTGTTCATCGGGCGTCCTCTCAGACACTGGCTTCATATGAGCCGTATTTTCATATGTCATATGACACTATTATACACGCTAAGAAAGATAACGTATCGGGGTAAAGTCAACGGTGTTTCCAAAAGCTTTTCTTGTTACACTTTATTCATATGAAAGACAAACAAGTAGCAAAACTCATCAAGGATGAAAAAAAGCGTCAAAACTCCGTTATCAACCTCATTCCATCAGATAACCACTCTTCAGAAGACGTTTTTGAAGCCCTTGGTTCATGTTTCTCAAACAAGTACTCGGAAGGGTATCCAGGAAAACGATACTATGGAGGACAAGAGTACACTGATAAGTTAGAACTACTGACACAAGAACGAGCACTCAATGTCTTCAATCTTTCTCCAAAGAAATGGCACGTCAACGTCCAACCTCTTTCAGGATCTCCTGCAAATCTTGCAGCGTATATGGCACTGATGCCAAAAGGAGGAAAAATAATGGGAATGACTCTTCGTAGTGGGGGACACCTTACCCACGGACAAAAGGTTTCAGCTACCGGACAATTCTATACTCAAATTCCATACGAAGTAAATCCAAAAACAGAGAGACTCGATTATGACGCACTCTACAAACTTGCAAAAAAAGAAAAACCAAATGTCATTGTGGCAGGATTCACTGCGTACCCTCGAAAAATAGATTTCAAAAAATTCCGACACATTGCTGATAGTTGTGGCGCATACCTGATGGTTGATATGTCACACATTGCCGGCCTTATTGCAGGAAAAGTACATCCATCACCATTTCCATATGCGGATATCGTCACCACCACGACCCACAAAACACTCAGAGGCCCGCGAGGCGCTATGATTTTTGCAAAAAAAGACGAGCGAGAGCTCGACAAAAAAGTCGACAAAGCAATCTTTCCAGGACTACAAGGAGGACCACACATGAATAAGATTGCTGCACTTGCCATCACCCTCAAGGAGGCAATGGGTGCACCTTTCAAAAAATATGCACAAAACACCATCAAAAACACCAAGAAGCTTGCAGAGGAATTAAAAAGACGAGGATGGCGTATTGTCTCAGGAGGAACAGACAATCACCTCATGCTTGTTGACGTGTGGATGGATGGAAAAGGGGTTTCAGGAAAAGAAGCAGAGAAGAGACTCGAAAAGGTTGGTATCATCGTCAATAAAAATACTATCCCTGGAGAGAAACGTTCACCGTTTGACCCATCAGGAATCAGACTTGGAGCAGCAGAGGTAACAACGAGAGGTATGAAAGAAAAAGATATGATAGAAATCGCAGAGAAGATTGATAAGGCTCTCCGAAAATAACATGTCAATAAAACTAAAAATAAAAAAGCTAGATAAAGACCTTCCAACACCACACTATGCTCACCAGGGTGACGCTGCTTTCGATCTTTTCGCCAAAGAAACAACAACCCTCAAGCCAGGAGAAAGAAAAACTATTCCAACGGGAATTGCTCTTGAAATACCAGAAGGGTACGTCGGACTTGTGTGGGATAAAAGCGGTATCGGAATAAAAGAGGGAATGAAAACTCTTGGGGGTGTCATTGATGCAACCTATCGAGGAGAAGTATTAATCGGTATAGTAAACCTTTCAGAAAAAGAGTACACCTTCGAGAGAGGACACAAGGTTGCTCAAATGATTATCCAAAAAAAGGAAGATGTCTCAATTGAAATAGTCGAAGAACTCTCAGACACAGAAAGGGGAGAAGGACGCTTTGGATCAACAGGAAAATGATACAGATAGGAGATACATACAAACATTTCAAGGGAAATAACTACGAAATCATAGCACTAGCGAAAGATTCAGAAACACTGGAGGATATTGTAGTATACAAAGCTCTCTATGAGCCATATCAAACATGGACACGAACACTTCAAAACTTTGAAGAAGAAGTTGATAAACCAGAGATACCATATAAAGGACCGAGGTTCACAAAATGCTGATTGACTTTCTGTAATAGAATGCGGGCTTTTTCTTTTTCTGATACTCTATCAACATGATACGAGACCAATTACAACAATATATTGAAGAGACAATTGGAAATAACACTCCAATTCACCTCGAACATCCAAACGATGAATCATTCGGAGATTTTTCAACTAACATCGCCCTTATCTCTGCAAAACAAACAAATCAAAACCCACAAGAAGTTGCAGACAGCATCATCGCACAACTCCAAGCAAACAAACCAGACTATATTGAAAAAATAGAAAAAGCAGGTCCCGGATTCATCAACTTCCATTTTTCAAAAGATTTCTTTTTTCACTCAATACAAGACATCCTTGAAAATAAACAAACAACAACACCTCTTCAAGGAAAAAAAGTCCTCGTCGAACACACAAGTCCCAATGCATTCAAACTCCTCCACATCGGACACTTCATGGCCAATACCATTGGAGAGTCTGTGGCACGACTTCTTGAAGCGCTTGGTGCAGATGTACAGCGCGCAACATATGCAAGTGATATTGGCCTTCCTGTTGCAAAGGCTGTCTGGGGGATGATGCAAATGGAAGCCCAGATGCCAGATGAAAACGATTCAATTCAACGAAAGGTAGAATTCATTGGTAATGCATACACTCATGGATCAGAAATGTATGAGAGTGATGCAGAGATAAAAACACAAATTGATAACATCAATATTCATATATACAAAAAGGATAATGACGATATCCATACACTCTACCAAAAGGGAAGAGAATGGAGCACTGCATATCTTGAAGAGATGTATAAAAAACTCGATACCAACTTTGACTATCGGTTCTTTGAAAGTGAAGTCTTTGAAGAAGGGACGCGTATTGTACGAGAAAATCTCGGAAAAGTATTTGAAGAAAGCGAAGGAGCAATTGTCTTTCGTGGAGAAAATCATGGACTTCATACAAGAGTCTTCATTAGCTCCAAAGGAGCACCAACGTATGAAGCAAAAGAACTTGGTCTCCACAAAAAGAAAGCTGATATTCCATATGACACATCTATTGTTGTCACCGGAAATGAACAGTCTGCTGTTATCGAAGTCGGACTCAAAGCTTTTGAACAGATTGATAAGGAACGAGCAGAAAAAACACAACATATTTCACATGGATTGATGCTTGGACCAAATGGAAAAAAGATGTCATCTCGAAAGGGTGGGTCACTTTCTGCAGAAGAACTCATCAGTACTGTCAAAGAAGAGGTTATCAAAAAAATGACCGAAGCAGACACCTCAATTGAAAACACAGAAGCGGTTGCAGAAAAAATTGCCATCGGAGCACTTAAGTACCAAATCCTCAAACAAGGATCAGGAAAGAACATTGTCTTTGATATCTCCCAGGCACTTTCTTTTGAAGGAGACTCAGGTCCATACCTTCAGTACACACTTGCACGAACAAACTCACTACTTGCCAAAGCGCCAAAAGGAAAAAACACTACCTATGAAGAAACAGGAGAAGAAATCTACAAACTACTCTATCAATTCGAAGAAGTAATCGAGAGGGCGGGAAAGGAATATGCGCCACAACAGCTCACCACCTATCTCATTGAACTTGCATCACGATTCAATACGTATTATGCCCAAGAAAAAATCATTGACCCGGAAAACAAAGAAAGAACTGCTCAAAAAATAGCAATGGTAGAGGCGGTACACAAAACACTACGAAAAGGACTTACCACTCTTGGTATTCCAGTGATTGAGAGAATGTAGGGTATACTACATATAAACATTGTTCTTCAAGGAGCATCCCAATGAAATTGTTATTCCTGTATTTTCTCGCACTTGTTTGCTCACTGACACTCATTGCACTCATTTTCACAGGAGGTTATGTCATTTGCATGAGTGAAAGAGGGTCACATGCTGTATCTCTTTCTGTCATTCTTACCTTCACGAGTATTCTGTTATTCATTGTCCCAGCGTTGTGGATGGTGTGTGGAAGATATCTTATTACCATCTCAAAAAAAGACGAATAACAGGTACCCATGCATTCTATGCATGGGTTGCTTTTTTCTTTTTTCGTTTTACTATCTATCACAGAACGGCGTGTCATATACATAAAGGAGATAGATGATGGATACACTCGTGCCTTTGTTGATTGGAGATGATAAAAGTGACTTTGATCAAGCTGTTGCACGTCTTGCGTTGGTTTACTTTTCGGAGGAACGATTAGTGACTCTTGCAGAAAAAGCACAAATGTCATCTGGACAGATAAAGCAAGTGATACTTTCGTATATGCAGAGCGGACAGCATGTGGAAGATCAGAAGCTTGCGAACGCAAAAGCTACGATATCGATTCCTTCATGAGAAGTAGTTATTTAAGCCCACATGTTCATAGCGTGTGGGTTAGTTTTTATATTGACAATAGGATAATAATAGTTTACTATCTTGCCAGATTGTTTTTTTGAGAATAAGGGGAATCGAGTGTCATATGAACCAGTAATAATTAAGAAGATTTTTGGTCCACACCCGACAACACGACAGAGAGCTATTGCGCGACAGAAAGTCGCCACACTGAAAAAGAAGGGGATACTTGCTCAAGCGTGTGACAAGTATAATTTGCAGTATCAGAAAGTGTGTTGGTGGTTGATTAAATACATTAAATCAACCCAATGTCGTCATGATGAGGTGTTGGTAAAAGTTTTGGAAACTGAAGAAGGCACAACAATTGCCTAGAAAGGAAACGGAATGAAAGAGAGTCTTATTGCCTGTGCGCGGGAAAATTACCCTGAGCTTGAGGAGGCAACAGATGATAACGTCTTGATCAAAATCATCTGTCTTACCAGTCATGATTTTGATCTTCTGTGCCAGAGCGCAGGGATTTCCTACAAAGAAGGCCAGGATTGGTTGGAACGAATGTTCCAGACAGCACTCGTCTGACATAGATTGGTTTGTAACGAATCTGTGTCCTTACAAACACACCTACTGGGTGTGTTTTTTCTTGCTTTTTCTTTATAAAACACTAGTATCTTATCCAGAAAGGAGAAACACTCATGGCTAAAGATAAAGCTGTTGTAGCCCCAAGGTTGCCGCACCAGGCAAGTACTGAAGAACTTGCTTGTCGAATGTTAGGGAGAGGTATCGATACAGAGTGTGCTCATGCAGTTTTGTATCAAATGTATGAAAACGGGACGCTTGAATCTTTCTGTACACAGAAAGGAGTAAGTGATAGACGGATCATTGCTTGGGTTCTCTCATGTGCAGAGGAAAATGAGTCTTTGCCCACTGCATAAACGTACTTTTGTTTAAACACGCCCTCGCCGGCGTGTTTTTTTCTTGTCACTTACATGCTAGTATCATTCATATCATGACTGACAAGCAAAAATCAGACATCGCACAGCGAGAAGAAGAAATTCTTTCCTTCTGGAGGGAGCATGACATCTTCAAAAAAACACTTGAAAAACCATCTCCTGAGGGCAACTTTGTATTCTATGACGGTCCTCCTTTTGCTACTGGGCTTCCACACTACGGACACCTTCTTGCAGGAACAATGAAGGATGTTATCCCTCGATACCAGACAATGAGAGGAAAGTACGTTCGACGTATCTGGGGATGGGATTGTCACGGACTTCCTATCGAAAACCTCATCCAAAAAGAACTAGGCGTTCACACCAAAAAGGATATTGAAGAGTTAGGGATACAAAAATTCAATGACACCGCTAGAGAAAGTGTCTTTCGATATGATGATGAATGGAGAAAAGTGGTGCCACGTACGGGACGTTTTGTTGATATGGATGATCAGTACACCACCATGGATACAAACTTCACTGAATCAGTATGGTGGGGATTCAAAGAACTCTTCAAGAAAGATCTCGTCTATGAAGATTTCAAGTCAATGCACCTCTCACCACTTCTTGAAACACCACTATCAAACTTTGAGGTAAATCAAAACTACAAAGATATTGAAGATATCTCTATCTTTGTTGAGTTCAAACTCAAAGACGAACCAAACACCTCACTCATTGCGTGGACTACAACACCATGGACACTCCCAGGGAACGTTGCGCTTGCTGTTGGAGAGGATATTGACTATGTAAAAGTTGAAAAAATACCAGAATTAAGTAAAGGTGAGACTGACGCAATGGTACAGAATTATTTTTATATTGCTAAAGATATCTTTGATAGGGAAGTCTCTATAAGTGATGATGCACCGGACTACAAAAACTTTCTTGGATATTTGTGTAGAGTAGAAGGGAAAAGTATTAAAGGAAAAGACCTCATCGGAAAAGAATACGAACCAGTTTTCGACTACTACGCACAAGATGACACACTCGAAAACAGAGAAAACGGTTGGAAGGTATACGGTGCTGATTTTGTCACAACTGAAGATGGAACAGGAATCGTACACATTGCTCCTGCTTTTGGAGAAGATGACCTCAATCTCGGACGAGAGTACAATCTTCCATTTGTTCAACATGTCAACATGGACGGAACAATAAAAGAGGAGGTGACGGACTTTGCTGGAAGAGTAGCAAAACCAAAGAGTACCAAAGAAGAACCAAAGAAACATCAAGAAACTGACATCGAAGTACTCAAAACTATCGCCCACAAAGGACTTCTTTTCGCCAAAAAGAAATACGTACACTCATATCCTCATTGTTGGCGAACAGATGCACCACTTTTAAACTATGCAATGAGTTCGTGGTTCATTAAGGTAACAGCCATAAAAGACGACCTCCTCAAAACAAATAGTACGACAAATTGGGTACCAAGTGATATTAGAGACGGACGATTTGGAAAATGGCTTGAAGGAGCACGTGACTGGGCAGTGTCACGAAACCGATACTGGGGAGCACCAATGCCTATCTGGCAATCAGAAGACAAAAAGGAAACAGAAGTCATTGGTTCAATAGAAGAGCTCCAAGAAAAGCGACCTGATATACTCCAAGACATTTACCTCATGCGTCATGGAGAAAGTGAAAAGAATATACTTGGTATCTATGACCGAGAATTAGAAACATACCCTCTTACCGAGACAGGAAAGAAGCAGGCACAAGAAGCAACACAACAACTACAAAATATTGACCTTGTCATTGCCTCACCAGTACGTAGAGCAAAAGAGACAGCAGAGATTGTCGCACAAGAACTTGGATGCCCTCTGGAACTGAGAGATGAACTCATGGAAGTTGATAGTGGAGAATGGGAAGGAAGAAAGGAAGAAGATATAGAAGAGCGAGATGAGTATCTTGCGCTTCCTGAGGAAGAGTTTTTCACCACCAAACGAGGAACAACAGGAGAGTCTTGGAAGGAGGTAGAAGAGCGAGCTGTTGCATGTCTTCTTGATGTACTTCAAAAACATCCAGATAAAAAAATTCTTTTTGTCACCCATGCGGGAATCGTAGTGTCTTTGTCGAAATATCTCAATAAAAAACCACTTGGGCAAACACGAGGTCTGTTTCGAAGTGAGTTGTATAACAAATATGCAACTCCAATCCATTTCGTCATCGACCGAAATGAAATGAAAGCATTTGATTTCCACCGACCATACATCGACAACATCACTTGGAAAAACGAAGGCGGACAAGAAATGAAACGAATTGAAGCAGTCTTTGATACGTGGATTGATTCAGGGTCAATGCCATTCGCTCAGGTACACTATCCCTTTGAAAACAAGGAAGTATTCGAACAAAATGATAGCCCACTCTTTCCTGCCGATTTCATTGCTGAAGGTCTCGACCAAACACGAGGGTGGTTCTATACACTCCTTGTTCTCAATACGGCACTCTTCAACAAAGCACCATTCAAGAATGTCATTGTGAATGGACTTGTCCTTGCAGAAGATGGAAAGAAGATGTCAAAGAGTCTCAAAAACTATCCAGAAATATCATATATTCTTGATAAGTATGGAGCAGATGCAATGCGCTACTATATGCTCGCATCACCTATTGTTAAAGCAGAAGATCTAGCATTCTCAGAAAAAGGAGTTGATGAAGTGGTAAAGAAAATCATCAGACGTCTTTCGAATGTCCACTCATTCTACGAACTCTATAATGGAGATGAGAAACACAATACAATACCACCTCAGACACAAAACACATTAGACATATGGATGCTCGCCAGACTTTCAGAACTTACCCAAGAAGTCACAAGCGCTCTTGATGCATTTGAACTTGATAAAGCATCACGACCATTCAACGACTTTATTGACGACCTTTCAACATGGTATCTTCGACGTTCACGAGACAGACTCAAAGAGGGAAGTGATAGCGAAAAGAAAGAAGCGCTCCATACACTTTCATTTGTTTTGCGAGAAACAGCAAAACTGCTTGCTCCATTTATGCCATTCCTTGCAGAGGACATCTGGCAGAAAATGAAAAACGAAGGTGAACCAGAAAGTGTCCACCTTCTCACTTGGCCAGAAGAAAAAGGAACTATAGACGAAACACTTCTCTCTGACATGAAGCTCACACGAAGTATTGTGACAGATGCACTGGAGCTCCGATCAAAGGAAAACATAAAAGTACGACAACCACTCCAATCTCTCACTATTCCAAACACAGAACTCAAAGGAAAAGAAGGGCTACTTGTTTTGATACAGGAAGAATTGAATGTAAAAGAGGTAATCATCGGAGATGAACTCACACTCGACACTACCATCACTCCTGAACTCCAAAAAGAAGGAGCAGTACGAGATATCATTCGAGGAATACAGGCGCTCCGAAAAACAACAAAGCTTGTCCCAGAAGATGAGATAATACTGACACTACAAACAACAGAAGAACTACAAAACGCGATTGAAGAGTATAAGAAAGACATACAATCACAGGTAAACGCTACAACTATTACCTACACAGAGACACCAAAGGGAGAAGTGGTAGAAACCGCACTCGGGGACATCACCCTGTCTCTTGAGAAGAAAGGGTAGTTGACAAATCTAGTATTTTGTGGAATATAGGGATAGGTAAAAGGTGTTCTTTTACATATGTTCTATATAACCACGGTGGTTATATAGACAATTGTTTCTTTGGTACATGTACCAGAAAGGAAGGATGACATGTCATCTTACAAAGA
>MDTC01021507.1_pt1 | contig 11877 bp, 4 predicted proteins | sample 811181 | NCBI WGS metagenome assembly MDTC01 (sample SAMN05326644, study PRJNA326480) | marine metagenome | isolation source: seawater | place: Pacific Ocean: North | collected 2011
AAGTACCACGATGATTGGCGTCCCTGGGAGCGTGAGATGTATGTCTCAAAGGACCCGCTCGCCGAACACTTGCGTCGTCATCACGCGACCTCTATTGTCGTGCAGGCGGGGGGACGAGCTCGTAATCAAAATGTGAATGTATTGCTGTTTAGTGGCGAGCCTCTCGATGGTTTGGCTTGGGATGTCCCTGTTGAGCTTGTGACGACGAAGGAGCTGCTCGATGAGTTTGGGATCACGTTCACACCGACACCTGATCCTGACGATGATGGCGGTGGTCACGACGATGGAGGAGACGAGAAGCAGGAAGAAGAGAAGCAAGAAGAACACAACGAAGAGGTACAGAGCAAGCAGGAAGAGCAGGGACCATCAGAGGTCGTTTTGGAAGAAGAGTGTGAAGAGCTCTTGTCTGGATGTCAGAGCACAAGATCAGATGACGAGATCATTTTGCGAGATCACATCAAACAAGATCACTCGATGCAAGATCACTTTGTGAGATCACTTCCAGGGTATGCCTTCAGTGAAGACAGACTGATCGATGAAGAGATTATGAGAGCTGACGCGTTTGGATCGAATGAGATCGAGACAGAGCTGGAAGAGAGAGTTCGTGTGATGGAATGTCAGCTCTCTCTTGAGGAGCTTGCAGAGACACCGATTGGGATCGAGGGAGAGGGTGAAGGACATCAAGAGGAGCGAGCTGGGATGCAGCTCGGAAGCTCAAAAATGCATCTTGGCGAGAGGTGGCCTGGAGAAAAAAGGAGCATGAAGGGGGCTGTTGACGTCTTCAAAATGCGATCTGGGAAAATAGAAGAGGAACAGGGTTTTAGGTGTGATGTTGAGCAAATTGAATCACCTCAAAAGGGGGTCTCTCTTATAGATTTAAAAAGGGCTCTGTCTGAGCAGAGTGATTCAATTCCAAAATCTCAAGAAGTTTTCCCAGCTACTGAAATACCCTTGCTAGTAAAGCAGGACATTCACAAACCATCGGAAAACCTTGGGAAAGAAATATCCTCAGATGAAAGGAAACGTTCATCCGTTGTTTCCCTTGGCTTGGATCTTGTGAGGCGAGATTTGAAGATAGGGAAGCTATTGGATAAAAACCTTGGAAGTCTTGAATAAAAAGTTCACAAGGATTCGGATTATCGTCGTCTTTACACCATCCATGATATTTTCTTTGGAGGAAAGCATGATAATGAGAGTGAATAACGATAGGCGAAAAAATTCATGTATTTCTTTATTTTTCAAACACTTACCTGTCAATTGTATGTATTCTCTGCAGCAAAAATGAAAGTATTTTGTATGATTACATGTTATGTAAACTATGATGTTTTTTGCAAAAAAATGAATTTAAAAACAACAGATTACATGATTATTTTTCCAAATCAAAATTATTGCCCGGGCAATAATTCCAAAGAAAGCCTTTGGTCTGGGTAGGGCAATCTTTTGAGATGTAGGATTTTCGAAAAAAGTGAGGCTACGTTGAATCCGGTCATTTCGGATCCGAAAGATACTTTACGGAGACAACATCGAATTTGTCACAAAGAAAATGCTTGACCTTTGGCTTTTTCTTTGGAATATGATTAAAAAATCAAATGTGATGAAAGAGTCAAAATTATTGCCCGGGCAATAATTCCAAAGAACAACATTCACAAAGAAGGGGGCATCATGTCCGCAAAGAAATCAAAGAAAAAATCAGAAAACATCACAAAGAAAAACTCCAACGTCATCCAAATGGAAGGAAAGAATGTTGTAGTTGAAGTCCCAAAGCCAAGCACATCAAGCTTCCACGAACTTGAGATTGATTTGGATAAGATCACTCTTGGAGATCACCAGCCTCGTGACAGAGAGAAGATCAATAAACGGGGAAGCACAAAGAAACTGAGAGAAAGCATCAAATAAGTTGGACTCCTTCATCCGATACTTGTGACAGACAATGGAGATGGGACATATCTTCTGATTTCTGGAGAGAGGCGTTTCCAAGCACACAAAGAACTCAATTACAAAAAAATCCGTGCGAATCTTCCATCGAAGAAAACACTTCGGGCAATTGAGAATGATGGGAGAACTCTCATCGAGCTGGCTTTGTTTGAGAATGTTCGTCGTGAAAATTTAACGCCGATAGAAGAGGGAAGAACCTTCAAGAAACTTCTTGAGCATTTGGGAGTAAGTCAAGAAGAACTTGGCAAGCGTCTTGGTTACAAGCAAGGTTCAATTAGTTTGAAGATTCGTTTTCTTGATCTCCCTGAGGAGGTTCAGGATATGATTGAGGCTGGCCTGATTAATGGAAGACAGGCCAGAGAGATCATCCGTCTCCAGAAAATCGAAGACGAGGAAGAGAGGGTAGAGAAGCAGATCGAAGTTGCCAAGAAGATAAACATCGAAAAGTTGACAGCAAAGAGTGCCAAGAAACTTGTTGATTCGGCTCTTGGCAAGGAGAAGAAAAGCGGAGGACAGCTACTTCGACTGGGAGTTAAAAAAGCTGTCCACTTTATCAGCGAATTGGATTGTAAGTTTGCTGACATTGATTTGGATGAGCTTGATGAGAAAGAAAAAGAGCAAAAACTCAAAGAATTGGAGCAGCATATTCCGAGTTTGATAGAAAAGTTGCAAGTACTCAATGAGAAGGTAAAATCGTCTCTTTGAGTACTTGGCGTGGCAGGGGGAGAATTATCAACGATTATTTTTTTAACCATGTGAATTATTTTCATAAATAAAAAGGCGAAACTATGTATAAATATTTTTTTCTGCTAACTGCATTCTCATGTTTTGTTTTTGTTTCTTGTGAAGGACAAGAAACTGGAAAAAGAAACAAAACATCCTTTCGAAATGAAGACAAAGGTGAAATTCTTTTCTCTTTAGAAGACGAAAAGTTCACAGAGCGAGATTTCCGGGATTGGGTAAAAACGATTCATAAGAGAAAGAGGAAACTTGGATCAAAATTAAAAAAAAGACTTTTTAAAAGGTATATTCGTAATAAAATGGTTTTGAAATCAGCAATGGAAGAGGATTATAGTTCAAGAGCATCTGTAATTCGAGTAATGGAGAGAGAAATTGTTCGATTATTTTTGAGAGAGAAACTTCATAATCAGATCAAAAAAAGAGTTCCAACAAATAAAGAAATTTATGATTTTTATAAGAAAAACATAAATTTATTCACACGCTTTGAAAAGCGTCGTGCTTCGATCATCCAAATTTTATGTACAAAAAAAACCGATTGCAAAGAACAAGCATTAAAAATAAGAAAAATGAAGATGCTTGGTAAATCATTTGGAATTCTTGCGAGAAGATATTCTTCACATTCTTTTAGTAAATTTAACAACGGAGATATAGGATTTGTATCTCATCCCAGGGCAAGTAAAGGGAAGTATGAAACCTTTCGCAATTGTATTGCGAAGAAGTTATTCAAACTAAACAAGGTGGGCGATGTTTCAACACCTTTCTTGTGTAATCGAAATGTTTTGTTAGTAAAGTTAACTATGAAGTTACCATACAAACAAATGTCTTTTGAGAAGCAAAGAATGAGGGCAAGAAGTCTTTTACAGAGAGAAAGGGAAAGTATATTTGTGAAAAGATTCTATGAAACAATGGAGAAAAAAAGCAATTTGATAATTCACAAAGAAAATTTAAAGAGATTTATTCATAAATAAAACGGGGACAAAAAGAACTTAGTTGCATCCCCATATGTACGTCATGTGACCTGCAACAACAATTTTTCTTCCTTGATCAAAGTATTGAATACGAGATAACCAGTCTAGTGGATGTTTCAGTTCCGCAACTTTTTCACTTGTTGAAAGTTTCCATATCTTTACAGTTTTGTCGATAGAAGCACTTGCTATATATTCTCCGTCAGGAGAGAATGCAACGTCTCGAACTGCGATTTTGTGTCCTTTCAAAGAGTTGATTTTCTGACCTGAATGAACATCCCAAACATAAACAGCTCCATCTATAGTTCCCGCGGCAATTTTTCTACCATCTGAACTAAAAGAGATCCTAAATATGGTATCACCATAACCTTCATATTGTTTAACTATGCTATTTTTTTGAAGATTAAAAAGTTTGATAGAGTGATAATCTGCCCTTTTTGGAAGGCTTGTACCTACATGTGGCGCTATTCCCAAATGTTTACCATCAGGTGAAAATGTGACACCATAAGAGTAGCTTTTTGGAAAAAAATTAATTTGCTTAAATGATTTATTTTTAAGATCCCAAAGAAGAACGCGGTGATCTTTTGATGCAGACACAAGATATTTTGAATCTGGACTAAATTGAGTTGCGGTTATTGTATCTTTATGTTCATTAATTTCATAATGTTGTTTTCCATTGTTTGTCCATATCTTGATCTTGAGGTTTTCTGTTCCCGTTGCGATGAACTTTCCATTTTTGCTATATGAAATTGTTTTAAAAGGGGCACGAATAACTGTTGATTGCTCATCAGGTGTATGTGCTTGTATATCAAAAATTAATTTAGGTGTACTTGCAATATTCCAAAATCGTAGTTTACCGGATCCGTAGATTGTTGCAAAGAAACCATCCCTCGATACTCTTGATAGATTTGATGTTACTTTGTATCGAGCCCAATTTGATAAATCCTTTTTGTTTGACTCTAGAGTATATAGTAACTTTCTTGGTATGCATTTTTCTTTATGCATATTTTTTTCGATAGTTGATGGAATGTGCTCATTACTTTGTCCACCATCGTTGGGAAGATGATTTTTTTCTGAGCAATTTGTATTTGTACAGTGTGATAGGACTATATAGGTGCTGCAAGAGTAAAGTGTCATTGTAAATGAAGAGAAAAGGGCTATGTGGATAAAAACAGAAAATTTGTTCATAATGATAAATCCTTTTTTTATGTATATACACTGAAGACAAAAAAATATCAACTAAAATAAAAATACTAGACAAAACTCACCGAACACCGTATAAGTATATCATACGATTTAAGGTTCCCTCAAATAATGTTAATTACCATGCCTTTAAAAGTCTATTTATATTAATATAGATAGACTTTCTTTGAATTTTTGTAAAAAGAGGTTTTACCATGAAAAAAACATGCCTTCTTCTTTTCTTTTGTTTCTTTGAATTTTTTGGTGAAGGACAAGCAAACTCTCAAACCAATAGTGCTCATATGAAATCGACAAGTACCGATGTCGGAGCGAAGAAAAGTTCAAAAACATCGAGATTTGATTATAAATCAACATATAATGTTGATGGGCATACTGGTGGATTTAACTATGCAATTCATTTACCCGTTTACAAAGGGCGTAATGGAATGACACCAATAGCTGGCATTTTTTATAACAGTCAAGCTAGAGTTGGTTTTCCTGCGAGAGGATGGAGTGTTCCTATGACTTGTATTTTGAGAAGTACAAAAAAAGGACGCCCTTCTTATTCACCGGTTGGTTCTGTCAATTCAGACACTTTTATTTTCTCTTCTCCTGGTTTAAATCTAGAGTTAGTAAATGTTCCAACTGAAGGAACTTCTACCTATGAATATAGAGCTAAAAATGAGAGTCTTTTCTATCGATATGTTTATAAAGAAAGTAGTAATTCATGGACTGTGTTTAAAAAGAATGGGGCTTCAATTACACTTGGAGGAACAGCGAACTCTCGTGAATTAAATTCATTGGGGGTTTTTCGATGGTGTGTTAATAAAGAATCAGACAAAAATGGAAATGTTATAGATTATGAGTATATTTTTTATCTGAACAAGTTGTATTTGCATGAAGTTTTTTATGGTGGTCATGAATCCAGCTATGGAATGAAAACGCTGTTCCATTTTTATAAGATACGTTACGATATGGTTAACAACCTAGGAAATACTTACGTCGACTATCGTTCAGGTGAGAGGGTTGTTAAAAATGGGAAAAAATTGAATTCAATTTCATTTCTAGTGAAAATTCCCAACACACTTTCATTTAAAGAACGTAGGCGGTTAAAAATAACTTACTCATCTTTGTCACTTGTGAGTGGGATTCAAAATTCAAGTGGAGATGCTGTTATTTCTGAAGTACAAGAAGAGGCTATTTCACAAGATGGAATCAATACAATCACAAAACCAGCTGTGAAGTTTTCATATTATGGAAATGCTCTTAATTATTTGACTCCAGAGAAAATCATTTTTAACGGTAGTGAGTCATTTAATTACACAAACTTGATTTCTCAGAAGCTTACTCGCACATACATACACAACGATGATAAATATGTTTTAAGAGACTTCTTGGATATGAATGGTGATGGCCTTTTGGATTATGTGCAGGCTGATGGAATTGTTCCACATCCGATTTCTGTAAGTGAACCAAATAGCATTTGGCCACCAGTAAATGCTATAACATGGAAGGTTAGGTTTCAAAAATCAAATGGATCTTTTCAGGTTGCAGTTGATTGGCCTTTTACAGGTTCAACAAATTATGAAAAATGTTCAAGTTGTTCAAAATCGATAAGAAAAACGTATGCTCCGTATGCTGCTCCTGGAGAGTCTACAGTTACTGAAAACATGATTGACTTTGATGGTGATGGTCGACCAGACTATGTTACTTGGTCGCGTTGGTGTCGAAATAATGGAGCAGGCTTTGATCCATGTGTTTCCTATGTTACAACCCCTCAAATACCACAATCATATTCCTCAAGTCCTTTGGCGTCACATCTATCTAAACACTTAAATTTTGGAGTATACTCTGTTCAAAATAGACATTTGACAGATTTTAACGGTGATGGACTTCCCGATAAAATTTATGCTCTTCAATCTTCCACATCTAGAGATATATTGGTTTTTAAGGGAACTTTAACTGGCTATGAAATAAGCCCATTGATTTTTCCAGCTACAAATCCTTGCACAACGGGACTGCTTACAAATACTTTGATTTGTGGCGAGTCTATTTCTCTTTCAAGTAGTAAAAACCCCTTAAGTTCAGGACCTTCAGCTCCTGTTTCTTTCTTTACAGCTTCAAATATGTACACTGATATGCTTGACTTCAATGGTGATGGACTTCCAGATCGTCTTGTGAGGGATAGCACCGGCTCTGTGACTATTCGCTATAACAATGGAAAGAGTTTTGTTAGTTTGTCTGAAAATATTGGGAACTTTTCGACCAGTTCTGAAATTGGAATTGGATTAGGTAACAGTGCAAAGCACAGAAGAGTTGCTCAAATTGTTGATGTTGATGGTGATGGACAACTTGACTTTGTTCGAAAACTTGCAGAACCAAATGGTCCTTATGATAAATTGAGGGTTCAGTTTGGTAAAGGGATCGGTGGCATTTCACCGACAGTGATTGATTGGCAAGTCCATAACGGAACTGTGAAGCTAAGAGATACTGAGTATACTGACTATACTCAAAGTCCTCCTTTAGTAGGTGATATGAGTCATAATGAGTCCAGTCAGTATTTGTTCAAGGATTTGGATGGAGATGGTAGACCTGATTTTATTTTTCGAGAAAAAAACTCAGAGGGATTTTGGGAGTGGAAAGTTGTAAAAGGTGTATACTCACCTACTTTTAAAATGAAAAAAATTGATTTTAGCAACGGTTTCAAAATCGAAATTGTTTACAAAAAATCTACACATTACAATTCTGACGCTCAAAATTCGCAAAGTGTTCCTCCTGCCCAGATACCATTTCCCTTTGATGTTGTGTCTTCAATTAAGACAATCGATGACAAAAGTGGTTCTTCTACTCCTGTTACAGGAGTAACGACATATCAGTATTCAGATCCTAAGTATGATGGTGTAAATAGAGACAGTCGTGGTTTTGGAACTGTTGTGATTACAAATCCTAAGAATCTTCAAACAACAAGGGTTTTTGCTCAAGGAGAGTATTCACAAGGGTTATTGCTATCTGAAACAGTAAAGGATATGGGAAAGCAATCGTATTTTCGAAAAGTTACATATCAGATAGGTTCAAAAACCATCTACAATACAACTCCTAAGGTTATGTATTTTTATACAGAAATGCAGACAACTGAGATTGCAGAGCACCAAGCGCAAAACTCTGTGGTTGTAAGTAACGTTTTTTACGAATACGACAATAATGGTAATTTGATTCGAAAAAAACATCAATCATCGTATCCTTTTTGTGTTGAGTACGTATATAAGAGTATTAATCATCCATTACAGTACACTGGACAAAGTGACATTTACAATTTTGCATTAGCAAAAGTTACAGAATATGATAACGCTCTTTGTAATGGATCGGTTTCTGGGATAACGAAATTTTATCATGATTATAATCATAGTGACTTGATGTATATTTCAAAAGGAAATTTGACTCGAACAGAGATTTGCGAGGATGCATCCTGTCAAAATGTTGTTGCGAATGAAAAAAAATATGATAATTGTTCGTCAATATCTTGCCCATTTGACAAGGGATTGTTAACGAAATCGATAGACGCAAATGGAAATGAAAAAAAGATTGTTTTTGACTCGAATTTCTACTTGTATGTCTCAGAAATAGAAAATTCTATGGGTCATAAGGTAACTTTTGGTTATGATTATGGTTTAGGAGTAGCCACGACTTCGTCGGGGCCAAATCCCAATCAAGAATCTTTAACAGAATACGATCTTTTTGGACGAAAGATTTCATCTTCTGTTAAAGTATTTGACAGTAACGCTTCAAATTATACCTTCAAAACAGCAAAAACTTGGTCATATGACGATGCTAATATGTCTTTTGAAGAAAGAATATATCGAGTATTTGGAGATGTATCCTCTGGCATAATTGTAAATCGCATTTACTTTAATGGCTCGGGGAAACCTATTCAAAAGCGTTCAACATATTCAAATGTATCAGGGGGAACAAGTTTTTCAGTCACGGATCTTCAATATAACAATGTCGATGAGTTAATCAGAGTATCTAAAGGATACCTCAGTTCATCTTCTGGATATACCCATCATTTAACAGGGAATCTAGGAACGTCATTTGAATACGACGGACTAGGTCGCTTGATTAAAAAAGTCCATCCAGATGGTAGCCTTTCAAAGATAGAGTACTTTCCTCTTTGGAAAAGAATGACAGATGAAAACGGAAAACATAAAGATGTATTCTACAATGTCTTGGGTAAAATCTCTTCCGTTAAGGAATACAATCAAGGTTCTACGTATATAACTACATATACATATGATCGATGGGGACGCTTGATTGCAACCTTGGATACTGAAGGTCATTATGTTTCGTTTGAGTATGATTGGCTTGATCGGTTGATTCGTCGTATTTCAGTGAATCATCAATCATCTTCGAGTTCATCAACGGATCAATATGATTACTTTTATGATAAAAATGGTAATTTGGTTCGTACTCTTGACAATCGTGGAATTGAAATTGAGTTGATCTACGATTCATTAAATCGTCTCATCAAAAAAGATATATATCTCAGCCTATTAATGGTACGAATCAACAGAATATTCTTTACAACTATGATGATCCCAATATATCCAATTCTATTGGTAAAATGACGATGGTGTCGGATATATCAGGTGATACTCATTTTGAATACGATCTTCTTGGGCGACTTTCGAAGAAAACGATACATTCGAACAAAACAAACACATCCTACTCGTTTGAGTATCAATACAAAGATTTTGGTCCGATTTCTTTGATAAAGTATCCTCAAGGTACTGGTTTCTTGACCATTGGTTACGATTACAATGCTTCTGGTCGGTTATCAAAAGTATATCGAATTGTAAATGGTCAAAATCAACCTTCATTTGCAAACTTTGTGTACGATGAGGAAGGAAAAATTGTTTCGAGAGCTTCTGATGATGCAACCAATTTTAATTATCGGACAACCTACGGATATGACTCTCGTAATCGCATAACTCAAATTAAAACAGATGACTACACAAACTCCAATGTTTTGTTGGATTTGAACTATGAATATACGAATACAATTCATCTATCAAAGTATGAAGACAAAAAACATGGTATCGTTGCTTTATATGGTTATGATGATTTATATCGTCTGACCAGTTTGCATGCAGGCGAGACTCAGAATGGTACACCTTCTAGCGTTGGCTTTGAGCGTTACTACAGTTATTCTCCGATAGGTAACCTGCTGGAAAAAAACTATGTGGATACAAATAAGCTCTATCACTATTCTTACGGAGGACAACCCATCAGTGGGTTTCATGGACCACATGCAGCAACAAGTGTTGTTGAGGCAAATGCCGGTGTGCAATACGATTACTTCTACGATCATAATGGTAATTTAAGTCGAAGAGATGAAAATGGTCCATCCGGTTCTATTAGGACACTTTACACATTTGATCACGATAACTATCTGCGATCGGTTGAAAGTGTTGATCTTGTGTCAGGTGGATTGACGAAAGCGACAACATTTGAGTACGATGCAACAGGCCGTCGTACATACAAGTTAGTGAATGACTATTTGCAATCAACAACAAAGCAAACTTTGTATTTGAACAATCTTGTTGAACTTGATATCTCTAGCGGTTTGTTTACCTCATACGTTTTTGCTTCAGGGAAAAGAATTGCTTCCATTTTGGGAATAGGTGAAATACAAAGAATTTTTCATAAAGATGTTCGAGAAAGTACAAAGTTAATGACAGATCGTCATGGTACAATATTGCAAGAGAGGTTTTATTATCCATTTGGTGATGAGTACAATACTTCTCAAAGTTCTATTTCTAAAAGAGGATTCTCAGACAAGGAAAAAGATTCTTCTACAGGTCTTTACTATTTTGGAAAGCGTTACTATGATCCTATTTCTTCTCAGTGGATAAGTTCTGATAAGTATCTATTTTATCCTCCTGAAAGCGCGTTACTCGATCCACAGATTTTGAATCTGAATTCTTATTCACGAAATGATCCTGTAAACTTCGTGGACTTGAAGGGGAAAATACCTCTACCTGCAATCTTACTTGTGTTGAGGTTGGGGGTACGTTTTGGGCCTGTTATCGTTGCAGGTGCTAGATATGCATACTTAGCGCATCGAAGTAGATCTGCTCAGAAAATTGCTTTAAAATGGATTCAATTATCTCCACAAATAAATCATTCTGTTCATAGCTTTAAGAATATTTGGCCTTTTGTAAGGCGTGTGAGAAGTGCTAGAGGACATGTTGATATTGCTTTGGGGTTAGAATCAAAGTTGGCTGAATTTGCAAAAATGACAGGAGGCAAAGCGTATCAAGCATGGCAAAGCTCAGGTCTGACAAAGATTGATGCTGGAAATGTAGGTCTAATTAGATTTGCAAAAGCATTTTTTGAAGCTTCAAAAAATGCTAAACGAATTTATTTTGATTTGTCAGGGTTTAGTATGGGGCAAGCTTTGCTACATGGTGAAAAATTGGGGAGAACAGTAAAAGGATTCCCTGGCCAAAACGCAACGAATTGGGAGTTCTTACAAATTATGAGTAGACCTGAGCTTTTACGCAAGGTTACATTCGTAAAAAATGGGAAGGTACTAGATAAGAAATCTGTTATTGAAGTTTTCAAAATGATTAAAAGTCAAATCAAAAAATAGATGGACGTTTTGGATGAATTCCAGGTTCTTATGTAACCGGGCGAGCTAGAACGTCTTGAAAAGGTAGTGAAAAGAAGCAAGCTCCTTCAAAAGATCAGATCGAAGGAGAAAAAAATATAGCTTACAATCGTTCCGAACACTGGCGACGAATCATCGAACAATTCGAAGTCTCTGGCCTTACGCAAAGTGACTTCGCCGAGCAATACGACATAAATGTCGCCACCCTCCGATATTGGATTTACAAATTCCGAGACCAACAAGTTGCACAAAACGTCGATTTCCTCGAAGTCAAATCGATGAATCATCCTGAAAGCTCGAATGTCAGTATGTATTTGCCAAATGACATCATCGTTGAGTTTTCACAATCCCCTGATGCTCGATTCTTCGCAACACTTGCCCATGAAC
>MDTC01169537.1_pt1 | contig 11877 bp, 12 predicted proteins | sample 811181 | NCBI WGS metagenome assembly MDTC01 (sample SAMN05326644, study PRJNA326480) | marine metagenome | isolation source: seawater | place: Pacific Ocean: North | collected 2011
AATCAACTTTTTCTTGTAAAATTTGTTGATGAGAATAATTATTAGGCAAAATCTTTATATTTTTATATTTTTTTACAAAATCTTTTAGAATTTTAACAGTAGCCGGTTGGTATATTTTGTATTTTCCTGGTTGGTTTACATGATTTTTAATGTACCAGTCATAAGATGTTTCATTTGAAATTTTACCAATATATTCCATCCATTCATAAAAATCTGAAAAAAAATTTTTTCCATAAATATGTGGTGCATCAAAAAATTCATGTGCACAAATTAAAATCTTTTTTCTTTTAGTTTTTTTAATTACTCTTTTATTAAATTTTTTGTGAAAGGATGATTTTTGTAAATCTGGATAGTCCATATTCAATGCCTCTGCACCAGAAAATCTACTTTTTAATCTTTTTTCTGCTTCTAACTTACCTTTTTTTAAATCAATCTTATTCAAAGATTTAGAAATTTTTTTTAAATCTTTACAATCAGATAATTGATATAAGTTTTTTTTTGTAACTTGAAATAAATGCTGAATATCTAATACATAAGCTAAAATCTTTTTATTTGCTGCAACTCTTAATGGCAAAACATATGAATATACGGGATGACTACTTATAACCGCCTTTACATTATTTTTTGCGAAATAATAATACCAAAATAAAAATAATTTAAGATAATCAAAAAAATATTCTTTAAACTTTGGATCCTTTAAATCAATGGTTGGTATGTAGTTGGATTTAAGATACGTATCATAAATCAAGTCACCAAAATAAATTCCATATATTCTAACTTTTAAAATATCTTCTTTAGTCTTAATTTTTGGCCATGTATTTTTAAATAACTTTTCTGCTTTAATATCGATTTCTTTATTTATTTCAGGTTTAAATATTTTTTTTGTATTAAATGATCTATAAATTTTAAAAGTATTTAAATTTAAGAAATTCCCTATAATCCATCTTAATGATTGGATTAAATTGAATTTTAGAGGAGTTACAAAAAAAGAGAAACCGACATATCCACTAATATTTGCTTTAAATTTTTTTGCTAGAATATTTGAAATTGTTGCTAGACCTATGTGATTTATTTGAAAGGCATTAAATTCAATTAAAATTTCATTATTTCTGGCATTAGAGGTGTTTTCACTAAATAATTTTTTATTAAATGAACAATAATTTTCAATAATTTTTTTACGTTCGAAAAAATTCATTATTAATCTAAAGATTTTCATAATTTATTAATATTAAAACAACTAATATGATAAACTTTTGAGAACAGTTTTAATCTGATTCCTAGTTAAAAAATCATTATTTGTGCCAGAATTGTATTGAAAATTACTTTTTACTTTTTTTCCCATCTCATTAAGTTTGTTTTTAATATATGAACTTTTAATATTTAAAGATATTGATGGCTTAATTAAATAATGATTATTAAATTCTAAAGTATACTTAGAATCATCTTGGGAACATAAGCTTTCATGTATTTTTTCTCCTGGTCTTATTCCAATTAGTTTAATTTTAGCTTTTGAATTAACTGCTTTTGCTAAATCAACTATTTTTATTGATGATGATTTACTAATTAATATTTCTCCACCAATCATCATTTGAAAACATTTTATTGAAAAATCAACACCTTGTTGAAGCGAAATCCAAAATCTAGTCATATCTTCACTGGTTATTGGTAAAGTTTGACTCCCTTCTTTATGTAATTTTATAAATAAAGGTAAAACAGATCCTCTTGAGCCTATCACATTTCCATATCTTACTACTGAAAATCTTGTTTTATTTCTTCCTACGATATTATTTGCAGCTATAAAAAGTTTGTCTGATGCAAGTTTTGTCGCCCCATATAAATTTACAGGATTTACGGCTTTATCTGTAGATAGGGCTATAACTTTTAATACTTCGTTATTTATCGCTGCTTTTATAACATTTTCAGCTCCTATAACATTTGTTTTAACAGTTTCACCTGGATTATATTCAGCTGCCACAACTTGCTTTAATGCTGCGGCATGAATAGCAAAATCTATATTTCTCATAGCAAAATTAAGTCTTTCATTATCTCTTACATCACCAATAAAAAATCTTATATTTGAGTTCAAAAATTTTTTTTGCATTTGATCCTGTTTAAATTCATCTCGGCTATATATGACAATTTTTTTAACTTTGTATCTTCTTAATATTTCTTCAGTGAATTTTTGACCAAAAGATCCTGTGCCACCGGTAATTAATATTGATTTATTATTAAACATTGAAACTTATATTTGACTATTTTTATTTAAATATATATTGTTCAACAAATGAACAATAATGTCAATGAAGATAATTTTAATGTACTAAGAAAAATTGACCAAAATCCTAGAACTTCACAAAGAGAACTTGCTAGTTATCTGGGGTTTAGTCTCGGAAAGCTCAATTATTGTCTTAAACAATTAAAAAATAAAGGCCTAGTAAAAATTTCTAATTTTAACAAAAACCCTAATAAAATAAGTTATATTTACATTTTAACCCCAAAAGGAGCGGCAACTAAAACAAAGCTTACTCTTAATTTTATGAAACGAAAAATGAGAGAATATGATGAATTAAAAAAAGAAATTGAAATGAAAGGTAAATAAGATTTAAATGTCGGAACTACATTACTTCAAAAAAAAAATTGCTAATCAAAATCTATTTGTTGACGAAAAATATAAAGATAAGACTTTGTATGGATTGCCACTCAAGATCGAGTATTGCAAAAAGTGTTTGGTTAATAATCAAAAACCCACAATGAGATCAGAACACAGTATTAAGAAGGGTGATAAAAATAGAACTGTTAATTTTTTTAATGGTGTTTGTGAGGCTTGTATTGTCAAAGAAAAATATAAAGATATAGATTGGAAGGAAAAAGAATTCGAGTTTCGAAAAATTTTAGATATTTATCGAAGTAGAAACGGTAGTTATGATGTTGTTGTTCCAGGATCAGGTGGTAAAGATAGTTTTTATGTTGCTCACCAACTAAAATACAAATACAATATGAATCCTATAACAGTCACATTTTCTCCTTTTATCTATACAGACTGGGGATGGGAAAATTTAAAAAATTGGACTAAATCAGGTTTTGAAAATTATTTAAACACACCAAATCCAATGGTTTATAGATTGTTGTCAAGGATAGCTCTTGAAAACATGTTTCATCCATGGCACCCTTGGATATTGGGACAAAAAAATTTTCCCCCAAAATTTGCAAGAAATTTTAAAACTCCATTAGTAATTTATGGTGATAGTCCCTCTGAATATGGAAGTCCATTAAAAGAATACAGTCCTGAGTATGACGTTGAATGGCACACATGCAAACAAAAAGAAGATGTATTTTTAGCTGGAGAAAGTATTAAGACTTTAAAAAGTTTTGGATTAAAAGATTATGATCTTTATCCATTTTCACCTCTTACAAAAGATGAATTTAAAAAATCAGAAATTAAATGTTTAGCTTTTAGTTATTTTCACTCATGGCATCCTCAAGCAAATTATTATTATTCTATTGAACATTCAAATTTTAATGTTTCAAAAGAAAGAACCGCTGGCACATACTCTAAATTTAATAGTATTGACGATAAGCTTGATGATTTTTATTTTTATACATATTTTGTCAAATTTGGAATGGGAAGAGCTACAACAGACGTCTCTCAAGAAATAAGAAATGGAGATATAAATTTTGATGAAGGAAAAAACTTAATCTCTAAATATGATGGAGAATTCCCAGATCGTTTTGCAAAAGAATGTTTAGACTATTTGTCAATTAATGAAAAAGATTTTGGAAAAAAAATTCATAATTTATTTGAAAAACCAAAGCTAGATAAAGAATATTTCAATCAGATGTCTGATTATTTTAGATCTCCACACTTATGGAAAAAGACTAATGAAGGAATGAAACTAAGAAAGTCAGTAAATGATTTTTTTGGAAAATAAATATGATGATAAATTATTTGTGGATTTAGCCTTAATTATTATGGGATTATTAAAAATTTATGAAAATTAAACTTTTTAGATCTGCAACAGTTGGTATTAATTCTAAAAATTTTAAATTGCTAACAGATCCATGGTTAACAGATGGAGAATATTATGGATCTTGGTCACATTATCCAAGTTATAATCTAGATAAAAACTTAGAAGAAATTAATAATTATGATGCAATATATATTAGTCATATTCATCCAGATCACTGCTCTGAACAAACATTAAGAAAAATTTCTAAATCAATTCCTATATATATACATAAATACCATTCTCCATTCCTAAAACTTAAAATTGAAAGAATGGGTTTTATTGTTCATGAGGTAGATAACGGAAAAACAATTTACTTAAATAAGGATTTAAGATTAACAATCTATGCTGCTGATGATTGTGATCCTGCTTTATGTTATAAATTTTTAGGTTGTGCAAATTTATCAAAAGAAAATGGATCTCAACAAATAGATAGTATATCTGTAATAAGTTCAGACAGATATACAATTGTGAACACTAATGATTGTCCATTTGAATTAAGTAAAAATGTTTTAAATAAAATTAAGAAAAAATTTAAATCTATAGATGTTTTGTTAACTGGATATGGTGGTGCAGGACCTTATCCACAGTGTGTTGATAATTTTTCTTTTGAACAAAAAAAAATAGAGGCAAAAAAAAAAGAAATAAATTTTTTAGACAAAACTCTAGAATATCTAAAAATATTACATCCAAAATACTATCTACCTTTTGCTGGAACCTACACATTAAGTGGAAAATTATCTAAATTACAAAGCTTAAGAGGAGTTCCAACTATAGATGATGCTTACAACTATTTAGATAAAGAAATTAGTAGATTGAAAGAAATTGAGGATATTAAATCCATAAAACTTAATCCCGGCAATGAATTTAATATTGAAGTTGAAAAATCGGATAAACCATTTATTAAGTTTGATCATCTAGATTTTGAGAATTATGTATCAAAAAAATTAATTAAAAAAAAATTTTTTTATGAAAATAATGAAAAAGTTAGTTTTAATGAAATTTTATCTATGGCTAAAGTTGCTTATTCAAGATTCTTAAATAAACAGAAAGAATTAAATATAAAATTAGATACTGATATAATTTTAGAAGTTTTAGATAAGTACATTGTAATTCCTTATAACAAAGAAGAGCTAAAAACTTTAGATAAAGTAGAATTTAAGGAAAACGAAAAGTTTGTAATTTATAAGCTAGATATAAGATTATTAAAATTAATCTTAATGGGTCCAAGATATGCTCATTGGAATAATGCTGAAATTGGTTCTCATATAAACTTTTATAGAAAACCAAATATTTATGATAGGAAGCTTTATTTTAATATGAATTACTTTCATATTTAGATTAATTAGCTATGATTAAAATTAAGTAATGATATAAAATTGAAATGGTAAAATTTAGATTAAGAGAAGAAAATTTAAAAAAAAAATATGACGGGAAAAATGATATGGTTCCTGTCAATGCTCCTCAATTTGTATATATCTCTGAAGAGAAAGAAGAAAAATTTTATGAAGGAATGTATCCAAATAAAAAAGATAGAGAAAACTATGAAGCATATAGAGATGAATGGTATCGTAGAGCTAAAGAATTTGATGCTGGTGAAATTCCATTATCTGTAAATATCGAATTAGTAAGTACTTGTAATTTAGCGTGTACAATGTGTTATACAATTACGGATAAATTTCAGAATTCTATTGTTGGCGCTCAAAGAATGATGCCATGGAAGATTGTAAAAGCTATTATTGATGATGCTGCTGATAATGGGGTTTCTTGCCTCTCATTTAGTTGGCGAGGTGAGAGTACTATGTATAGGTATCGTGATAATGATAATATCTATACCTTTCCAGACGTATTAAAATATGCCGTTGATAAAGGAATTTTGGAAGTTAATTCTTTAACTCATGGCCAACTTATTGATGAAAAAATGGCAGAGGAAATTGTTTTAGCACAACCTAGTTGGATTAGTTTTTCAATAGATGGGCTTGAAGATGAATATAATCAAATTAGAACTCCGGCTAATAAAATAGATACTAGTTATAATGCTTTTCAGAGAGTAATTAAGTCTATTAATTTGATTAACAAATTTAAAAAAAAACATAACTCTCTAAAACCTCAGCTTAGAACAAATACTATATTTCCAGCTATACAAAAAAATCCTGAGGAATATAAAAAATTTATGGAAAATATTGGTGTAGATTTTATAACAGTTAATGAAATTGTTGATTATAGACATCATAGACTTGAACAAGAAAAGGTAAGAGAAAACTGGGCATGTCAATTTCCTTTTCAAAGATTGGTAGTTTCTGCAAATGGAATAGTTCTGCCTTGCACAGGATGTTACAATGAAGAAATAGGACTAGTAATAGGAAAATATAAGGGGAGTGCTGATAAGGTTGTTAAAGATTATTCTGGAAAAGTAGTTAAATCACAGCTTGAAGCCTTTTCAATAAAAGAGGCATGGAATTCAGAAAAAATAAAAAAAATTAGAGAATTACATAAAAATGGTAGAAGAAAAGAAATTGAACCTGGCTGTAGAAATTGCCATCATGGAGCAGCTAAGCATGGTGCCGACTATGTTCCTAAAGAGTGGGACACAAACTCACAACAGTGGTTAAATCATAAACATTTAAGTGAAAAAAGAAAATATTCAGTAAGAGCTAACAATGCTGGCAAAGAAAAATAACAATAACTATACAAAAATTGTTGGTGCAATAGAAAAAGTAAGAAAAAATAATAATAAAAATTGGATGGATCTCTTGAGAATTGCAATCAAAAACTCACCAAAAGAATCTAAAAAAGTTTTAAAAAAAATCAATATTAATGATAAAAAAATTTCAAAATTATTTTCTAAATTAGCGCGTTAAGCATGAAATTGATATCATATGGAAAACAAAATATTAATACTAATGATATTCATCTAGCAAAAGATGCCATTAAGGCTGACAAGATAACAACTGGAAATTTTGTTAGGATATTTGAAAAAAAATTAAAAAATTTTACAAAAGCAAAACATGTGGTTTCTTGCTCAAGTGGGACTGCTGCTTTGCATATGGCTTTTGTTGCAATTAATATTAAGCCTGGAGACATTGTCATTGTTCCATCCATTAATTTTATCTCTACTTGTAATATTCTTGAGTTAATGAAGGCAAAAATTTTTTTAAGCGATGTTGATCCAATTACTGGGCAAATAACTCCTGAATTACTAACTAAATGCATAAAAAAGAACAGACTAAAAAAGATTAAGGCGATAGTATTAATGTACCTTGGTGGGCACATATTTGATAATTTAATTTTTTACAATTTAAAAAAAAAATATAAATTTTTGATTATTGAAGACTCTTGTCATGCGCTTGGGTCTAAATATAAGGATAAAAAATCTTATTATTATATCGGTTCTTGTAGACATGCAGATATATCAACTTTTTCTTTTCATCCTCTTAAATCAATAACAACTGGTGAGGGTGGAGCAATGACCACAAATAATCCTCTTTTTGCAAAAAAAGCTTTGTTGTTTAGGTCTCATGGAATTGAGAGAACAAATAAACATTGGAATTATCAAATAAATTATCCAGGATTAAATTATAGACTAAGTGATATAAACTGCGCAATTGGAATATCTCAGCTTAATAGAATTAAATTTTTTTTAAAAAAAAGACTATATATAGAAAAAAAGTATAGATTATTATTACTTCCTTTAAAAAAAAAAAAGATAATTGATTTTCAACCAGAAGTAAAAAATGGATGTTCAGCTAATCACTTATTTGTTTTGAATATCAACTTTAAAAAACTTAAATTGTCAAAAGATAATTTTTTTAAACATCTATTAAGTAAAAAAATAATGTGCCAATATCACTATATACCAATTTATAAATTCAATTATTTTAAAAAACTAAGTAAGAAATTGCCTAATACAGAAAAATATTTTAATAATGCCGTTAGTTTACCTATATTCTTTGAGCTTAAGAATAAAGAGATTATAAGAATAACAAAAGTTATAAGTAATTTTTTAAAAAAATGAAAATTAAAATTAGTAAAAACTTATTTTTTGATGATAGCAAGCCTCCAATAACTATAGCTGAAATATCAGGAAATCATAAAGGTAAAAAAAGTCTTTTTTTAAAACATTTAAAAGCAGCAAACAAATCAGGATGTGAATTAGTAAAAATCCAAACTTATGAAGCTGATGATTTAACTTTAAATTCAAAAAAAAAAGATTTTATTCTCAAAAAAGGATTGTGGAAAAATAATACTCTCTGGTCTCTTTATAAAAAAGCTCAAACACCATACAAATGGCACAATGAAGCTTTCAAGTTAGCAAAAGAGAAAAAAATAAATCTTTTTAGCACTCCTTTTAGTATAAAAAGTTTAAATTTTTTAGAAAAATTTAATCCACCTATATATAAAGTTGCATCATTTGAAATTACTGATTTAAAATTAATATATGAAATAGCAAAATTAAATAAACCTATTTTACTATCTACAGGAATTGCAAGTCTTCCAGAAATTAAAAGTGCTCTAAAAATTATAAATAGATTTCATAATAATGTTGTCATTATGTATTGTGTATCTGGATACCCAACTCCAGACTCTGAAATGAACTTAAACACATTGCTAACTTTTAAGAAAATTTTCCCAAAAAATCTTATAGGACTGTCAGATCACACCGATTCAATAGAGAGCTGTTTAGCATCAATACCTTTTGGCATAGTTGCGTTCGAAAAACACTTTAAAATAAATGATAAAATTGTATCACCGGACTCTAAATTTTCTATCACTGAAAAAAAAATGAGAAAATTAAATTTTCAAAAAAAAATATTTTTTTCTTTTCTTGGAAAAGGTAAAAAAATTATTAAAAGTTCTGAAAAAAAATCTTTAATTTTTAGAAGATCTTTATTTACTTCAAATGAAATAAAGAAAGGAGAAAGGTTTACTTCAGAAAATATTTATACATTAAGGCCTAAAATTGGTATTTGTGCAAGCAGGTATTTTTTGCTTATTGGAAAAAAATCTAACAAGAATAAAAAAAAAGACTCACCTATTTTTTTTAAAGATATAGCCAATTAAGTAAATTGTTTTTTTGCTTTAGATATTTTTACTTTCCAATTTTTCATAAATTTTGGAAGTTCATTTTTTGAATGATAAGTTCCTATGTTACTAATTTTTTTAACTTTATAATCTTTGTGTAAAATAGATTTAATTTTTTTTATAAAAAGTTTTTCTATTTCATATTTTAAAATTTTATATGTTAATTCAAAACTATTTATTTTACTTTTAAAATTAATCTTTTTTCTATAAACTAAGTTGCCTTTATCGACTATTCTATTCATTTCATGAATTGAAACTCCTTTAGGTGTATTTTCAATAAAAGACCAAAAATTAGGGTGAGCTCCTCTATTGTAAGGTAAGTAGGATATATGAAGATTTAAAATAGGTCTTTTGCATTTTGCTAAAATAGATTTATTAATTATTCTTGTATAGCCAAAACTGATTATTAAATCATAATCATAAAATATTTTATTGGGTATTTTATTTCCCCACTCTTTTACAAACCAACCTTTTTTTTTGATATGTGAAATTATTGAAGTTTCATCTCTCTTATAGCCAAGAAACAAACATTTTTTCATAAAATTATATTATTGTCTTTTATATATTAAATCTTTAATTTTTATCTTTTCATAATGCAAGGCTGATGAAATCACGACAGCAGATGCATGTAAATTAAATGCCTCTATATCTTCTTCATCTTTGAATCCTCCTCCTATTAAAATAGGTACTTGTTCAAATTGTTTTGTAATATCTATTAGCTCAGGGTCTAATCCTAAAAATCTTCCATCATTATTAATTTCTGTAATTAAAATTTCACCACAACCTAGGTCAATATATTTTTTTATCATATCTGAAAGTTTTATTCCTGTCGTTTCTCTGGCCATTTTATAATAAGTCGTATCTTTTTTTATTCTACTGTATTGAATTGATCCTACTACTGATGAAGAGCCAAACATTGAGATAATCTGTGAAAAAATTTTTGGGTTTTCGTGTATTAAGGAATTTATTATAATTTTATCACAACCACTATTTATTAAATTTTCTGCATTTTCTAAACTACGTATACCCCCACCTCCGGCTATAGGAATTGATACTTTAGATCTTATATTTTTAACGATTAAACCATTAAGCTGTGTATTATATAAAGATCCAGTATTATTAATTAAAAAAATTTCATCAATATTTTCATTAAAATATTTAACTGCAAATTGCTCTGGATTTCCTATTTTTCGAACACCATCAAACTGAATACTTTTAATAAGTAGATCTGTTTTTATATCAAGTCTTGATATTATTCTCATAAATCGAAGTTTAAATTGCAAAAATTATTTAGAAATTGTAAGCCAGGTCTCCCACTTAGCTCTGGATGAAATTGTGTTCCTAAAATTTTTTTTGAATATAATCCAGCTACAATATTCTTATTTTCATATTTTGCATGAATAGTTTTAATTTTATTATCATTTATAATGCAATGATATTTATGAAGAAAATATAAACTTTCATTTTCGATGCCGTTAAATAATTTATTAAAAATTAATTCATCTTTCTCATAATTTATTTTTTTAAAACCAACATTCATATTAGTTTTAAAATCTTCACTTAAAGCCATTGTTTTGCCTTCTATTATATTAAGAGTTTTTATGTTTCCCTCGCTACTTTTGTTTAAAAGTGCCTGCATACCCAAACAAATTCCATATATAGTTCCACCTTCTTTAGTAAATGATTTTAATTTTTCAGCAAATAACTTTGGGGTTATATTATAAAAAAAACTTTTCATGTTTCCTACCCCAGGTATTATTATTTTTTTCAAATCTAATAAGTCATCTATGTTTGAGCTAACTTTGTGTTCTACTAAAATATTATCTAAAGCGCTTATTAACGAAAATGAATTTGAGGAAGGGTAATTATAAATACCTATTTTTTTTTTTTTCATAAATATCAGCCCCTTAATACTTTAAAAACAAGTTCTGCTTTTTTCCATTCTTCATCAGTATTAATGTCATGGGCAAGATATCTTGGAATATAAATAGCTTCAGAATTTTTAGAAAAGATTTTTTTTTCTTTTAAAAATGACTCAGATTTTCCCCAATATATTTGTCCTATATCATGATAAAGATTTTCAAAAACTTGAGATCTTTTTTTCTCATTATTTCTAAATTTAGTTTTAATTGAACCATCTTTTTTTATAATTAGAGCTCTTTCTATGGGATGAGGAAAAGATGTTAGTGTAAAAGAAAACGATTTTTTACTATTATTTATTTTTTTAAATCCTTCTCTTATTATCTCTTTATTCATGAAGGGAGCCGTAGGATAAATACAGCACACTTTATCAAAGAAAAAATTTTTACTCTTAAACCATAGTATGGAGTGTTTAATAACCTTATCAACATTTACTAAATCATTTGAAAGTTTTTTAGGTCGTATAAAAGGAGTTTCTGCTCCAAAACTATTTGCAATTTTGGCAATTTTTTTACAATCTGTTGATACGATAATTTTATCAAAAAGCTTGGATTCTTTCGCAGCCTTAATTGACCAAAAAATAATAGGTTTACCAAAAAATAATTTTATATTTTTGTTTTTTATTCTTTTACTTCCTTTTCTTGCAGGAATTATTGCTAAGTTCATATCATTTTAGCTGTTCAATTATTGAACAAATTATATAAAATTATATTACAATTTTCAACACTTTGAAAGATATCTTATAAAATGGACGGTAATGTAAATAGAGTATTCTACTAAAAAAATAAATTTCTTTTATAAATTTTACAAATCAATATTACTTTTAAAAATTTTTTTCAGTGCATAAATCAAGCCAATTGAGCTATTAGTA
>MDTC01010935.1_pt1 | contig 11876 bp, 5 predicted proteins | sample 811181 | NCBI WGS metagenome assembly MDTC01 (sample SAMN05326644, study PRJNA326480) | marine metagenome | isolation source: seawater | place: Pacific Ocean: North | collected 2011
CGCAATTAAATTGCTGTCCTAAAAAATTTGGCGAGGTTATGAGCACTATCTCTTGCACACAAAAAATACGTCATAATCTCAAATCACCTACCTGACCCTAAGCGAGCTCCTTTCGGAGGTTTCTCAAGATCGCATGTGCTTCGGCTTTTCGTCATTGGGTGATGGAAACCTTCACGGTCCGAAGACTCGGGTTCCAACGCCGTTCCCAATGACGCAAGCAACTCAGCCACTCACCCCCCCTATATCAATATAACCACCCATATCGAGGGTGGAAAGAAAGAGACTGCGAGCCAATATAACCTAATCACTAGGCCAATTGTCACCTAGACTCGAGTAAAAGGCACCTGTGCAGGCTACTTTTCTTGTTTTTACCGTCATATCGGTCATTACTAGAATGCCTTTGAAGGCGGCGCCCCCACATCCCCAATAATCGTCGCCGTTGGCTTGATTGGATTTTAGATATCCTTAGTTTTGTTGTAGGCTCGATGCTAAATCTGGGTTTAATTACTTTAACTGAAATTGATGATTTGGAAAAAAACGGTTTGATTTAATCTCTAAGCAAATTCAAAAGATTGTTTCCATTCATAACTCGTAAAATCACCTATACACAAGGATACTCTCGTGTGGGAAAATCCCTAAGGAGACACATAGGGCGTAGCAGATTATGTCAGAACCGATCTGGACAAATTCCTGAAAAGTCACAATATTGGCAAGTGTGTGGTTCGGGAATCGCCTCGAATTGATTTGCATCAATACCTTCGATTATTGGAATCAGCCTTGAAAGCCCCTTTTCAAGCAAGATTGGATCCACTTCTTTTTCCTCTATCTGGTCTTCCATAACGAAGTCATAAGCGATTGTATCCGGGAACTTCCCTGTGTTTTGTTGCCATGCATGTGCGTAAAGTAACAACTGTTCTTGTCCACTTCTTCCTGGCTTTTTGTTCGCTTTACCCGTTTTGAAATCAATAATTCTGAGATTTCCTTCAGAATCTGTTTCTACCCTATCGATTTTTCCGTAAAAATCCCGTCCATAGAATTGGAATTCAAGGCCTTGTTCAATTGCTATCGCTTTGTTCCTTGATCTTTCAGAGTTATTCCAAATTGTAACCTTTTCTTTAATTTCTTCAACTTTATTTTCCCCTAGAAGGGGTAATTTGTTGATATGGTTCCTCAACGATACTTCGATAATTTCATCAAATTCTTTCTCTGTCGGCTTTTTTCCTAGTGAACCAATATTTTCAATAATTTCATGGACTAGATTTCCTATTGTCATAGAGTTATTATTACTAGAGACTAATTTGTGAACATGTGAAAATGCAAATTTTTGTGGACACCTGCGATAATCATCTAGCATTGACCATGTATATCTTTTCGGCCTCCACAAATGGTCTATATCAGAAACCTCAGTTTCTCCAGTGAATTCATGATATTCAACACGGCCTACCAGTGATTCAAGATGTTGCACTAATTTTCTCAAATCCTGATCAATACTATGCTCGTTCACAACAAGTTGTTCAAGGTGATATATGAGTAATGCACGAATTGACTTGGTTAAATCTTCAATTTCAAACCCACGCCTTAATTCTCCAATAGAGTCTTCTAACCTTGTTCTCAAATTTAGGAGTAGGCCTTCGTTTACAGAAAATGGATTCTGCATAATACTTGGATAAATAGTGTCTACATTTTCTACACCAAATATTTTATCACCTACTGAAAAAAGGGAATTGGGTTTCGATTTCTCGCTTCGAGTTAAAGGCCTGCTCAGTCTAATCAAATCTTGAACCCGAGTCAGACCAACGTAAAAGATTCGTATCATTTCTTTTTCTTGCTCTTCTCCTACGTCTTCATTGAAATAATGGTGTACAATCAATCGTTCAGCTTTTTCTGGAATTAACGTAGGCGGCGATTTTCTATGATCGAGAGACGGCATCACAATTATTGGCCATTCCAACCCTTTAGCCTTGTGAATTGTAGAAACAACTACATGTCCAGGTTTGCTTACCTGTTCAATTTCAAGTTCTACCTTCCCCTCCATTAACTGCTTGATATAATTTGCAAATCTGTTCGGGTATCTGAAAAAATCTCCAGCATTAGATAATTGCGCAAGTAAGAGAGAAACAAGTTTAGATAGAGAACTATTAGCTCCTAATTTGATCATTTTGCTAATTATTCCTGATTCTTTTATCGTTGAAAACAACCAATCTTCCATCGATATTGATGGAAGTTTTTTATTTGAATTAATGAATTCATGGAATGCTAATATCGTTTTTGGATTAGCATATTTCCCTTCCTTTTTTGTAAGCGAATCAAACAATCCTTGCGGATGATATCTATTCTTTCTCGTCAGTATTTCAGCGTCTTCTCTTGTAACTCCCATGAACCCACTCTTCAGAAGAAAACCTATCGCTTGGGCATTTCCAACGGGATCGATACATGCTCTAAGAATCATTCCTGCTTCAATCGTTATTTCCTCTCTAAACAGATTACTGCTGGATGTCGTAACATATGGGATGTCGTTGTTTTCAAAGTATCCAATAACTTTTGTGACATAATTCAAAGATCTAGCAAGAACTGCCATCTCATCCCATTCGTATCCAAGTAGATTTTTTCTCTTGAGCACCTTTCCGTGTTCTACTGCTTCAGATGCCTCATCTATCATGTTTTGAACAATGATTTCGGTTGAATCCGAATTAATCCAGCCTGATTTAATCTCAGGCCTCTCAATACCATCTTGGTTAAGGGATATTAGTTCTTCACTGTAGTCAATAACTTGTTGCGAGTGTCTGTAACAGGTATCTAAATCCACTTTTGTTAAATTACCAGATTCAGAAAAATCCAAAATAAAATCGTGTAGATTTCTTACATTAGCCCCCCTAAAGCCAAAGATTGCCTGATTGGGGTCGCCTACTACACAAGTCGAAGTCAAATGCTCTGACATCAGCTTTATGATCTCCCCTTGAGTTTGATTATTGTCTTGAAATTCATCGACCAAAATGTGGTCGTAGTTAGAACAAATTTTTTCCAAGTATGTAGGCTCATTTTTCAATCGATTATGAAACAAAGTAATCTGATCCCCGAATGTTAAACCATTGTTGTTCCGAATGAATCTTCTAAGTGGAGTAATTAGTTGTAATCCTGCATGAGTTAGTCTTCTTAGTGCTAAATCTTTACTCGGCTCTCCGCCCTTATCAATCGCTTCTCTCTCCGAATCTTCTGATGGAGTCAAAACCTCTTTTTCAAACCAACATAATACATCTTCAACATCAGTTGACCTATTATGTAAAAGATCATCAAGTTTTAATGCAATATCAATCACTACAGGTTTCTGTTCTATTAATTCCACCAAGTCCTCACTGATTCCTTCTTCACTTAAATCTTCGAAAAGATATCTTCTCATTCTCGGATCAATATGCATTGGCATTTTCTCAAAACCAAAACCTTCAAAATCGGACTCCACCATATGTTTACAAAAACTGTTGAAATTCATGATTACCGGGTTATCTACGACATCCGTACCTATGTTCTTTTCAACCCTGGCAGACATCTCCGCAGTTGCTTTAACCGTAAATGTAAGCATCAAAATCCTCGATGGCTTTGCTCCGGAATTAATCAAATTGGAAATTCGTTCGACTAAGACATGAGTCTTTCCACTCCCGGGCCCAGCGGTTATAACTAATCTACCCTCTGTAATTTCTGTCGCTTCTTTTTGCTTTAGATTAAGGGTTTTTTCGGAAGAGTGACGATCTTTCCACCTTTGCTCAATCAATCGTCTAGATTTTGCCCTTAATTCTCTTATTTCTTCTTTGATCGAATCTAGTTTCTTGGCCTTCCTTCTATTCAATTCGGAAGATTTTGCAAGCAAGGAGATCAATTTTTTCCTCCCTTCATCAGAATCTTCTGTTGCCTTCATCAATTGATGAAGCCACCTATCTTGTTGGGTTGTTTTCATCCAAATAGCTGCCTTTGTGAATAATTTACCTAGATTATTCATTCTAGCTTTCAGGTGTTGATGGTTTTGATAAAAGGAGTCAGGGCTTGCTCTTCCTTCAATTATATCTTGAATTTCTAAATTAAGATTCAGTATGACATTAACAGAACTTAGAACCGAATCTTTAATTTCAACTAAAGGCTGATTCTTGCTACAATTTTCATGCCATGTTCGAGCATCAAACACTTTCAATCGATTAAGATAAGTAAATAATTCATCCGTTTCTCCAGATCTCAGATTTCTCTGAATATCTCCCATCAAATCATCGTTAGGAGTCACCCGACTTCCTCCTTAAGTATGTCCAAATCATTTGATAGTTCACGTATTTCCCTGTCCAATCTAACAGATTCTAATATCGAGGCATGATGTCGAACCAACAGATCCTTGTCTGACTCTTCCAATTCAATTTCATCAATTGATCCGAATTTTTCAACCATTTCCTCTATTTGTTGCATCATATCAGTGATGTCTGAAAAAAATAACTCCTTGTTTTCTGTTAATCTTGCTTTGATACTGTCCGGTTTTCTAACCCCAGAGAACTTAGAATCAAGAGATGATATTTTCTTGGTCACATTGATTATAAAATCTGAATCTATTGCAATTGATGAATCTACGCCCATTTTTCTCCCACTGAAACTTTCCCCAATAGCAGCAGTCTCAATCATAATTTGATCAGTTTCTTTTTTTGCGTTGAGAATTTCAGTGGATGATTTTTCGTCTAAAAAAATCTCACTTACAGGCTCAATTTCACCAGTTAGTAGACTGGATACGCTATTATCTTCTTGTAATTCTTTTTCGGTACTTGAAGAAATTCCAATCCGCTCCATTAACTCCTAATTTGAATTGTTATTTAGTGAGTTTCCAAATGATATGATATAATCCATAGCGTATCTTGTGGGTTGATACACAGAACCTACATATTATTACCACGAAATCACGGGAGCTCTTGCAAACTCCTCAAGATAGTTTAGAGGATAACGAGGGGTGTTCAGCCCCGGTGCACTCTCTAGCAACTAATTCGGGCACTGCTGTGGCAATTTTACCGATAAGATAATCATACAAAACCTGAACGTTATTACATGGATCCGAATTTGGAAGCCGTCTGCGATCTTATTTTCAAAATGGCTTGTGATGTAAATAAGGCCTGTTTCTATCTGGCCGATAGTTCTGTTGAAAAACAATATCAGGCCTGCATGGCATACGAGATGAACAAGGCGAAACTAAAATATCACTCCGAGACCACTATTGAACTACTGTACAAGAATTTCCCCTTGAAAGATGTCAGGGCGGACTTTTTATTGAATCCTGGTGGTCAAAACAAATTCACTGAGGATATCATTATTGAAGTCAAACATTCAGATCATACTAAGAGCAACAAAGACAAAGCCCGTCTCCAACTGTTTAACTACCTATACAACGCTCCAAAACATGCTTCACCCATGCTCTCAAAACTTAAATTCGGATTGGTCATTCATTGGATTATCCAAGATCCAAAGAAGCTCTGGGATGAGGAATCAGAAACGGCTTCGCTTCAGAACCCGATTCCGAATCCTCGGATGGAATTGTGGAAGACAACTAATCCCAAGGGAACAGAATTCAAACTTCTCAACTCTTGGGAATGAAGATAAACGATTAACATACAAATAAATCGACTTATACTTGGCTCAACCGATTGCAATCGTCGAATCCGAGGGCTATCAGTAGACCTTTTCATGCGCCTACTTTCTACTCCCAAACAATGTGCTCGGATTTAGTCGATTATTTTCACACACTCGTGACATGCCAATGAGGCATTATCCGAAGGATTGATTTCGCCTTCAAGGCATATTTGGCAGACTAATTGAATTGATGATGGCTCAGGTTCAAAGACCCACCTGTTGTCTTGGTTTTGTTTTATGATCACATCAAAAGCATACCATCGAGACAAACTTTCGTCACCTCCTCTCGATGAATTTAAATCAACCTCATTGAAAATTCCCTGGATTGTATTGATAGAGGGGGAAATGGATTCTATGGCCAATCCACCGATTTTTGTAGATTCCAAGCCCGGTATTATCATCCACCGATGTTCTCTACTCCACGATTTTCTTTGACTGGATAATAGATATCCCGTGACTTGACCAATTTTTTTGACCTGTGTGAGTTCATCAGCAACTTTCTCAATATACGAAGTTGGTTGGAACTTTTGAGCAGATTTATTCTCAAACCTTACGATAATCTCTCCGATCTCGAGGTTAGATCTCGGCAAATCCGTGTTGTTGAAAATATCAATCCATTTTTTGGGTGTTGAAAAATTATCTCTCAAAGCGGTTTGGGGCTCGATCATTATCCCATATCGACATTTTTTCGAATCAATCCAGTGATTGTAGGGCGAAATAGACGGAAGAATCATACAAGTTTTATTTCCCTCTACACGGCTTAGATGGTGTGACAATGTAGGAGAGTATAATCTGCGAAAATAAATTACGTTCTCGATCTTCAGCTTCAGCTTCATGGCCGGACTGCTTTTTCCAACATGTTTGAAAGTTTGCGAGAAAGTAGGAAAGAATTCTTTCGGGGATGTTTTGTCAAAATTTGTGACCATTGACCTGAATCCTGATATTGTCTTATTCCAACTATCAATCCCTACATTTTGTAAATTAGTTTCATCATCTACACCAGCCAAAGACCAAATCAATTCTTTGAAATCAGGAGTGAGCGTTCGTTTCCCTTCACCAAAGAACGCATCCAGTATATCAAGTGAAATTGAGAAAAGCGTTTGATTTGAAAAGTGTTCTATAAGCCGTATGGCATAGAAAATATTTGATTGATCTCCCCTTTTTTCTATTTGCTCAGCGATTACACAGAACAGCGAAAGAGGATTTTTATCACCACAAAATGAAGACAACCGATCATGACGGTGGGGGGAACCATCAAACGGAATAAGTTTCTTGACAAACTTCGCAACATCGGGGCCAAAAAGTTCTGGAATCACGGAATCTTCCCAAAATTGGAATTTAAATTTGTCTATTTTGGTTGCTATGTGTGGTACTTCTTTTAATCGATGTGTGAATTTAGAAAACAGCATTTCCCACTGATAATCACGAGTTCCATCAGCCCATTGGGATGAATCGGCAATTGAGCAATGCAGATGAAGAAGAGAAAGAAGTTCGGCCAACTTACATTTAAGGAGCAATTCTTCCTTATCTGGAGAGAAATCTATATTGCCAAATTGATCATGGGGGATATCGAATCTTTCCATGATCAAGACTCTGTTTTCTACGTCCATTGCTTGCCATTCTTCGGAAACAATGGCTATGACTTCGGGCGCTTGAGAACCAAGCTCATTCCATTTTAGCGTCATCGGCGCCGGTGAGCTGGAACAGTAATTTCGAAGAATGAGCGAACGACGTCCTCCTTGTACATCAACGTGATTCAGAATTTCACGCCAGTCCTCTTGGCTGAATGAGTCATGAGAAACAGCATAGTATCCCTCCAGCCACGTATCAACAAGATTTCCGTTTCGATGTATTTGTGTTCTATCCATCAAGTCAATTTCTACTGTCTCATCAATCAGAAAATTTTCGGAATGTTTCGTCTCGCACAGCGTTTTGATTTGATGCCGGCCGACAGATTGCAGACCGCTGATCCGAGCATTCCTCACTTGGGTTGAGTCGGTATGGGGTTTCTTTGCATCCTCACGAGCATCAAATTTTTCCAAGTATACCTCGCATATACGTTGTATGCTCAAATTGTTCATTTTGTCCGACAATCCAGTGCTTCCATGCGAATCATTTAGCAAGCCTGCCGCAATCATCAATGCGAAAGGACGATTAATCAAAGCAGGAGGTAAATTCATCTCCATTGATTTTAATGAGTTGGGAGGCAACTCAATGTTCTGAAGGATTTTCATCCTCTGTGCAGGTGATAGGCGGCCCAAGGTAGCGTGTACGCCATTTGTTTGCAAATCAGGAGAGATTAATCGGGTCGGACGGCTCGTCACCAAAACTGGGAAGTCCATTTTTGTAAGACGGTTGAGCCGATCCAACAAAATACGCTGATTTTCTTGCTTGATCTCATCCAATCCGTCAAGGAGGAGTATTGGGCGATCGTTGTTTTTAGGGGAGTTGAGGATTTCAAGAGCATTTGAGAGTTGGCTCCATTCTCCTAAGTTTTCCAGAATAGTTCGAATAAAATCACTGTCATTCATTTCATTTAATTCTTTGATTTTGTTTTCAATTTCTCGAATTTTTACTCGAAGAGGAATAACATTATGCTGATCGAGCATACCTCTGCAACCGGCATACGTGAGAAGATTGATTGTGGTTGATTTCCCCATTGCCGCTTCACTTTTGAGATAGAGAATCTGTTCATCCCAATCAGCAATTTCTTTGTTCAACCATACCAAAAAACTAGATTTTTTTCCGGCGACTTCAACAGGCCTTTGCAACCAAAACAAGGCGTCTTGGATCATGTTGTTGAGGTACTCTTTCATTTCAGTGCGATTTGGAATTACACGCGAAAGATTGAGTTCAAGGTCTCTTTTAATCACCTTCGTGAGATGATTCTTCAACCAGCCTGATGTGAGTTCAATGTCCTTAAAATGATGCTTTTGAGCGGTCTCTTGGTCCCAGTTCAGCCATTGAATGTAGGACTCCTTGATTCGAACGTTATCCCACAACTTCTCGACTCTTAACTTGGCCAAAACCCTTCGATGCTCAGTAGAGAGGGTTTGCGCTGGCTTGGCAATGTCTGGACCCAGGCCTCCAAAGGGGAAGACAACCTCTCTATCCAAACCATTTTCTGTGCCCGCAAATTGTTCGAGCGCAATGGCCATTCCCGTCTTGTGTTCCGGGCCGGATATATCGATATTTTCTCCATTGTAGGTGTTGAACCACGACTGAAGGTTTGCCGAATTCGCTTGACGACACGATGTTATGGCGCTCTCAAAGCTTATTCTGCCAGTATATTCCCATTGATTCCACTGGGTTAAATGTTCTGAAAACTTCCCTTTGTAAAAAGTTAGGAACACTCCGATTGCCGTGGCAGAGAGAGAGCCAAAAGCAAGGAATAAGGCGAGAATTGGCTTCACAGATTGCTCAATGCCTCCAATCTTAAACAATCCCGCCACAAGAAGAGATAGAATGATTATCACTGTTATTCCGATAGTTTTCCGTCGTCCCTGGAAAATTTCTGCCATTAAATTGATTGATTTTTTTATTTCTCGTTTAATAATCAACATGTCAATGAATCTATACACACTTGTGGAAAATTTAGGCCTCCCCGAACAAAGCTGCGTGAAATGGGTTTTTTGCAAGGTGGGCATATTTGCTAACTTGCCCTCGATGTACCCACTGTCCTGGAAAAAATGGATAAAGTCATCGGCATTCTTGACACGGTACATTTTCGGGAGGGCGTGAGGCTCAAAGAAAAATTGCCCATATTCACCAAGTTCATCTGGGCGAGGTGGCCTTCCAACCCCATCAGGGAGATCGTGTGTGTACCTTTTCATCACTACCGCCCGGTTATTACCTAGAAATTATTTTATTTATGCCTAATCAAACCATATCTTCATCAAATTGAGGCGTGTCTATGGGTGAACATATGAGTGGACTGAAAATTCAACATGATTCAATACTCAAAATAAATCCATACTGGGCGTGTCCATGGGCCCCTTTTATGGCCCTCGTGCAAAAATAAACCAATACACGGATTTCCGTAGGTCATATTCAACTGTAGCGTCTGTATCAGTTCATTGAATCCTCTCTGCATTAGAAAATAAAATGCAAAGGGTTCTCGGATAAAATCTCGGTATACAAATTATTTAAGTTATTTTTACGTGTCGTGAACAGATTATTAAAACCCACTTCGATGGTAAACCATGCGCACCAAAGTAGCTATGATGGTATTGATTATGTTGACCTCCACTCTTGCGGGTTGTACTGGCAATACAGACCTGTCTGATAAAACAAAAATCGAAGAGATATATGGTTGCACCACCCCTGATGCCTTGAACTATGATGAGAACGCAACAAAAGACGATGGTTTGTGTACTTTCGAATCGGATACAGGCGAAGTGCAGGATAATATGGAAGCAGACGACTGCTCTAATTCAACCATGAATAATATAGATAATCCTGCCACGGAAAAAGATGACCAAGAAGAATACAACTTCTCAGAGATGCTCGAGCCAATGGGAGTTTTGGGAAGTTATGATGCACAGATAGGTCTTAATCAAAATCACATAGTTATTGGAGACACCATTTATTTCATTCTTGATGATCTATGGAGTTTTAGTTTTGAGGACGGTTTAAATAGCCACCCTGTAGACGGCATCCAGTTCACCTATGCCGAGAAGATTGTGGAAATTAATGGCGCACTGTACTTTTCAGCAGAAGAGGTAATTGAAGGAGAAAGAACCTACGAATATGCCACATTTGCGCATGATTTGTCGAATTCTACGACTTGGAGAATTCCAGAGAATAGCCATCTTAGTGAGTTCACGTGGGGATTCACATTTGAAGGAGATGATTTCTTTCTTGGCAGCAACACGATCCGTGTAATAAACGATGATGGAACTTCTACGGAGGTGTATGATCACACATTAGGCGTATGGTGCCAATCATGCGGTGAAGTGGGAGTAACAGAGCATGGAATTGTATTTGTTGCATCTGATGGTGATGAAACAGGCAATCACCTAGAACTTTGGTTGCTCAGTTTGGATGCAAGCAATGATGAAAGTGAAGAAAATTCCTATACCACTAGCATAACACAGTTGACCGAACTAAACCTCTCAGATAATTACAATACGATGTTTATGGATATTCTATCCATTACTAACGAAGCCGTGGTTTTCGCTACTAGTATTGGTTTGAGTGATTACTACCATATTAATCAATATTCATTTGCCAACCAAACCGTTTGGCAGGTTCATCCAGAACAAGTGAATCTAAATTTACATCGAGATTTACAAGGGTACGCAGCAACGAACAGCAATGTGTTGTTTATGCCTGAATGGGATTATTCGACTGGGCAGTCTTCTGTCTTGATTTACGATTCCTGTGTTGGCTCAGTCCACAAACACGACTTCGGGCCAATAAGTACGCCTCCTAACACTTACATCACAGAAGAAGAGCTAATCGTTGCCTATCGCCCACTAAACTCATCAAATGAGTACTCGCCGATCACACATGTTGTAGGGATGAGTCAGACGACTGGAGAGATACGCAATATTACCACATTCGATCAATCAGAACTCCTCAACAGCACAACTGAGACACCTGCCGACCAAGGAGGAATAGACGGAGGGGTCATGGTCTTTGACAAATACATCTTCCTCAGGGCATGGGGGCAGTTGCTCATCCATGATACAGAAGTAGGTGATAATTGGATAAACCTCACATTATCACAGACGATTGATGTCAAATATTTCCAATGTGATAATGGTGAACAAATTTTATTCTCTCTCGTAAACAGTTTCCAGAATGGCGGAATTGAAGATTGTTCTGATGGTAGTGACGAAGTAGACTGGGATGAAAGCAATAATCCCGATTTCCCTGGCAATTTCACTTGCGATGATGGTACAGAAATAGAATTCTGGGACGTGAATAACGGTTGGCATCAATGCTCAAATGGAGAAGATGAATGGTATCCCGACGGATTTGTCGCAATGAGTGACGGTTGGGATTTGTTAGTTTTGGGAGACAGCATCCTCTTTAGGTCGGGCTGGGATGCTTGGTACCTAGAACTTTAGGGCCACGAAACTAGGCGCGAGCCATAACTAAATCCTCTGAGTTAAGCCCATTCGAAGGGGAGCGTCTGACAAGACCCACTGCAAGCCCTTTGTTTTGCCAATGCCTGAGCAATGGGTGTTCGGATAGACCCATTGATATGACCTTATAACAACTAG
>MDTC01224270.1_pt1 | contig 11876 bp, 20 predicted proteins | sample 811181 | NCBI WGS metagenome assembly MDTC01 (sample SAMN05326644, study PRJNA326480) | marine metagenome | isolation source: seawater | place: Pacific Ocean: North | collected 2011
CAAGTTCTAAATCACCACCACGTAGCTGTAACGTGCAAGCCATAATAATTAGAAGCTGTTCAACTGACGGTTCGTGCTTGTCTTTTTCAGCATCCATTCTAAATCTCCAATAGTTATACTGTCTAAGTCTACGCCCTTACGAATTAATTTTTTTATGTTTTGTCTAGCCCATCGGCAAGTATAAAATGATAAGTAGTTTGTGCCTCTAGCTAATATGTATTCTTCTTTAGGAAGTAAAGATTTATAGTTTTGTTTAGTAACTTGGTCTTGCTCCTCGTCACTTAACAAACTTTTAACCCACTCAATTAATAAGCTGTCTACTTTATTATCAATTTGTTTTAATGTTTTTTTTCTCATAATACTATTTCTTCTACTCTAGGTAACGACCTAACATCGGTAAGATACTCTACACCTTTTGCATACTTAAACATACGCAATCCTTTACCATTATTAGTGTCGCTGTGACATTCTAATTTATGATGGCAGTACACGCAACCCATAGGAAGTTTCATATTACCTTTAGTACCTGCTGGTATAGGTTGATAACACTTGTCAGGCATCTGCTGTATACTAAACATCTCTATTAAATTATCTATTCTATCTTCTACATTAGGTTTGTCTAGTTCTTCTGGCTGGTACAAAGCAATCTCTCCAGACTCTTTGTTGATAGCTAAGAACCCTCCGTTATCTGTGCCTTCTGCTTTCTCATAGCCAGCAAGCTGATACATGTAACCAAAAGGATCACTGTCTCTTAGTGTACCGTGCTGAAACTTTTTAAAAGAAAAACCAGAAGCACTCTTAACATCTACAACCTCACCATCAATTTTGCAATCCATATGGCCTTTAATATTTTTAACAGTAACTTCTTTTTGTTGGTCAGTAACTTCGTGGTCTGCTAATTTAACTAAAAATAAAAGCAGCTCCTCAAGTATGTGACCATACAAAAACTTAATTAAAGTAGCTGCATCAGGTGGTGTAGACTCCTTGTATTTATCTGCGTAGTATAGTTGTCTTGCAGGTTTACCAATGCTAGACATACGAAGGACAGAATTGCTTCTATCCCTCGGAGTTGCCCATTCAATTATAGCATTACCTATACCTGCTGTAACATCAGCTAACAGCTCATCAGGTATTTCTTTTTCCCCGATGTTTAAATTAGCTACAGTATCATATATGTCATTAACTAATGTTGATAAGTTTTTCTTCGTAGAGTTTTTCATAGAAGTCTGCAACCTTTTTTATTTGTGTAGGTGTAGCTTGATTTTTAATTGAGTTAGCCATCATAGATACTACAATAACATTGTCGGGTTCATACCCTCTAGTGTTATCAATCCTGTCTAGGCTTGGAGAGTTCTGCCAGTTGTCTGACCCGACCTCAAGTAAAGTTCCAAGTATAGGACAGTGTGTGCCTACATGTACATCATCAGCAGTTAAGTCAAAGAATATGTTTCTTTTTCTTGCTCGTCTTTTAGCAGCTCTTAGTATAGATAATTTATAATCTTTGCTCTGCGGATTAGACTCAACAAGAGCATACCTTTCTTTTCTAGTCATTGATATTACGTTAGTGTGTGTCACTCCAGTTATCTCCTATCTTATATTCAGCATCCATCGGACACTTTAGTTTATAATATACACCAGCCTCTACGATGGAGTCAACCGCCATAGAACCTAGTCTATCTACATCATTCTCCCAAGTTTCTATCTGCCACTCGTCATGCACATTTGCTACAACGTGAGCATCTATGTCGCTCGAAAGTAATTTATTATTAAGTATAACCAAAGCTCGCTTCATAACGATAGCTCCAGCACTTTGTAGTAAAGAATTTAATGCAGCATGTGAGCTACGTATAAATACTTTACGCCCATCTAGAGCTTTGATGTAGCCTCTTTGATCTGCTTCTCTCTTAACTCTATTTCTAAAAGATTTAAGTGATGGGAAATTATTGAGAAAAGATTGCTTAACTCGTTTACCTTGAGCTTTGTTTCCTCCAACCACTTGTCCAATCTTCGCATCTCCTGCTCCGTACAAGAAGGCATAGATGAAAGTTTTAGCCTGAGATCTTGATTGCAATCCCGCCCTTGCTTGATTAGCTGTGTGTATGTCTCCGTTGAGTATGTCATTTATAAACTCCTTGTCATTAAGATAATGTGCAAGCATCCGTAGCTCAAGACCACTAGCATCCACACCTACTAACTTATACCCTCTAGGAACTGTCCAGCAAGCCCTACACTCCTTACCGTAGGGAGATGATAGGCTAGGTATCTGAGCCATGTTAGGGTCACGGTGCGACATTCTACCAGTGATAGTACCATTAGATATAACTGAGCCATGCACTCTGTCACCATCTAAAAAAGATAACCACGACTGTACTTGCGCTATCCGTTTCTGTAACATTAAATAGTTAGCTATCATTGCTGCTTCGGGTATGTCCGTAACAGTAGCTAGTATCTTCTCGTCAACCTTCGGCTGCCCTGTAGGTGTAAATACTTTAGGCTTCCAACCAAACTCCTGTAAGTATGTACCTATTTGCTGTCGAGAACTTAAATTAAATTCTTCCTTTGCAGTTCGTACAATCTCTTTAGCAATACAATCTTTAAATATATTATACTCCTCATCAGACAGTCTAGCTTGCTTGCCATCTTTATCTATACCTAACTTACGTAACATCCCATCGTGTGTATGCTGTGGGTAAATTACCCTTTCATTTATCTTAGGAGTAAATGTTTTATGCACAACCTTTTGAGTGTTGTTAAGCTCACTGGTCAGTTCCTCCAATAACTTATTAGCTTTATCTTTATCTAACATAAAGCCATAGTCTCTTTGAGCTGTGGTAATTTTATAAGTATCCATCTCAACATTAACACTCTCACCAGTAAATCCCCTACTCTCACGTTTAAGTTCTTCATAAACTTTATAGTTTAAGAATACATCCTGAGCGCAGTACTTCATCATTTCTTCTGAGTATCTAGTGTAGTCATCGAACTCTATCTTAGGAAACTGTAACTTGTATCCCCAAGCTTGTAAACTGTGCGATGCTCGTACTGGATTAAACAATCTAGAAAGTACTAGTGTATCAACTAACTTTTTGTTTGATAAATCAATGTTCATTAATCTTTTAACAACGGGTATATCAAACCCAATAATGTTATGACCAATTAACTTATCTGCTTTTTGTAATAACTTAACTCCTTCACTTAGTTTCTTTGGATTAAAATTAAACTGCTCTTGAGTTTCAACATCGAGAACAGACATACAGTAAACTTTTGTAGGCTGTAACCCGTCAGTTTCAATATCGAATACTAAAGATTTCATAACTCATCTACCTCGTTATCATCATCAATGAATGTCTCCCGAAGTCTACCAGTTTCTCTGTCATAAAGCAAGTGTGTACCCATACCTACATCACCAGTGTACCTAGATTTAAGTACCCTCATGTGTGTGGTGTTAGCTTCTTCGGGGTCATCGGATTGCTGGTCACGCTCTAAAGCTATAACGCAATCGGATAACTGAGCAATACTTTGCGAGCCACGTAAGTGTGATAGGCTTACCGAGATACCATTCTCATGTCCTCGATTACCATCTACTCTACGTAAGTGACTAACAAGTACTAGCCCTACACCTGTCTCCTCAACAATACTTCTGAGCCTAGTCATAATATTATCTATAGCCCTGCGCTCATCGCCTTCCGACATAGAGCTAACAAGCATGTGCAGGTGGTCTACGAATACCCACTTACAACCACAACCAACAATTAAAAATCTTAACTTACTAAATATTTCATCAATGTTAGTAATGCCAAAGTGACTATGTATCCACACTCTATCTTTATTTTCACCGCCATAAATATTATCAAAGTATTTATTAAGGTCATCTTCTGAAAACTGCTCACGCTCTTGGTCAATATAAAGTCTAGCGTTAGCTTCGATTGAAAGTATACCGTCAACAGTACGTCTCCAATCTTCCTCTAATGCTATGATACCTACGTTGTCCTTGGTGTGAGTGATTAACCAGTGTTCTAACTCACGGGTAATACTAGACTTACCAAGCCCTGTACCACCTGTCAGTGTCACAAGCTCACCTCGCCTCATTCCGTATAGTTTTTTATTAAGACCAACCCAAGGGTAGGGTATGCTCTCACGTTGCTCACGATTATTAAAGTCTAACTTCTGTTCAGATATATTAAGAACTCCTGATGGTGTATATAACTTCGCACCCCACCAAGCATCTACATAGGCTTGTGCCCGTTTAGCTCTGAGCATTTCGTTAGCATCTTTAAAGTCATCTGGCATTGTAAGTATCTTAGCCTTGCTAGGTGTTAGTAATCTAGCTACAGCCTTTGCACCCTCACGCCCTGCTTTATCATTGTCAAAGTTAATTACTACACAGTCAAACTTTTCTAGGAACTCCAGTGAATTTTTAACATCTCTAGCTGCTCCTGCTGCACCTGACTTAACGCTGACTACAGGCCACTTAGAACCTAGTAATTCATACGCTGCCATCGCATCACATTCACCTTCGACTAATGTAATAAACTTACCGCTATCTTTGAAAGCGGATTCACCAAACAGACCAGTACCTTGAGAGCTACCACGCCATGTAAAGTGTTTGCCTTCACCCCTAACCTTATAGCTTGTAACTTCTGAAGCTATGCAGTATGGGTAGAAGTGTTGGACTACATCACCGTTCTGGTTTGTAGTTGATTTAACATTATATTTCTTAGCAGTCGCTAGAGAAATACCTCTATCATTAAGAGCTAAGAACTCTCCTTCAATTTCATTTACTGAGTTTGTTCTATGCACTTTTATTTCCTGTACAATATTTTTATTTACTCCTTCCTTTACTTCGTAGTTTGGTATTCGCTTATCGCAACTAAAGCAGTATGCACTACCATCATCATTGACGGATACTGCATCGCTGGAGTCACATAGATAACATGGTTGATGGTACTTAACAAAAGCCATCGTCTAATCTCCTATAAAGTAAAGGCAGTTTACCGACTTGCCAAGGTCATTCAGTTAAGACGCTTCTGCTACATCTCCTAAAGTAGTTTTCATTTCCTCCGATAGTTGGTCTTTTATTTTTACGTTTAATGTTATAGCAGCAGCTTGTAATATCTCTATCTTTCTAGTAAGATTTTGAATATCTTGCTGCACTTCAACAAGTCTAGCAAATACTATTTTACCTTCATCACTAAACTTATCTGCTTCATAAGATACATCATCAAGTACGTATGTTATATTACCTTCACTCATAATTCATCCACCTCAGTTTCTAAATCTGTAATCGCATCAAACTCATCGCCGTCTCCTGAGCTATACTGTACTAGGTCTATTACCTGTACTGCCTGTAGCTCAAGACCTTTGAACGCTTGACCATTACGGTTTATTTCCCACGGCTTGCACTGAACTTTAACCTTAGAACCATTACCAACAAGGCAATCAAGTTCATTCTTGTCTTTGTCCAGTAGCTTAGGAGCTTTACGCACCATACCATTAGGGCCATTTACATTACGCTTTATACTTATAGTCGGGCCTTCTTCTTTATCAAACTTAACACTAAAGCCTTTCTCTTTTAAGTCTTGTGCCGTATCTTTATCAAGAACTAAATCGACAGAATACTTTGGCTCAAACCTAGTGTTAGGTGTAGTAATAGATGCCCAATAAGCAATGCCTTCATAAACCATATATAATTTCTCCTTTGGTTTTCTTCAGTTTGAGAGGGGAGTCTAGCACGAATCCACCTCGGTGTCAAGCACCTTGTTACCAAGACACTTATAATTTATAAACATAGGAAAGCAATCAAATACAAACTGCTCTGTAATTTTATCAACATTTTTATAATTACATCTTCCGATTACAAAGTTTATAAATAATCTTTTTACTTGGGGGTCAGGACAAGGACACATAATATGCATCGCAAATATCTTAGCCCAGCAATCTTCTATAAATATTTCTCTAGATATATTTACTAAACTATCTATGTCATCAACCATAGCTATTCTCCATAAGTTTTTCTAGTTCTTCATCAGCTAATTTATCTACGTACTCATCATCGTCTGACCTACCCTCAGCTACAGCTCTTACTATAGCATTGTCTAATGCTCTGTCATATATATCAGTCGTCATTTTAATTACTTCCATTTAGTTTTTGAATGTGTATTAACAACCTTAACAACATAGTACTCGCGATTGTTACCAATAGTTCTAAGCCCTAGCTCCTCGGCAGTGAAGTCACTGTTACCAGATACAGCTATTACTTCTTCAGTTTTTTTATCTATAGCAAGGTAATCATCTAAATGATAATTCCAACCAAACCCTACATTTTCCATTGTATAATTTATACTCATTTAACTATGCTCCTAACATACTAAAAGTTTATCATTGTCTCTACCAAAGTGCTGCTTAACTATATTTAGTTTACGTTTACCATGCTCTCGCATAGCTTCCTTGTATTTATCTACAGCCTTGGGTTCTCTACCACCTATCATCCATAGCATGTTATGCTCGGGAATTGACTTAACAAACCAATCATAGATAGTTACTACAACATCATCAATTTCCAAAGACCATGCAACTTTAGTAGATGCCCAATCAACGTTTCGGAAACTAGTGTAAACATAAGTAGGCTCACCAAAGCAGTCAACAATATTCCAATAGGTATTAGTAACCTCTCCTTGCTTGTTAGTCCCATTAGTATTTATGTATTCTTCGTTTACTATTATCATTTTATTTTCCTAAGTTAAGAACAGTTATCCAATGCCCAACGCTCTGAGTTACGTTGAGTTATTTCTTGCTCAGCTTTTAAAGCTCCAGCTTCTATTTCTCTATCTAAATATTTAAGTTTATCTGCCATGTTTTTAAGCATCACAAGTATATCCTCATCCGTATACTTTGTCAAGGCATCATCACCACCAACAAGTTTATATACCTTTTGTCTAAAGACAGCGGTAGGTTTATATGATTCAACAAAACAATCTAATACATTTTTCTTACCCATTATTAACTCCTTAAAAGTAAAGCAGTTTACTGTCTCATGCTTAGGAGGTGTTGTATGTTAAGCTGCTTGTGCAACTATGAAGTTATCTTGTAAAGTCTTTTGTACTTTCTCAGCTCTGTCCTTGTTAAAGGTTAAAGTAATTTTATTTTTACTACGTGTTGGAGCGTGAGTAGACCAATCAGTTAGTGCATTATACAATGCCCATTTATTTTTACCCATAGTCGGTGCGTAGTGATGTACAAACTTGTTAAGTATATATAAAAAGTTTTTATTCTTACCATCATTAACTTCACCTACAGTACCCTCAATAGTTTTAAGTACCTCAGCGTTACTAACTTCCTGACCATGCCAATCATGCCATAGCTCTATCTCATCCTCAATAACATTAGCAGTCTTACCAAGTAAGTTAATAGCTCTATCAATATCAAGCGTAGCATTATGTCTAGACTGATAAATGTTTGCAGGGTTCTTAGCAAATATCTGACCATTCAAACATGCGCTTTGTCTAAACCCTATGCTTAATTCAAACTTCCACTTACCATCATGACTAGATAATGCCATAACTGTCACGCAACCAGTATCTCCATCGGGTGTTTTGTATTCTTTAGCAGGTAAAGTATAATTAACTAAACACATACCGCTATTCGGGGATACTTGTATCTGCTCGGTAACACCAGTAGCATCTAAGTTACAACGCTCTATCATATCTCTACTTTTATCTATCATAGTAGGAAACTGTAATGCTTTGTACCTGTCACTAACAACGGCAATACCTTGCCCAGTATCAGTACGGACTAATCCTTTTTTATTTGGAAACAAGTGAGACTTTGCAAAGTCATCTTGAAACCATAATGGTTTTTTTGTAACCTCAAAGTCTGCGTCACCGTAACCATTATGTCTTAGGCTGTTAACCGCTTCTCTGTTATTGTTTATTTGTAGTAACATATCAACTCTCCAAAGTTGTTTTTTGATTTCGGGAACAAGCTTACCACGTTCCCATGTGGTTGTCAACACTTGACTTTCCTTTCAAAATATGATATAGTTTCTAAACTTTTTAGAATTTATAAACATAAACATTTAAATCTTTTTAAAAATTCTAAAACTTTTAGAACTTTTAAATTGTTATTTGTTATATTTTTTATTAGCTCTATCAACTGTAGAGTTTATCATATCAGTAGTGTTTATACCAAGCTCATGTAATTTATATAAAGCAAAGTTTTTATACAAACTTGGTAAACTATTTTTAAAATCTTCTACTGTTTGAATCAACTCAGCCTTAACTAAGTCACTGTATTCATTAACTATTTTTTGTTTATCTATGTAAACAGTACCATTCTCAAACCTATACTCATCACCATCTACATAAACATCATCCAAATATGGATTACTGTGGGATAATTTACTCATTGCTATTCCTCCTCCAAGTCACTAACTTCTACCATATCGTAAGCGTAACTTACAAAATCTAATTTAGGTGCAGTAAATGTTTTAACTGAGCCATCATTATTTAATAACTCATTACCATCATCATCATGTCTACAAAATGTAACTATATGTTCGTAAACACTAACATTATTATATTCTTTACTCATCATCATTCACCATATATAAATAAAACATAAAACAAAGCCATGCAAAAACTGTCATGCCTACAAGTATATCTAATTCCATTACGTTATCTCCTTAATGTTTGTGGTAAGATACGTTCTTAACTTCACGATTCCAACATGCTCTACAGTCACCACACTTACCAGATTGTTTAGGTGCAGGGCATATGTGAGTGCCTAAAGGTACATTACTTTCGCTTGTATGTACAGTACTAGTATTATCAAACTGCTTACTAGGCTTGCCGTCTATCATGGTGGCACTAATGCGTAGCGTAACATTACTAGGTAAGTCTCTATCAGCTAAAGTATCCTTCCATATTTTACTTTCTCTTGAAGGTATCCAATGTGTTAAGTTAGGCGTAGCTTCGCATATATCTAATATGATGTTAGCCATATCGACAGACTGTACATCACCAGAATCAAACCACCTAAACTCTGGCTTCTTTAATTTACGTAAGCCTTGTATCATACCTTCCTTAAAAGTTATAGGTTGATTAGTAATCAAATCAAATCGCTTAGCCTCTACATTTTTATAACTAGACCAAGTAAAAGCACCCTTCATAGCATAACAGTTTTCACAAGTACTGCCTTTGACATTACGTAACTTGCTACCAACAAGACAACGCTCAGCACCGAAACCAAAACTTTTACTAGGCATTTTACTAGTACTACTCAATACATTAACGCCTTGTATTTTCATATCAAACCACTCCTAAAGATTTTATCTTACTTAACTTATTAACAAGACTTGTCTCGTCTAGCCATGAAGCCGAATCATAGCAAATTTGTTTTCCCTTGTCAAATATCGACAGCGTATAATAATTCTTTTTACTTTCAGTAACTTCTACTTTATAGTTATTGTCAAACCTAAAAGTATATACTGTACCAGTAGGGTAATTATTAATCGCAAATAAATCCTGCCCAAAATATTTCATTTATAAAACTCCTTGTAAAAATTCTGGAACGCTTCGACCTTTACTATAATCTACTATACCTTTATCTAAAACCTTGTCACCTATATAATAATTCCTGTAAGCCTCTATGGTATTAGTAGTTTTATATTCATCGGGCATACACTGAGGTTTCGTAGTACTACCATTAACTGTTACCCAATTAAATGCTAACGAGTTATGTTGTAAGAACTTATCGCCAATAGTTTCTAAGTCCATACCTTTTATTACCTCATAGGAATTATGTGTCTCCTTATCTTTTCTACCATAACGATAAGACCACTCCTCACCTAACGCCATACCTAGTTGCCATAACTCTATGAAGTTAGCAAAAGATTCTCTTGCCCATACAGTACAGGGGTGATTCATATAAGCTTTTTTGTATACCTTAGATGTTGGAGCACCTACCATATGTACTGCTGTACTAAGCATTTGTGCAGTTTCCAAAACCATTTTCTTTATATGCTTATCGCAATGATACCTAGCATTAACATAGGGATTATCATGTAACCAAAATATATTCATTGTTGTTCCTTTTTATTTAACTAAACCAATAATATATCCACGCATCAGCTATTATAACAACTAAAGCTGTTACTAGTATTGATGCAATATGGAATGTATCAGAAGAATAAATAGCACTTAAAATATCCATAACAAATTACCACCACCATTATTATTGAACGTATTATTATACCACCACTATCCCAGCCACGCAAACATACAATAGTATGGATTTTTTTTCGGAAATTTTTTGAAATTTTTTCTGAAAAATAAAATACTTTTATTGTTATAAGTAGCCCTGAATTGGGCAACGGTTGGAAGCTACACCAGATACAAAAAACTTTCACCACGTTACGGTCGAAAAAAATTAAAACTTGCAATTTAAAATGGGGTAGCGTATAAGGACACTCAATCGGCGTAGCTAGTGGTCGTCGTCGGTGATTAAATTTTAACCACCTTAACAAAGTTACTCAGGAGGTAACACAATGGATATAACAGTAAACAACATGGTAGACGTAGTAACTAAAGACGGACGGACTGTACAAGTAGATATGACAACACCAGCTAACTGGAAACAACAGTTACGAGCTGCGTACAATATAAGCGAGCTACTTTTCAAGGCCTTGTCTTTACCTGCATACGACTATAAGAACCCGCAACCGACAGACCTTAAGAAGTTGCACCAAGGCATAGCTAACAGGGCTAAAAAAGCACTTAAAGAATACGCGGAAGAAACAAATAACGGCGTAGTCGTTAAGCGAATGGTGAATGACCTGTTAAGCACTAACCCTAATGAGGCACAGGCTTATGTTGTGCGTAATGTTCACGCATGGTTGCACAAGTCTAAGTCGAAAAAAATACCTACGTTAAACGTTAACTACCTGATACAACAAGAAAATACAGAATTTTCTAGAGGTATCGTAGGACACCTAAAAGACTACACAATAAGCGCGCAAAGATTTATTGAGGAGGAAGAAAAGACCCCAGAAACTAAACCTGTCGTTGTAACTATAGACGGGCAAGAATACGAGGATAGAACTGAGGAGATGACTAACGGATATATGGAGGTGATGAAGGAGCTTGAGGCACTTAAAAATGAGGCTGTAGAAGTAGAGCCTGTGGAGATTGTAGAGCCTACAGAATCTGTAGATATGGAGGAGGTATCGGACTTGTTAGACGGTCTTAGCCCTGCCCAGATAGCCCTACTTAAGAATAGGCTCAATCAACCTGAGTAACTGTTAACTGACCCTTTAAAGCCCTGCTTAATCGCGGGGCTTTTTTTTGTCTTAATTTTATGGCTACCCCTCATACTAGGTTTTAGGGGTAAATTCTAAGCCCTTCTAAGCCCTTCAAAATCTCCACCCCTTCCTTACCTACTGGTGCGCCCCGTTGAAGTTTGTCTTAAGCCTTACAATAGCGTTAAACGGTATCCTTAGTTTCTAGATACACTCTCAAAGCTTCTAGAATCGCTTGTAAGCGTCTCTAGCGTGATTCTCTAGGTAATGTCCCTATTGTTAACGAATAACGCTGTAAGGCTCTGAATTTTCTAGAGTGCCTGTTAATAACTGTAGGGACTTAGAAACATTTTAGAACTTCCACCACTATGTAAACTTCTATCACGCTTATATGCGCTCACTCAGGAGCACTCTAGAGGCTTCCCGAATACGCCCCTATAAGTAAGGTGTTTTCCGAGTCCTCTAGAGTAGGGCGGGCAGGTGACCCCCACCCCCATGTATAGTATATACTAATGCATATACATTTTTCAAAGGTTTCAGTTGTAAACTAGTGGCGGGACTCTGGAATCTTCTGGAATGAAGC
>MDTC01101644.1_pt1 | contig 11875 bp, 14 predicted proteins | sample 811181 | NCBI WGS metagenome assembly MDTC01 (sample SAMN05326644, study PRJNA326480) | marine metagenome | isolation source: seawater | place: Pacific Ocean: North | collected 2011
TTAAAATAGTTATTAACAATATAAATATATTATGACATTAAAATTTTATACAGCAACCTGGTGCGGCTATTGCCATAATCTAAAAGGATTCTTAGATAAAAGCAATATATCGTACGAAGCTATTGATATAGATGAAAAGCCAGAAGCACTTGAAGATTTATACAAATTCCAAAAAGGTGGCCGAACAATACCAATGATTGTTTATCCAGACCAAGATCATCAGGTAAATCCTAAACCTAATGATATATTGAAGAAAATAGAATCTTTAGGTTAAAAGCTCAAATCTAATTTTATAGGACAATGATCTGAACCCATAACATCGCTTAATATACTTGAGCTTTTTACATTATTTACGAGATTATCTGATACAAAAAAATAATCTATCCTCCATCCTACATTTCTATCTCTGGCTCTAGTTCGCATGTTCCACCAAGTATAATTATCCGGATTTTTATCAAATATTCTAAATGTATCAACAAAATTATTTTCTATTAATTTATCTATCCATTGTCTTTCAATTGGTAGAAATCCCGAAACATTCGAATTTTCTTTTGGCCTAGCCAGATCAATTTCCTTATGAGCTGTATTAACATCACCACATATTACTATTTTATGACCATCATTTTTTAATTTAATTATTTGATCAATAAAAGAATCATAAAACTCTAATTTATACTGTAATCTTTCATCTGATCTTTGTCCATTTGGGAAATAAACATTGAATAAAATAAAATCTTTAAAATTAACAATTATGGTCCTACCTTCATTATCATAATATTTGTCTCCAAATCCTGAAGAAAATTGCTCAGGTTTATATTTTGAATATACAGCAACTCCGCTATAACCTTTTCTTTCAGCTGAATGAAAATATGAAATATAATCAGCAATATTTACGAGATCAGATGGTAATTGATCAATGTTTGCTTTTGTTTCTTGAGCACAAAATATATCAGGGTTTTCTTTTAATAACCAATCTTTAAAACCTTTTTTATAAGAAGCACGAATACCATTAACATTCCAACTGATTAGGCTATAATTCATTTTTCCTCTTTTTATACTAACAAATACAACAATTTCAAATTTGAAATTGAATTTCTATGAGCATTAATCTTATATTTGAAAATAAAATTCAAAACTTGTCATTCAAAATATTATAGCTTAAAATCAATTAATATAAGTTATCAGTAAATTAATTTATTGGAGAAATAAATGAGTGACATAATAGATATCAAAGATGAGTATAAAAAGAATGCTTATATAAACACTGCAAAATATGAAGAAATGTATAAACAATCAATAGACGACCCTGAAAATTTCTGGGCTGAACAAGCCGAAAAAGTTGATTGGACTAAAAAATGGGATAAAGTTATGGATTATGACTTTAATACAGCCGATATAAAATGGTACTTAGGGGGAAAATTAAACGTCACTTATAATTGCATCGATAGACACCTAGAAGAAAAAGGAGATCAAAAAGCAATAATTTGGGAATCCGATGATCCAAATCTTGACAAATCCTATACTTACAAAGAATTACATAAAGAAATCTCAAGATTTGCCAATGTATTAAAAAAACATGATGTGAAAAAAGGTGACGTAGTTATTATATATATGCCAATGATTCCTGAATTATCTATAGCTGTCCTCGCTTGCGCCAGAATTGGAGCAATCCATTCCGTTGTATTCGGGGGATTTAGTTCAGATTCACTTAAAAGTAGAATCTTAGACTGTAAACCAAAGCTTCTAATATGTGCTGACAGAGGAGTAAGAGGAGGAAAATCTGTTCCTTCAAAATCTAATGCTGATACTGCTATGGAAAATACTAATGTTGAAAAATGTATTGTTGTCAGACGAACAGGTGAAGATACAGATATGATGCCAGGAAGAGATTTTTGGTGGGATGATGAAACTAATGACAGTTCAATTTCTGATATATGCCCAGCTGAAGAAATGGATGCAGAAGATCCTCTATTCATTTTGTATACCTCTGGATCGACAGGACAACCCAAAGGTGTAATGCATACAACTGGTGGGTACATTGTTTATACAACTCTGACTTTCAAATATGTTTTTGATTATAAGGACGGAGATATCTTTTGGTGTACAGCAGATATAGGATGGATAACTGGTCATTCTTATATTATTTATGGGCCTTTATCTAACGGAGCAACAAGTATTATGTTCGAAGGGGTACCTCAATATCCAGATTGGGGAAGGTTTTGGGATGTGGTAGACAAACATAAAGTTAACATATTTTATACTGCACCCACTGCTATAAGGGCTATTGCAAGAATGGGTGACCATCATGTTGCCAAAAGAAAACTTAATTCTTTAAAATTATTAGGAACTGTAGGAGAACCAATAAATCCTGAAGCCTGGCTTTGGTACTACAATGTGATTGGTAAATCAAAATTACCCATCGTAGATACTTGGTGGCAAACTGAAACTGGTGGAATTCTTATATCTCCCCTACCTGGAGCTACAAAATTAAAACCTGGATCCGCTACAAAACCTTTATTTGGAATTGAACCTTTATTAGTTGATAACGAAGGTAAAGAACTGAAAGGTGCAACTAGTGGTAATTTATGCATAAAATCCTCTTGGCCTGGGCAAATGAGAGGTGTGTACGGAGATCCTGAAAGATTTTACAATACTTACTTTACTACATATAAAGGTTATTACTTTACAGGAGATGGCTGTAGAAGAGATGAAGATGGTTATTACTGGATTACAGGCAGGGTTGATGATGTAATAAACGTCTCCGGTCATAGATTAGGAACAGCAGAAATTGAATCCGCTTTAGTTTTACACAAGGATGTAGCAGAATCAGCTGTGGTAGGATTTCCTCATGATATAAAAGGACAAGGTATATATGCATTTGTTACCTTAAATCAAGATGTAGAACCAACAGATGAATTAAAAAAGGCATTAGTTAAACAGGTAAGAACACAGATTGGACCCATTGCTAATTTAGACAATGTTCAATGGGCACCTGCTCTTCCAAAAACTAGAAGTGGGAAAATTATGCGAAGAATTTTAAGAAAAATTGCTGAAAAAGATTTAGATAGTATTGGTGATATATCTACACTAGCTGAACCAGAAGTAGTGGATGATTTAGTAAAAAACGCTACCAAATAAATTAATTATATATAGCTTATATCAGAAGATAAATTTATATAGCCATTTTTAGTAACTAAAATATCATCTTCTATCCTTACTCCAGTTCCTGACAAAACTTGATTTTTATCAGAATAATTAGATCTATTTGAAAAATACAAACCTGGTTCAACAGTAAAAATCATACCAGGCTCTAAGCTTATATCTTTTTGGTTTAAAGTATATGGAGAAGTATCATGTACATCTAATCCCAGCCAATGACTAGTTCCATGCATATAAAATTCTTTATATAAACCCTTCTCAATAATTTCATCAGTAGATCCTTTTAGAATTTTAATATCATTTAATCCTTGTATTAACATTTTTAAAGCAGTTTTATGTATATCAGATAATGTCACACCTGGTTTTACCAAATTGATAGCATTTTGTTGTGCATCAAAAACAATATCGTAAACCATTTGTTTTAATGTATTTACAGTATTATTAACTGGATAAGTTCTAGTGATATCAGAAGCATAGTTTTCATATTCAGCTCCAGCGTCAATTAATATAAATTCATCATCATTTAAAGATGAATTGTTATTTATATAGTGTAAAACACAAGCATTTTTACCTGAAGCAACAATTGATGGATACGCATTATATCTAGATCCATTTTTTCTAAATTGATATTCTAATTCGGTTTGTATTTCATATTCGTTAATACCAGGTTTTAAAATATTCAAAATATGCTCAAAACCAATTTTCGAAATATTAATTGCATTTTTTATTAACTCAATTTCATTATCACTTTTATATAATCTCAGTTGTGAAATAAAAGGAATAGGATCTATAATATTGGTACTTTCAATCACATCACTTTTCCTCAGATTATAATTCCCCCTACTGCCAGTAACAGATCTTAAATTTGAATTAGAATATTTATTAATAATGGAATCTATATTGGAATTACTTCCATTTCGATAATATATATTACTAAATTCTGAAATAATTTCAGGAAGAATATTATTAATTTCATTTATAGGATAAGCTTTATCCGCCATGAAATTATTAATTGCACCTTCAATGCCAGCTCTCTCTCCTAACCAAATATGGTAATTCACATCATAAGGTTCAACAAATAATATGTATTCAATAGAAGAGGCAAAAGTCATAACCATAATAGCATTTGGTTCATTAAAACCTGTTAAATACCAAAAGTCAGAATTTTGACGGAAATCAAATTCAACATCATGATTCCTAATATAAGAAATATTTCCCGGTAAAACCAAAACTCCTTCATTTATAAATTCTGAAAGTTTTTGTCTTCTTATTTTATATTCTTTTTGATTAATCATATTTTTAATTGTCTATATCAGAATTATAATCTGATTTTTTTGAATTTGATCGAAATGAGATTCCCCATTCATTCATTAATTGTTTAGTTACATTATCATCTAATAAATTCAATTCAGCAAAAAAACCAATTAATGAATGAACATATATCGAATCATTATCAGCAACCCAATTTTTTTCAGTCTTCACAAAATATAAATTTCCATCTACATGTTTTGTGGATAATTCTAATAAATTCATATCTTTTGATATGTTTAAATCAAATTTTGTTTCTGCCATACATCTCCTTTTTGTTTAGGTTAATATAAATATTAGCAAAACTATTGCATCAAATATTATAAAAAATTAAAATTTTATATGTAATACTTTCAATACATTAATAATAATATGTCAAAATTAGTTTTAATAAGGCACGGTCAAAGTTTGTGGAATCTAGAAAACAAATTTGCTGGATGGAAAGATATAGACTTATCCAATACCGGGATAAAAGAAGCCATTAACGCAGGTAAATTAATTAATGAAAGTGGGATAGAGTTTGACATTGCTTATACCTCTGTCCTAAAAAGAGCAATTAAAACTTTATGGCATATTTTAGATGAAATTAATCAGCATTGGATTCCTGTATATAAAACTTTTGAATTAAACGAAAGACATTACGGCGGCTTAACAGGACTAAATAAAACTGAAACATCTAAAATACATGGTGATGAGAAAGTATTTCAGTGGCGAAGAAGTTTTAATATAAGACCTCCTAAATCTTCGGAAGAATTTCATGCTTCATTAATAAATGAAAGAAAATATTTTAACAAATCAGCAATACCTAAAACTGAATCTCTAAAAGATACAACTGTTCGTATTACTCCTTTCTTGAACAATATACTTATACCCAAATTAGAATCAAATAATAACATTATAATATCAGCACACGGAAATAGTATAAGGACAATGATTAAAGAAATTGAAAAAATAAGTGATGAAGAAATTTCAAATCTAGAAATACCTACAGGCAAACCAATATTAATACAGTATGCTTCAAAAACAAAAGAATTTAAAAAATTCACCTATTTAAATTAATCACAAAATATTTTTTAATTCCAGTAAATTGTTTATTTCATATTTGGGTTTTTCTGACACATTACGTGGATTTTGGTAACTAAATCTACCAGTTTTGATTCTTACTGAAAAGATATTCAATTGGTTAGCAGGAATAATATCATTATCAATTCTATCTCCAATCATAATACATTCTTCAGCAGATACTTTTAATATATCCATTACATAAAGAAAAATTCTTTTATCAGGTTTTTCCAAGCCTATAGAATCTGAAACTTCAAAATTATCGAAATACTTATTTATACCTGTATTTTTGAGTAGTTTTAAAGCATCCAATGTTTGATTTGCCACAACACCTAATTTGTAATCTTTACTTAATTGTTTTAAAACTCCAATTACTTCGTCAGATATTTCGGGAGCCTTTCTTATTAAATCTCTCTCTTTAGATCTAAGAAGAATATTGTTATATACAGATTTTTGAATATGTTCATTATTATTAGAAAAATTTTCACATAAAGATGAATAAATATTTTTATCAAAATTAGTTATTAATCTTTCAAGGCAATTTTCTATTTCATGGTCATTAATAGTAATATTATATTTAGAAAATTCTTCAATGAAATGCAATTTCAGCAATTTATCATTCAGAATTTCTGAATCAATAGGTCCACCAATATCAAAAAGTATAGCTTTGATTTTAGTTTTTAAATTAATCACTTTCTTTATGTTTATTTGTATTAACTGATCTTTTTCTTATAAAATAAAAAATTATTGATAAAATTAAAATTATAGGAATTAAATCTATAAAACCAACAAGTAAAGGATTATCTATAATACTCATTTTTTACACATTAAATAAATTTGCTTATTATATTATAAAATAAAAGGAAGTATCATATGCCAGAATTAGGAAAAATTTCAAAACCTTCTGTTGATAGATTTAAAAATAAAAAAAGATTAATTTATGTGCCGATATTTTTCGTACCTCCACAAATATCTGAAATAAAAGAAAATAATCCATTTAAAGATTATTGGGCTGAAATTGCTGATAATATCAATAAACTAGAATTATCATTAGGGAAAATAGATACAATTTTCCATGAAATGAACACAAAATCAAAAGAAGAAGGATTAAATATTATTGAAAATATAAATCCTCATGGAATTGATTTCATAAAGATATTGTATAATTCAGGTTCTAAGATTTCAGATTTTGAAAATGAGGAATTAATTACAGAATTAATGGATTGGCAACGTGCATTATCATCTGGAATAATTTCAGCAAAAGCAAGAGAAATAATATCAAGAGAATATAATGAAACAAACTCTGAAAGAAATAAAACTCTTTTAAATAAAATATCTAAAGAATTAAATGTGGGTTCAAATGGAATTTTATTTATGAGAGAAGATCATGGCCTTCAGTTTGATAATGAAACAGAAGTATTCTATGTATCATCAAATACTATAAGCAAAGTACACGAGTGGTTAAAAGTTGAAATTGAAAAACTAATGAATCCGACAAAAGATGAAAAATAAGTATATAAAAGTTTAGGGATTTTAAGTCAAATAATAAAGAATTATCAGTCTGATAAAAAAACAAGACCACCCCTTAGGGTGTACTCTAACATTAAAGTCTCAAAGGAATAAATCTTTCTCTTTTTAATTCATGTATATTTTCATTAAAACAAATATATTTGAAATGTACCCACATCTCTAACGATTCTTCCAAGTTTGGAACATCACTAATTATTGGACCAAATATTGCTTTTTCTTTCTTACCATCATTTAGCACAATTATAGGTACTCCGACATCATTACCACATAATTTGACAGCTTGATTAGTTGAATTTTCAATCATTTTATCCAAATCTTCATTATCCATATTTTCAAGAAATTTATTATTAATACTACATTCGGCCAAAATATTTTCTAAGTTGGAGTCAATAGGTTGTTTTTTTATATGGTAATTAATACCAATAGCTGTATACAAATTTGATACATTATCATTAGATAATTCATTTTGAACAGCTTGCAATATCCTTAAGACCCTTAAAGATTTGTGATGCTTCTCTCGCATTTCAGGAGATTTATTCGAAGATTTATTTTTTATGGCCAAAGAAAAAAGTTCCCAAGTTGTTGGGATTTTTAATTCTTCCTCAATTTTTTTAAACCATCTTGATGACTGCCAGGCCCAGGGGCATGTTATATCTGTGAAGAATCTTGCTTTCATATTAATACCTCTGATTATTTGAATTGACCTGGTTTAGGTTCTTTTAATGATAATAGTAATAAAATTGGAGATAATGTAATTATTGTAGCTATATAACATATAATAGCTAAACTAGAATAATTTGCAATAATAGGCCCTATCAAAGTAAATATAACAGAGAATGCACCAGATGACATATCATTGACACCTGTAACTCTACCTCTGATATTTACAGGGTTAACATCAGCTATCATTGAGGTACTTGCTATATTTGCACCCGACCATCCTAGCCCAATTAAAAACAAGCCTAAAGTAATTACATAAAAATTTGCGGTTAATGGAGTTATAAAACATCCTATTGCTAAAATAAACAAACCAATTATAGATACATACTTTCTTCCAATGATATCTGTGAAAATCCCAATGGGGCTTGAAAAAGCAAACATTCCTACAACATGTATAGCTACTGTAAGAGAAACTTCTAAATAATCATAACCTCTTTCAAGCATTATTAATGAAGTTAAAAACATAATCATTGCCATCATGCTTTGAGCAATGCTATAACCTATGAAAGCTGAGAAATTCACCTTATTTGATAATATTTTTTTAAAATTAAATTTTGAAGAATTATTTGCTTGATTTGTAATCACATCAGATTTATATTTCTCTCCCCAATATTTATCAAGGTTTTTTGCTATTTGGATGGGATCAGGTTTTATTAAATAAATAAACAAAAAAACTGGTATTAAAAATAGTGGCATAAAGCCCCAAATTTTTGTCAATTCATCAAATGTAACAATATCTACTCTATTTACAAAAGTTATTAATAATGGTGATAAAAAAGCGCCAAATACTGAAAATGTTAATACTGTTCCAATTCCAGAAGCTCTAAGGTTAGCTGGGTACATATCAGCCGCAGCTACTCGTAATTGAGTATTTGCTCCAAAACCTAAACCTAATACTATAAAACCAAAAAACATTACGAACGTTAAACTATAGTATGAAGAGATACTTAATATTAAACAGGCAATTATTCCTAATACCAAACTTAAATACATTCCGGTTTTACGTCCATAGTTATCTGTTATATAACCTGTTGGAAATGCAACAATAAATCTAGATCCACTGATTAACATGCCCGGCACACCAGCCAAGGCTCTAGATCCAGTAAAATAGGAGATCATAGAAGCCCCAGTAGTTACAGCCATTTGCATCGGAATTCCTTGAAAAGCCTGAGAAACAGCAAAGAATAACGTATTCTTTATTATTAATCTAGGTATAGCTGGTTTATTTGAAGATCTAAATAATTGCATTGAAGCAATCCTATATTTAATTATTTAGACGGTCAAGTGAACTTTAATAACTTTTTTTCTGTCCGCTATAACATGTTCAAATGCTGTTTCAATATCATTAAAGTTGTAATTACCTGTAATGATTCTAGATATATCGATTTGTGATTTTTTATATAAATCAATTGCAATATCAAAATCATGTTTTCCATCAATATAGTTATAACAAATTGGAAAAGTTAAAGATTGACCTTTTATATAAGGTTCTAAAAAGTTAAATTCAACAGGAACTCTAAACCCACCGACTACTCCAATTTGACCACCTTTTTTAGTAAGTTGTACAGCATCAGTAAGTGTGTTAATTTCAGCAGAATAAGCTCCAACTGTTTCAATTGAAACATCTACTCCTAATCCATTTGTATCAGAATATATTTTTTTCTCCACATCATCCTTGTAATCAAAAATAACATCAGCACCAAAATATTCTGCAATCTTTTTTTGATGATCATATTTGGTAGTGATATATATATTGTTAAAATTCAATAATTTTGCGACATATAGACACATTAAACCAATAGTTCCAGAACCAATAATCAAAATATTCTCCCCTATTTTAGTATCTAATCTTCTAAATGCATGTACTGCAACAGCTAAAGGTTCTATTAATGCACCATCGCTAAAAGACATACTGTCTTCTAACATAAAACATCCTCTTATTCTACGTTTCAAATATTCAGCGTAAGAACCTCCTGATTCTTCATCTTTAGATAAACAATAGGTATATTTCCCGTTTAGACAATGTTTACACAGCCCACAAGCTCTACCGGCTGAAACAACATCAACAGCAACTCTTTTACCCAAATATTTTTCGTAAATTGGATTATTAACTTCAACAATTTCGCCAGATAATTCATGCCCAATAGGAAGGTTATCTGGTTCATTTTTACCATGAATAATACGTAAATCACTACCACATATACCTGCTGATTTAACTTTTATCAAAACTTCATCATCTAAAATTAAATTTGGTTTTGGTATTTCATTTAATTTTATCTTTTGTCCATTGAAAATTCCTGCTTTCATAATATTATCCTTTTAAATAAGATTTTGATCCGTCCACAACTAAATCTGATAAAGTTACTGAACTTAAAAAGTCTCTAGACATTGATTTCCCTTTATTTCTAATAATTTCTGTAGCTTTTTTCATTAAATCCTGAACATCTTTATGCTCAGGATTCCCTGGAAGGTTTATAGACTGTGCAAGATCATTCGGGCCAAATGTATATGCATCAATTCCATCAACACTTAAAATTTCATCTAAATTATTTATTGCAAATTCTGTTTCAATTTGAGCTTCGACAAAAATACTATCAGACGCAATATCTACATATTTAGATTTTCCGCCAAATTTCTCATCTAATATAGATAATGTATGATAGTAATTACCACGACCTCCTCCCCAACTTCTTTGACCTCGAGGATAAAATCTACAAGCATCAACCAATTTTTTTGCATCCTCAGCTGTTTCTATATGAGGTCCCATAATTCCTTTTATCCCTCTGTCTAAATAATTATTAATTACATAAGGTTCAATGCTAGGAACTCTGGCCAACACATATAAACCAACTCCTTCACCTACTCTGCACATATCATCTACAGATTGAGGATTAAAAGATCCATGTTCTCCATCCAATCTAATATAATCATATCCAGCTAAACCAAGCAATTCTACTACATCAGGAGATGGATAAACTAAAGTACATCCTTTTGCTATTTTGTTTTTCGATTTAAGATCTTTTATAAAATTTCTCATGTGAACTCCTAATATTTAAAATAAATACCCTTCTAAATCTTTAAATAGATTGTTATGAATTGTATGACCCATAATATACTTTTTAATTTCTACATGATAATTGTATTTTTTATAATAATCAAAAATTAAATCAGCATTACTTATATCAATAACAGTATCTTCTGTACCATGGCTAATAAATATCTTGTTAATAGGTGGATACGATCCACTATAATCATACATAATTGGTGGTAATAAAGTAGATAGTAAAATCAAATTATTTAATTTAGTTAAATAATTAATAGCTAATATTTGAGCCATCATTCCTCCTTGAGAAAAGCCAACAATAGAAATTTCAGGCACATTGTTAAATTTATTTAATGAAATAAATTCATTTATTATAGAATTTAGCAATTCAGCACTTTTAATTATATTTTCATAATTACCAATGTCTCCCCATGAGTAAGATTCAACTTGAAAAGAATTGTCAAGTTTGTAAAACCCCTGAGGAAAAACGCATAAAGAGTTATTGAATGGATAGAATTCTGACATAAATACTAAATCAGATTGATTAGCACCATAACCGTGTAAAAAAAAAGTAATGCTTTTTGTTTTATTATTAACTTTATCTGAATTAGGAATCAAAAGCTGATTACCTTGAATATTTATATATTTATTCACATTCACAAATTTATAATTAATATAATAATAATAAAAATATATTAAATGAAATCACAAATAATCAAAAGTAAATCAGCTCAAGAAACTTTAATGATTGGAAAAAAAATAGCTACTAAACTTAAAGGTAATGAAATAATATTATTATTTGGGGAACTAGGTTCAGGTAAAACTACTTTATCTCAGGGCTTAATTAAAGGACTAGGGTTTGAAGGCTGGCCAAGAAGTCCATCTTTTGTAATAGTTAAAGAATATATAGTTAAATACAAAATTCAACATATGGATTTTTACAGGTTAGATGGGCTAGCCAGTTTATTGGGTTTTGGAATTGAAGATTATTTAAATATGGATTCTATAAAAATTATTGAATGGCCGGAAATAGGTATGGAATTAATGAATAAA
>MDTC01131175.1_pt1 | contig 11875 bp, 10 predicted proteins | sample 811181 | NCBI WGS metagenome assembly MDTC01 (sample SAMN05326644, study PRJNA326480) | marine metagenome | isolation source: seawater | place: Pacific Ocean: North | collected 2011
AAAATTAAATATGAGAATTCAAGCGGCTTAAAGTCAAGATATAAATTTATAGGGCAACTATTAATAAGTGCTTTTGCATTGTTCATTTTAATAAAATATTCTTCTCACGAGTATCTATATGATCTTTATTTTCCTTTTTTTAAAAATTTAATTTTACATATGGGAATATTTTTTATTCCATTTGGTTTATTTGTTATTATCGGAGCTTCTAATGCGGTAAATTTAACAGATGGACTTGATGGTTTAGCAACAGTACCAGTAATGTTAGTAGCGCTCTCTTTTACATTAATTTCTTATGTTGTTGGAAATACAATCTTTTCAGAATATTTACAAATTCAATACATTCCAGATACTGGTGAGTTATCAATTTTTTGCGGTTCAATCGTCGGAGCGTGTTTAGGTTTTCTTTGGTATAATGCACCACCAGCAAAAATTTTTATGGGAGATACGGGCTCTTTATCTTTAGGAGGATCTCTTGCAGCCATAGCTATAATAGTGAAACATGAAATAGTATTAGCAATCATAGGTGGGTTATTTGTTTTAGAGACAGTCTCAGTTATTATCCAAGTAATATCTTTCAAACTTACTGGAAAAAGAATATTTAAAATGGCTCCTATCCACCATCACTTTGAAAAAAAAGGCTGGGCAGAATCTACCATTGTAATTAGATTTTGGATAATCGCCATCATTCTTGCTTTAGTAGGTTTAGCTACTTTGAAATTAAGATAATTGATGATACCTAAAAAGAATCTTAAGCATTATTCATTTTTAGTTTATGGACTAGGCCTGACAGGTAAATCAGTAATAAATTTTTTTAATAAAAACGGTATTAAAAATTTTAAAGTATGGGATGACAATTATAAAAATTTATATAAGAATAAAAGATCTACAAATTTAATCAAGACTTTAAGGGATGTAGATTATATTATACTAAGTCCAGGAATTAGTTTAAAAAAATCCAAAAATAGAAATAATCTAATAAAATATAAAAACAAGATAATTACAGACTTAGATCTTTTTTTTTTAGTTAAAAAATTTTCTAAAAGTATTGTAGTAACTGGAACTAATGGTAAATCGACAACTTGTACGATATTGGCTCATGTTCTTAAAAAGAATAAATATCGTCCAATTTTAGGGGGAAACATCGGGGCGCCAGTTCTTAGCCTCAAAATAAAAAAAAAAGATATTATTATAATTGAAGCTTCATCATTCCAACTTTCTTATTCAAAATTTATATACCCTAATTATGCAATATTATTAAATATCACAAATGATCATCTTGATTGGCATATAAATATGAAAGATTATATAAATTCCAAATTTAAAATTTTCGCAAATCAGAAAAAAGAACATTTTGCTTTAATAAATAGAAAATTCAAATATTTATTTAAAGAAAAAAAATTATCGGGAAGATTAATTGTTCCAAGTTTAAAAAAATATATCAACTTAAAATTCAAATTAAAAAATAGTTATTTAAGGCTCAACATGAATGATGAAAATATGTCTTTTGTTTATGAACTTTCAAAACTATTTAAAATAAGCGAAAAGTCCTTTTTCAACTCTTTAAATACATTTGTTGGCCTTCCTCATAGATATGAGATTTTTATGAAAAAAAAGAATTGTATTTTTATTAACGACTCAAAAGCAACTTCTTTTCAATCAACTAAATATGCTCTAAAAAATTCAAAAAATATCTACTGGATTCTCGGAGGAATGCCAAAAAAAAATGACAAAATTGTTCTAAAAAACCTAAAAAAAAATATTCTAAAATCTTATATTATTGGAAAAAATATAAATTTTTTTAAAAAACAAATTAGAAATCAAATAAGATTTTATGAGGCAGGAACTATTAAAAAATCAATTATTAAAATTTTTCAAGACATGCAAAATTCAAATAAACAAAATAACACAATATTGTTAAGCCCCTCATCAGCATCTTTTGATCAATACTTAAATTTTGAAAAACGAGGTGAAGAATTTAAAAAATTAAGTAAACTATATGCAAGAAAATATATTTAAATTAAGTTTAACTAATTATTGGCGAAATATTGATAAAAAAATTTTTTTTTCTTTTATTATTTTGTTTTCTCTTGGATTATTTTTTTCTTTTTCATCAACATCTTCTTTAGCTGGCGAACGGTTAAATAAAGACTATTATTTCTTTTTTACAAAACATTTAACTTTTACATCTTTATCATTGATAATTATGATTTTAATTTCAATTATAGAAACATCTGTATTGAAAAGAATGGTAATACCTTTATTTATATTATCATTTATTTTTTTGGCATTAGTCCCTCTGATGGGAGTCGAAGTAAAAGGAGCTAGAAGATGGTTAGACTTCTACTTTTTTAGATTACAACCTATAGAAATTTTAAAACCATTTTTCATTTTAGTGACTGTTAATATTTTAACAATTGAAAAATTTCAAAACTCCAAAATAAAATATTTTTTGAGTTTTTTACTCCTTTCATCAGTAATAATTCTTTTAATTGATCAACCAGATCTCGGCCAATCTATTTTATTAGTAGGAAGTTGGATAGCTACTGTATTTATATCTGGCGTAAGCTTATTTTATATTTTGAGTTTCTTTTCGGTATTTTTAATTACTATAAGCTTTATATTATATTTATTGCCAGATAAATTTGGATATGTTTTAGATCGTTTAATTTCTTTTATTGATCCAAGTAAAGGCGATAAATTCCAATCCTCCTCAGCATTGGATGCAATAAAGCTTGGGGGTTTAACTGGTCAAGGAATGGGAGAAGGAATTTTAAAAGAAAGAGTGCCAGAAGCTCACACTGATTATATTATAGCAATAATTTCTGAGGAGTATGGATCAATAATTTCAATTACAATTATTTTAATATTTCTATTTATATCGTTTAGAATAATTAAAAACTGTATTAATCAAAAAGATCAATTAATAAAAATTTCTCTTTGTGGTCTTGCAACTTTATTAATATTTCAAACTTTTATCCATGTTGGTGTGAACACTAATTTAATACCTACAACTGGTATGACACTGCCGTTCCTTAGCTACGGAGGCTCATCTCTTGTTGGAAGTTCAATACTTGCGGGTGTAATTCTAAATTATACGAAAAATAGAATTAATTTTTATGAATAAAAATATAAAAGCTTTAATTGCTGCAGGCGGAACTGGAGGGCATGTATTACCTGGTATAAATTTGGCCTCCTTTTTGATTGAAAAAAATTACAATGTTAAAATTATTACTGATAGAAGGGGTTTTAATTTTTTTAATGAGAAAGATAAAAAAAATGTTTCAGTTTTTTTGTCTTCACCATTAATCAAAAAAAATTTTCTTTTGTTAATATTCTCTTTATTTTTGATTTTCTATTCAATATTAAGATCATTGATATTCCTCTCATTCTATCGACCAAAAATTATTTTTGGAATGGGTGGTTATGCATCCTTTCCGATTTGCATTGCAGCAACAATTTTAAGAATTAAGTTCATTATTTATGAAAATAATTTAATAATTGGAAGAGCAAATAAAAAATTACTTCCTTTCGCTGAAAAAATTTTAGTTTCTTCAAAAAAACTCGAAGGAATTAGCTCTAAGTATGAATTTAAGATTACTGAGGTTGGAAACATAATTAATAAAGAAATTATAAATTTTTCATACGATAATAAAAATAGAGAAAAAGAACTTAAAATTCTTGTTCTTGGGGGTAGTCAAGCAGCTAAAATATTTGCAGAAATTTTACCTAAAATTTTTAAACAGTGTTCTGAAAAAGGGATCCCAATAAAAATAATACAGCAATGTTTACCTGACCAAAATCAAGAACTTAGCTCGTTTTATAAAAGTTTAAAAATAGAATATAAATTATTCAATTTTAGTAAAAATATTATTGAATTTTTTCCAAAAATAAATTTAGCAATAACAAGATCTGGTTCTTCAGTTTTAGCCGAGCTTACTAATGCAAATATACCTTTCATATCAATTCCACTTCCTTCCTCAGTAGATAATCATCAATTGAAAAATGCTATTTTTTACAAAAGTAAAAATTTCTCTTTTTTAGTGGAGGAAAAAGATTTAAAAGACAAACTTTTCAGTCTCTTAAAAGAAATTTATGAAAATATATCAAAATTAGATGAAATTAGTACAAACCAAAGACAATATTCTGACAAATATGTCTATGAGAATATTGATAAAGTATTAGATAAAATTTTAAATGAAAAAAATTAATCTAGGACAAAAAGAATTAATCCATTTCGTAGGTATCGGAGGTATAGGCATGAGTGGTTTAGCTTTAGTAATGAAAAATCTAGGTTTTAGAATTCAAGGCAGTGACCAAAATAAAAATAAAAATACAACAGTTTGTTCAAGATCTGGAATAAAAGTTTTTATAGGCCATTCAAAAAAAAATATTAAAAATTCTACAATTTTAGTAAAATCATCAGCAATTAAAAATAATAATAATGAAATTAAATATGCTAAAAGTAAAAAAATTCCAATTTATTCAAGAGCTGACGTTTTAGCTGATGTTGTTTCTTTAAAAAAAAATATTATCATTACTGGATCCCATGGAAAAACAACTACTACGTCATTAGTTTCGAAAATATTAACTGATCAAAAATTAGATCCAACTATTATTAATGGAGGAGTAATCAACTCATTTAAAAGCAATGCCAAGCTAGGTAAAGGAGAATGGGCTATTTTAGAGGCTGATGAGTCTGATGGTAGTTTTTTAAAACTGCCTTTAAATTATTCAATTATTACTAATATTGATTTTGAACATTTAGATTTTTATAAAAGTTTTAAAAATTTAGAAAATTCATTTTTAAAATTCATTGAAAAAACACCGCCTACTGGTAAAGCAATAGTCTGTGTAGATGATAAAAATATTAAAAAAATTTTAAACATAGTCAAAAATAAAAATATTCTTACCTATGGTCAAAGCAAGAGTGCAAATTATCAAATTTCTAATATAAAATATAAAATAGATTATTCTATTTTTGATTTGAGTTATAAAAGCTTTAAAAAAATTAAGAAAATAAAGAATATTCATTTGAAACTATTAGGAAGACATAATGTTCTGAACGCGGCTGCTGCAATATCTGTGTGTATTAATTTAGGTGTAAATATCAATATAATAAAAAAATCTTTAAAAAAATTTAGTGGCGTACAAAGAAGAATGACTAAAATATTTACAAAAAACCAAAATGAATTTTACGATGACTACGCTCACCATCCAACGGAAATAAAGTCTATTTTAGAGGGAGTTAAAAATGTTCATAAAAATAAAAATATCATTTCAGTTTTTGAACCCCACCGTTATTCAAGAGTATTATCGTTAAAAAAGGAATTTGCTAGATCTTTCAAAAACTCTGATATAGTTCTTCTTTGCCCTTTATATGAAGCTGGAGAAAGAAAGAACCTTAAGTATAATCAGAATAAATTTGCTAAATCTATTTCAACATTTTCAAATTGCCAAGTGGTTGTTATAAAAAGTCAAAATGAGTTAAATAAATTTATAAAAAATAATTTGAAAAATAATGAGATTGTAATTGGAATGGGAGCAGGACTAGTTTCAAAATGGATGAAAGAACTAAAAACTATTGTATGAGATTAAATCAGGAATTTATAAAAAAATTTGGTGAAAATATTTCCAATAACACAAAACTTTCTAGTTATAGCTGGTTCAATTTAGGAGGTCCGGCTGAATATTTTTTTAAACCTAAAAGTAAACAGCAATTAATTGAATTCCTGGAAGAAAATAAACAAAATAAGTTAAAGTTAACTATTCTTGGAGCTGGGTCTAATTTGCTCATAAGAGATAATGGAATTAAAGGAGTAGTTATTAAACTTGGTGCACCTTTCTCAAAGATCAAATTAGTTGAAAAAGATGTGATTGAAGCAGGTGCCGCAGCCCTTGACCGAAAAGTTTCTAATTTTGCTAAAGAAAATGGTATTGGAAATCTTGAGTTTCTCTCATGTATACCTGGTTCTTTAGGAGGCGCAATTATAATGAATAGCGGGTGTTACGAAACTGATATTTCTGAAGTTTTAGTGTCCATAAAAGTCATTGATTTGCAAAGTTGTAAAGAAAAAGAAATTAAAAGAGAAGATATCAAATTTTTTTATAGAGGATCAAATTTACCCAATGGATTAATTATAACTTCTGTAAAATTAAAAGGAAAAGAACAATCAAAAGAAATCATCGAAAAAAAACAGTATAAATTTATCCAAAAAAAAAAGCTTACCCAGCCAAGCCAAGTAAAAACTTGTGGAAGCACTTTCAAAAACTTTGATAACAATCAAAAAGCATGGCAATTAATAAAACAATCTGGGTGTGATAGTTTTAAAGAGGGCGATGCTGAAGTTTCAAAAAAACATTGTAATTTTTTTATAAATAATGGGAAAGCCAATGCGTCAGACATCGAAAAATTAATAAACAAAGTTAAAGAGACCGTTAGCAAAAAAACTGGAATTGACCTCGAACTAGAGATCAAAATAATTGGTGATTAAAAAAAAATTTAAAAAAGTTTTAGTTGTAGTTGGTGGTGCCTCGGGTGAGAGAGAGGTAAGTTTAGCGAGCGGAAAGGCATGTATTAAAGCACTAAAAAAAAAAAAATATAAAGTTTATACATTTGACCCAAAATTTAAAAACTTTAACTTAATCAATAAATTGAAAACAGATGTGATCTTTAATGCGTTACATGGTAAAGGTGGGGAGGACGGAATTGCTCAAAGTTATTTTGAGTACTTGAAAATTCCCTATACCCACTCAGGCGTTGTTAGTTCTTTTAACGCTATGAATAAAATAATTTCAAAAGAGCTTTTTATCAAAAATAAAATTTTAACTCCAAAATATTTTACTTTTAAAAAAAATGAATTTAAAAACAAAAATTTCAAGAAGCTTTTTATGAAAAAAAAAGTAAATTTCCCTTTAGTTGTCAAACCAATAAATGAAGGTTCAAGTTTAGGGGTGAAGATTATTAAAAATTCAAAAGATTTATATAGATCTACAAAATTACTATTCAGAAAATATGATCAATTAATGTTTGAAAATTATATTGGAGGGCAGGAGATACAAGTTGCAATTTTAAATAATAATGTATTGGGAGCGATTGAACTTGTTCCAAAAAGGCATTTTTATGATTATAAAGCTAAGTATAGTAAAGCGGCAAAAACAAAACACATCATGCCAGCAAGACTAAGTCGAAAAAATTATTTTAAAGTTTCAAAACTAGCAAAAAAGGCTCATAAAGCATTGAACTGCAGGGGCGTTACTAGAACTGATTTTAAATTCTTTAAAAATAAATTTTATTTACTAGAACTAAATACACAGCCTGGGATGACAAGTCTTTCTTTAGTACCAGAAATTTCTAAATATTCTGGAATAATTTTTGAAGATTTAGTTGAAAAGATCTTATTAGATGCAAGTATCAATCGATGAAAAAAAGAATTTTATTTGCTTTGGTTCTTTTACTACTATTAAGCTCATACAATATTCAAAAAAAAATAAATTTTAACTCTAGTTTAAATATAGAAAAAATTTATGTTGAAAATAATAAATACGTCAACGAAAATATACTAAAAAATAAACTCTCTTTTTTGTACGATACAAATCTTTTTTTACTAAAAAAAAAAGATATTGAATTAAAACTGAACGAACTAGACATTATTGAAAGTTTTGAAGTAAAAAAAATTTTTCCAAATAGAATAAGAATTAAAATTTATGAAAATTTACCTATTGCAATAATTCAAAATAAAGTAGAAAAAAAATTTTATACTGATAACGGAAAAGCAATCAACTTTTTCGAATTAGAGGAATTTAGTGATTTACCTGTTGTATATGGCGATCATAGAAGCTTTACGGATTTTTATAAAGTATTAAAAAAAATTAATTATCCCTTTTATGAAATCGAAAAATTTTATTTATTTGAGTCCAAAAGATGGGATATTGTGACAAAAGAAAAACAAACAATTAAATTACCGATTAAAAATTATGAGATAAGTTTAAAGAATTTTATTGATTTAAAAGACCAGATTAATTTTAGAAAATATAAAATATTTGATTATAGAATTAATAATCAAATTATTCTAAAATAGTTTATGCAAACAAATCCTATCAATTTATTTATAGAAATAAATAATTTTGAATTTGTTTTTGTTGTAGTTGAAAGTGTTGACGATAACAACTCAAAAATTATTTTTATAGATAATATTCCTATTCAGGGAATTACAGATAAAAAGATCGTTAATTATAATTTGATTTTAACAACTTTAAAAGAAAAGATTTATTTATTAGAAAAAAAATTAAAATTCATTTTTAAACACGCAATAATAATTATCGATAATTTTGATTGCTCAATAATAACTTTTTCAGGATTCAAAAAACTAAATGGATCTCAATTGATGAAAGAAAATATAACTTATATTTTAAATTTTTTAAAATCAAAAATAAATGAAATAGAAAATAAAAAAACTATTTTACACATCTTTAATACTAAATACGTCCTTGATGATAAAGAGATGATGAATTTACCAATAGGTTTATTTGGAAATTCTTATTGTCACGAATTATCATTTTTTTTAATAAATAATAATGACTATCAAAACCTTCAACAAATTTTTAATGAGTGTAATTTAAAAATTAAAAAAGTCATTTCAAAAAATTTTATTGAGGGAGCTACTCTCATTAAGTCTAATTATAATCTCGATACCTTTTTCAAGGTTGAAATAAGTGAGGATTTTTCAAAAGTTATTTTTATAGAAAACTCGTCTTTAAAATATGCTCAAGAATTTAAATTTGGATCAAATTTAATTATTTATGATATTTCAAAAATAACTGGATTAAAAATTGATACCATTAAAGATGTTTTAAATAACTCGGATTTTTCAAATATTAAATCAGAGGATCTAATTGAAACCAATTTTTTTAAAAATGATAATTATCGTAAAATAAGTAAAAAATTAATAATTGATATTGCAAAAGCCAGAATTGAAGAACTTTCTGAGATTATTTTACATAAAAATTTAAATATGAGATATTTCTTAGAAAAAAAACCAGCAGTCTTTCTTAAATTAAATAATATCTTGATTCATAAAAAATTTATAAATTCTTTTAAATTTTTTTTATCAAACAATGGTGATTTTCTTTTGAGAATTATTGAAAATAAGGAATTTAACAACTTGTATTTAAATGCAAATGAAATTGTTCAATTTGGGTGGAAAAAAGAGGCAGTGCCTATCATCTCAGAAAAAAAGTCAATATTAGCAAGATTATTCAATTACTTATTTGATTAAATTTTGTTTTTTTTAGAAACATTAGTTGTTTTAATGGAAACAGATTAGTTATGTATAACGTTGTGGATGTTAAACGTATACCAACAAACCATTACAAAACCAATCTCTTTTAGAGGCATAGGTCTGCATTCCGGGAAAAAAGCAGAAATGACAATTTATCCAGGGATAGAAGATCAAGGTATAATATTTAAGAGAGTAGACTTGCAAAAGGATAATGTAATTTTGGCAAATTATAAAAGTGTTTCATCCGCAAGATTGTGCACAACTTTAGAAAATAAATCTGGTACAAAAGTTTCAACAGTCGAACACTTACTTGCAGCTCTTTATGTTTCAGAAATTGATAATGCTGTAATCGAGATAGACAGTGAGGAAGTTCCGATCATGGATGGTTCAGCTAGAAATTTTGTAGAAATATTCAAAAAAACTGAACTTAAAACTTTAAACAAAAAAAGAAAGTATCTTAAAGTTTTAAAGAAAATTTCTCTAAATGATGGTGAAAAAAATATTTCTATAGAGCCTAATAATCAGTCATTCGAAGTAAATTTTAAATTGAGTTATAAGAATAAAATTATTGGAAATCAAAGTAATAAAATAAATTTTCAAATTGATGATTTAAAAGAAATATGCGAGTCAAGAACCTTTTGTTTATTTGAAGACATCCAAAAAATTAAAAAAATTGGTTTGGCAAAAGGTGGTTCTTTGGAAAACGCACTCGTAGTTGATAATGATAAAGTGCTAAATGATCAAGGATTGAGAAATGAGAAGGAATTTGCAAATCATAAAATTTTAGACTTAGCTGGAGATTTTCTTTTGTCAGGTTACAGAGTTCTTGGTAAAGTAAATTGTTATCAAGGAGGCCATGCTCTAACAAATACGTTTTTAAAAAAACTATTAAATGAGAAACTATCTATATCAGTTCTTGAACTTAAAGATGATGTTGTCTCAAAAAAGATCGACAATTCGCAATCAATTAAATTAGCTGCAAGCGCCTAGAAAAAATTTTAGCATATTATTTTAATTTTAATCTGTTATTAATTCAATATGTTTAAAAAAATATCTATAATTGTATTTTATTTAATCATACTTAGCGCTTGTTCAAAAAATGATAAGGAAATTATTTATCAACCATTGGAAAAAAATAACCCATATGAGTTGTATAAAGAAGGCCTAGCTGCATTTGAAATTAACGATTTTTTTTTCGCAAATAAAAAATTTTCAGATGCGGAATTAAATTTTGAGCAAGTAGAGTTTGCAGCGAAATCTGCAATTATGTCTATTTTTTCACTTTACGGGTTGAACTTTTACGAAGAAGCTACTGAAAATTTAGACAGATATTTTAAAACATATCCTGCAGATAAAAATATAATATACGCGCATTTCCTTCAGGCAGTAATTTATTTTGAACAAATTAGTGATGAAAAAAAAGATTTAAAACCTTTATTACAAGCAGAAGAAAAAATAAATTTTTTTCTCGAAAATTATCCAAACACTGAGTATGCAATAGACCTAAAATTTAAAAAAGATTTAATTCAAAATCAAATTGCTGCTAAGGAACTTTATGTAGCAAAGTATTATATTTCTATAAAAAAATGGATACCTGCAATTCAAAGACTAAAAATTATTATAAGTAAATATGACAAAACTATTTTCGTTGAGGAAGCTCTCCATCGTTTAGTAGAAATTCATTATCATCTTGGTTTAGAAAATGAGGCAAAAAAATATGCTAATATTTTAGGATATAATTACAATTCTAGTCAATGGTTCGAACAATCATACAAAATTTTAAATAAAAATTATGAATTTACTAATAATAAAGTAATTAAAAAAGATGATAGTTGGTATAAAAAAATTATAAAAAAAATTAGATAAACAAAATGATAAATAAAACCAATGTCACAAAAAATTTTAAAAAAAAAATTAATGAATTAAAAAAACATAATAAGCTCTATTTTAATAAAGATAATCCAATTATATCAGATAAGGAATACGACGAGCTTAAAAAAGAAATTATATATTTACAAGAGAAATATAAGTTTTTAAAAGATCTAAAATTAATTGAAAATTTAGTTGGATCCCCACCAGAAAATAAATTTAAAAAGATCAAACATTTAAAGCCAATGCTCTCACTATCCAACGCTTTCGATAAAAAGGATATGATTGATTTTATTAAAAAAATTAAAAACTATCTAAATTATTCTGAAAATCATATCGAGTTTTACTGTGAGCCAAAAATAGATGGAATTTCAGCAACATTGGTTTATGAAAACGGAAATTTAGTCAAAGGTCTTTCCAGAGGAGATGGGATCACTGGTGAGGATATTCTTGAAAATCTTAAGACAATTTCAGAAATACCAAAAAAAATAAAAGGCGATAATATTCCTAGACTGCTTGAAATTCGGTGTGAGATTTATATAGGTAAAAAGGATTTTTTTGAGATAAAGGAAAAATTTGCCAATCCAAGAAATGCTGCAGGAGGGTCCTTAAGACAAAAAGATCCACGAGAAACTTCAAAGATACCTCTTAAATATTTTGCCTATGGTTTCGGTGCGATTGAACCAATGGTATTTTCAAATCAATCAGAATTTTTATCTAAAATA
>MDTC01055210.1_pt1 | contig 11874 bp, 16 predicted proteins | sample 811181 | NCBI WGS metagenome assembly MDTC01 (sample SAMN05326644, study PRJNA326480) | marine metagenome | isolation source: seawater | place: Pacific Ocean: North | collected 2011
CCCACTTTTGGACTAAAAGGAGAGCAGTATAATGGCGACCACACAGAAGCAAATTGTCAATCTTACAATAGACCAAGGTGCTACATTCAGTAAAACACTTACGGTGACTACTGACGGTTCAACCACATATAATATCTCTGGATTAACACTTCAGGCACAATTAAGAAAATCTTATGATAGTTCCTCTGCTTCAGCCACTTTCGTATGTACCATTGTTGATGGTTCTGTCGGTTCGTATTCGCTTAATTTAAGTGCTGCTGATACAACTGCTTTGGCTGCAGGAAGATACATTTATGATGTCGAACTTATTCTTGCAGATTCAACTTATGATAAAGTCCATGCAGGTCAGGCAACTATTTTACCGGAGGCAACAAAGATATAGAAGAATGCCTAACGGAAATCACGAAACAAGAAAAACTGTAGCACAGGTTGCTAAAGAAGTTAATCAACACAAAACAGAATTAGAACTTGTAAAAAAAGATATTAAACTAATGGGGGATATTCATGCCCGATTAGATATAACCATTGATAGATTAACAGAAGTTTCAACAAGCATAAAATCTATGCTTGCCGTTCATCAACAAAAAATAGAATCACAAGAAAAAGCAGATAGTGCTTTATTTGACCTTATTGATAAGCGAAGAACTGAAGCAAAAGATTCTATTGATGATTTACATAGTAGATTATCATCCATCCAACGAGAAATACGAGATAAACTAGATGATGCTGAGAAAAAACATGACCAAGCACATGTAAATTTAGAAGAAAGACTTACAGAAGATATAAAATTAAGAAGTAAGGAAATTGATACTAAAGTTGCTGTGTTAGAAAAATGGAAATGGGTTTTCCTTGGTGGCTGTATTATTGCAGGATTCTTATTAACAAAAAATCCGTGGTTTTTTAATCTCTTGCGATTCTAGATATTTTTTTCTTGATGTAGAATCCCCGAAGGGAACAAAAAGGAAGAATTCCTTCTTGTTTTATATATTCTCTTGTCTATTTTTAGATTTAACTTTATTAACCCAAGAAACTGCTGGGGATAAAAAAGCAAACTCATCTAATAATTTAGAGGTTTTAGATTTTCGTTTAAATAACTTCTTCATTTTCACATCTCTTTCTAAAAATAACAAGGAATATTCTTATTTGTTGTCATATCAATACAAAATTCTCTATAAGGTCGTCCGAATTTTAAGTCTTCATTAACTGAATTTTTAGTAAATTCTTTTACTAATATTAAACTAATAAATGCTATCAAACAAACTAAAAGAATTTTGATTGGTGTGAATATTTCCATATCATTTTCTCCGTTCATAAAATATAATAATAAAATAACTTGGTACCATATTTTACTTTATATTATACAAATATTTATTGTATAAATCAATATAAACCACATTTATTATTACTATGTCGCTTATCATTGGGATGAATATTAGAATGAGAAAGAAATAAGAACCCTATGGTGTTTAAGATGACCCACTTTAAGTAATTAGTAAGGGCTCTTATTCCTCTATTGTGTAACAACGAAAAGCAGGATCTCTTCATTGTGTAGTATATACGATTTCACATTTTACATTACGAATTACGAAAATGATATTTTTATACTAGTAAGTTATACTAATATGTTACAGGTTTTTTTCCTGCGGTATAGGTATATAGGGAGATTCCATATTTTTTTTATTGACCTATATCAATTGGTCTCCATTTTTTTTTTAATGTGTCGGGTTTACAACACTTGACTTTTTTGAATAATCATATATAATAATAGAAAGATTATGACTTCATTTGTTGATTTAAAATTCATTAATAAAGTATCATCACAATTAGAAAGATTTAAAGAGAAAAAAAAGTATCTTTTCAATTTCAGATGCCCTTACTGTGGTGATTCAAAAAAATCTAAATGGAAAAGTAGAGGATATTTTTATCGTGTAAAAGTGGATATGTTCTACAAATGTTTTAATTGTGGAGTGGGAACAAATTTAGCTAATTTTCTTAAAAAAATAGACCATAATATTTACAAAGAATATGTTGTGGAGAAGTTTCAAGGAAATACAAAACAATTAAAAAATACTTCAAAATTTGATTTTAGACCAACTAAATTTGTTGATAAAAATATTTTAGATGATTTAAAAAAGATAAGTGATTTAAATAATAATCATCCAGCAAGACGATATTTAACTAAAAGAAAAATACCTGAAGGTTTTTTAGATAAATTATATTTGTGTGATAATTGGCAGAAGTGGGTTAACAAAGTTAAACCTGGTGTTTTAAATGTTCAGCACCCTAATAACGAAGTACCTAGATTAATTATTCCATTTTTTGATACTAATGATGATGTATTTGCTTTTCAAGGCAGAGCATTTGGAAAAGAACTTCCAAAGTATATGACTATAAAATTAGATGAAAGTAAACAAAAAGTTTTTGGTTTAGAAAGAATTAATTTACACGAAAAAGTTTATATTGTTGAAGGTCCTTTAGATAGTTTATTTCTACCTAATAGTTTAGCAGCTGCAGGTTCCGATTTAGATTTAAGAATTAGACCAGAGAATCAGGTTTATATTTTTGATAATGAACCTAGAAATAAAGAAATAGTTGCTAGGATGTATAAATGTATAGATAGTAATAACAATATTGTAGTATGGCCAAATGATGTGAAAGAGAAAGATATTAATGAAATGGTTATATCAGGTAAAAATATTGCTCAGATACGAGATATTATAAGTAAAAATATATATAATAAGTTGTCAGCATTGACTAAATTGAATAATTGGAAGAGATGTTAAACGGAGGATAAATGAATCTTGATGTTCCTGTGATAAGAGTTAAGAAAAGAGGTAAAAGGGAAGACGAACCTCTTAATATTGAAAAAATTCACGAAATGGTTAGTTATGCTACGGAAGATTTAAAAGGTGTATCATCATCACAAGTTGAGATGTCCAGTGGGTTACAATTTTATGATGGTATGACAACAGAAGAAATTCAACAAATATTAATAAAATCATCATCAGATTTAATTTCATTAGAACATCCAAACTATCAATATGTGGCCGCAAGGTTACTTCTTTTTACATTAAGAAAAAAATTATTTCATAGATTATGGGACCATCCTCATTTTCATTCTCATATTAAGAGATGTGTTAATAGAGGAGTTTATGATAAAGATATATTTTCTTGGTATGAAAAGAAAGATTTTGATAGAATGGAGTATTGGTTAAAACACGATAGAGATTATTTGTTTACTTATGCAGGTTTAAGACAAGTTATTGACAAATATTTGGTGCAAGATAGAAGTATTGGAAAAGTTTTTGAAACACCACAATTTATGTATATGATGATAGCAGCTACAATCTTTGCGAAATATCCTAGACAAACAAGAATGACTTATGTTAAAAAATACTATGATGTTATTTCTACATTTAAAATTAATATACCAACACCTGTTATGGCAGGTGTAAGAACTCCAATGCGACAATATGCAAGTTGTGTTTTAATTGATGTTGATGACACACTACCTAGTATCTTTTCTAGTGATATGGCAATTGGTAGATATACAGCACAAAGAGCAGGTATTGGCATTAATGTAGGTAGAATAAGAGCAATTAATAGTAAGATTAGAAATGGTGAGGTTACTCATACAGGAGTAATTCCTTTCTTAAAGAAATTTGAAACTACCGTAAAGTGTTGCACCCAAAATGGTGTTCGTGGTGGATGTGCTACCGTTCATTTTCCTGTTTGGCATAAAGAGATAGAAGATTTAATTGTTTTAAAAAATAATAAAGGTTCGGAAGATAATAGAGTTAGACATTTAGATTATTCTGTTCAAATCTCAAAATTATTTTATGAAAGATTTATTAAAAATCAAGACATAACTTTGTTTAGTCCTAATGATGTTCCTGATTTATATGAAGCATATGGAACAAAAGAATTTGATGATTTATATATTAAATATGAAAATAGTCATATTAGTAAAAGGAAAATAAGTGCTCAAAAAGTATTTTTTGATATATTAAAAGAAAGAGCAGAAACAGGCAGAATTTATATTATGAATATTGACCACGCTAATGAACATAGTGCTTTTAAATCACAAATTAAGATGTCTAATCTTTGTCAAGAAATAACTTTGCCTACTGACCCTATTCAACACATTGATGGACGAGGTGAAATTGCATTGTGTATTTTATCAGCAGTTAATGTTGGTACTTTAGAAAAATTAAAAGATTTAGAAGAAATATGTGATTTATCAGTAAGAGCATTAGATGAAATTATAGACCATCAAAATTATCCTGTAAAAGCTGCAGAAATATCTACACGAAGAAGAAGAAGTTTAGGTATTGGTTATATTGGACTTGCTCATTATCTTGCAAGAAAAGGTGTAAAATATAGTGATAAAAAAGCTTGGGAAGAAGTTGATAGATTGACTGAAGCTTTTCAATATTATTTGCTTGAAGCTTCAACTAATCTTGCAAAAGAAAAAGGTAGATGTGAATATTTTGAGAGAACAAAATATTGTGATGGAATATTACCAATAGATACATATAAAAAAGATGTAGATAAAATAGTGAATAGAAAGTTAAGATATAATTGGGAAGTTTTAAGAAAGAAAATAAAAGAGGATGGTTTAAGACATAGCACATTGTCAGCACAAATGCCATCTGAAAGTTCCAGTGTTGTATCTAATGAAACAAATGGAATAGAACCACCTAGAGATTATCTTTCAGTAAAGAAATCTAAAAAAGGTCCATTAAAACAAATTGTTCCTGATTATAAAAAATTGAAAAAAGATTATACTTTATTATGGGATATGAAAAATAACGATGGTTATATTAAAATAGTTGCAATTATGCAAAAATATTTTGACCAAGGTATTTCAGGCAATTGGTCTTATAATCCACAGCATTATGAAGATAATCAAGTGCCTGTATCAGAAATGACAAAGGATTTATTAAATACATATAAGTATGGTTGGAAAACATCTTATTATCATAATACATATGATGGAAAGAGTGAGGAAGAACCTCAACATAATATAGGTATGTATGATAATGTTCCTGAAAAGAAAAAGAAAGATGATGAAGAATGTGAAGCTTGTGCTATTTAGGAGAAACTATGACAAAACAAATATTTAATAGAAATAAAATAGATTTTACAAAACAACCAATGTTTTTTGGAGAAGATTTGGGTGTTCAAAGATATGATGTTTACAAATATCCTTTTTTTGACCAGTCAACACAAAGACAATTGGGATTCTTTTGGAGACCAGAAGAAGTATCTTTATTAAAAGATAGAAACGATTATAAAACTTTAAGACCAGAACAACAACATATTTTTATATCAAATTTAAAGTATCAAACTATGTTAGATAGTGTTCAAGGTCGTGGGCCATGTATTGCATTTTTGCCCTTTTGTAGTTTACCAGAATTAGAAAGTTGTATAGTTAATTGGGACTTTATGGAGATGATTCATAGTAGGTCTTATACTTATATTTTAAAAAATCTTTTTTCGGATCCTTCAAAAGTTTTTGATACAATTTTAGGGGATGAAAATATTGATGCTAGAGCAAAAACAATTACACAAACTTACGATAATTTAATAAATTATGGGTATAAGTGGTTGCAGAATCCAAGTAGTGTTGATATGAAAAAATTAAAAGAAAAACTTTTATTAGCATTAGTTACGGTTAATATATTAGAAGGTTTAAGATTCTATGTTTCATTTGCTTGTAGTTTTGCTTTTGGAGAATTAAAATTAATGGAAGGTAGTGCTAAAATTATATCTTTGATTGCAAGAGATGAAAGTCAACACTTGACTGTTACTCAAAGAATAATAAATCTATATAGAAATGAAGAAAAAGATAGAGAAATGTTGCAAGTCATAAAGGAAAATGAGAAAATAATAGAAAATATGTATAAAGAAGCAATTGATTCAGAAAAAAGGTGGGCAACATATCTTTTTAGTCAAGGTTCTATGATAGGTTTAAGTGAAAAACTATTGCATAATTATGTTGATTATATAGCAGCTAGAAGAATGAAAGCAATAGGAATACCTGTGAAAAATGAGATAAGACAAAATCCTTTACCTTGGACTCAACATTGGTTGAATAGTAAAGGTTTACAGAATGCACCACAAGAAACTGAAATAGAAAGTTATGTGGTTGGTGGAGTTAAACAAGATGTTAAGAAAGATACATTTTCGGATTTTGAGCTGTAATGTTAATCAGAAAAAAAATATCCTGCCCAAATTGTGATGTTGAGTATAAAATAATATGGGATGATGAACAAGAAGCATATCCAGATACTTGTCCATTTTGTGGTGGAGAGATTATTGATGAGGAAAATGAATGAATGAAAGAGGACAAACAGGAATTGCAGGAGTAGATTTTAGTATAACTTGCCCTTGTGTATGTGTTTTTGATTTTGATTTTGTAGATAAATTTGAATTTGATAAATGTAAGTTTCATTTTCTCATTAAGAAAAAGAAATGGGATGCAGAAGTGGGGTCAGAACAATTTCAAGGAGAACAACATAAAGAATTTAATTCACAAGAAGAAAGATTTAATAATATAACTAATTTTACGATTAATAAGTTATGGGAGTTAGAAAAGATTTTTATAGAAGGATATTCTTTTGGTTCAGTAGGCCAAGTTTTTAATATTGCAGAAAATACAGGTGTTTTGAAAAATAAATTATTTAATTTAGATATTCCTTTTGATATTATAGCACCTAGTGTAATTAAGAAATATGCAACAGGTAAAGGTAATGCAGATAAAGAAAAGATGTATGATAGTTTTGTTAAAGAAACAAAATGTGATTTACTAAAAATCTTTGATGTAAATAAATTACAGAATCCTATAACAGATATTGTAGATAGTTACTATATAACGAAGTTAGGATATGATAGAGAAAAGAACCTTGAAAGTGTTAAGAGCAACAAGTCGTAAGTATGTTAATTTATATAAGTTGTATAATCCACACGACTTAATAATTTTGCAGAATCCACGATTTGAAAAGATTTATGATAAACTAGATAAAAGTTTAAAGATACACGGTATGATATATCCTTTACTTGTTACAGATGAAAAAACATATTGGGGTAAGTTTTGGCCTCTAGATGATTATGGTAATAAAAAACCTGGTATAGGAGTTGTAACAGGAAATCAAAGAGCAGTTTTTGCTAGAGTTGAAGGTTATGATAGAGTTGAGTGTATTTTTGTTAATAAAGATGAAACTATGATATACAATAAAGAATTTCATATGAAAAGTAGAGATTATCCTGATGAAAAATCACCCAAAAATACAGGACCAGGAACGGTAGACCACGGATGGTGAAACAAATAAAAGGATGGTATTTTCCAGATAGTGATACTCATTTTGAACAATGGTTAGAAAGAGGTAAAGGAGAATATCAACAAATACAAAGAAGTAATATATTAAATCATATAAAGAAAACAGGTAGAACTAATACTTGTATTGATGTTGGTGCTCATGTTGGGTTATGGACAAGAGAATTAAGTCAAGTGTTCAAATATGTATATGCTTTTGAACCAATGCCACATCATAGAGAATGTTTTGAAAAAAATGTTAAAAAATACAATGTTAAATTACTTCCATTTGCTTTAGGAGATTTTACTGGTAAAGTTGAGTTTAAAATAGATAAAGAAAATACAGGTAATTGCCATATAGTAGAAAATTATGATAAAAGTAAAGGAGAATTTGAACAAAAGGAATTAGATAGTTTTAAATTTGATGGATTAGATTATATAAAAATAGATGCTGAAGGACACGAAAAAGAAGTTTTAGAAGGTGCAGTTGAAACTTTAGAAAAACACAAACCTTTTGTAAGTGTAGAGATAAAAGAAAAGATTTTAGAAAAAGTAGGAAAGAGTAGAAATCAATTAGAACAACAATTAAAAGATTCAGATTATGAGTTAATTTTAGCTAGTGGATGTGAGCATTTGTATGGCAGAAAATAAAGTTGCAATTGTAACAAGTTTTAATAGAAAACTTTATGATTATTATGGAAAGTATTTCATAAGGTCTTGGTTGAGAAAATCTTGGCCGTGTGATTTGTATGTTTATCACGAAGGATGGACACCTCAAATAGATTGTGTTATGACTGGAAAGGATCCAGATAAGATTACTTACAGAAATACATTAGAATTAAATTCTCCCAATATTCAAAATTTTATTGAACGAAATGATAAGAAAAATGTTTATAGCACAGTTAAGGGAGAACCAGAAAAAATAATACATGGAACAGATTACAGAAGAGATGCTATAAGATTTTGTTATAAAGCATTTTCATTAACTCATGCCGGACTTGAATTTTTAGAACAAAAGAAATATAAAAGAATGTTTTGGATTGATGCTGATGTAGAGTTTATAAATTCACCAACAGAAAGAGAAATATTTGAAAATCTTTTACCACGACAGTTTTTAGTGAGTTATTTAGGACGACCATCATATTATTCAGAATGTGGTTTTGTTGGTTATAATTTAGAACATCCTAGTTGTGGTGCATTTCTTCAAAAATTTAGAGATATGTATGATAAAGATTTACTTTTTCAAGAAAAAGAATGGCACGATAGTTATGTTTGGGATATGGTTAGAACTAAATTCTTTACTAATGAAGCTGTATTTAATTATGTAAGAAAAGATTTTGAACATATAAGGGGACATCCTTGGCCGCATACTTATCTTGCGAATTGGATGATTCATTTAAAAGGTAAGAGAAGAAAAGATAAACGAAATATTGTTGCTAATGCTATGTTAGTTGATAAAAAAGATGATGATAAAAGTTAGTGGAGATATGAAAAGAATGGTTAATACCATTCAAATGCACGATAATTCTATTGATGAAAAAGTATTGGATGCTATAAAACGAGTTCCACGACATAAATTTGTTGATGTTAATCCTTATGAAGATACTCCTGTTTTAATTGGCCACGGTCAAACTATTTCACAACCTTTTATTGTGGCATATATGACTCATAAACTTGATATAGAACCTTCACATAAAGTTTTAGAAATTGGCACAGGTTCAGGTTATCAAGCGGCTGTATTATCAGAATTAGCAAAAGATGTATATTCCGTAGAAAGAATTGATAAATTATTACAAAGAACAAAGAAGTTATTTGAAAAAATAGGATATGAAAATATTAAATTAAAAGTTGGAGATGGATATAAAGGTTGGGATGAAAATGCTCCTTATGACCGTATTATTGTAACTGCTTCAGCTAAAAGAGTCCCCAAAAGATTATTAGAGCAATTAAATGTAGGGGGAAAATTAATTATACCTATTCAAAATCTTAAAGGTATTGCAAATAGTGCTTTTAGAGTAGATGAGAATTTAATTTTAGTAATTAAAGAAAAAGATAGAATAATCCACGAAAAGCTATTGGGGGTGATGTTTGTACCTCTTGTAGAAGGTTTATAAATAGTAGGAAATGAATAAAACATGTATTTATTGTGGGAAGGATATAGACGAAACAAAATATTGGTTAGACCCAAAATTTTGCAACCCAAGTCCAAATGTAGGAAAACTTTATTTTTGTGGACCAGAGTGCTCTACTAATTTTCACGATAAAAAATTAACAAAGGATAAAAAATGAATAATGACATACCAACAATCTATGTAGGTTACGATATAAGAGAAGATGAGCCATACGAAGTATTAAAATACACAGCAAAGAAACACGCTTCAGGACCAATTAATATATACCCAATCAAACAAGATTTATTAAGACGAATAGGATTATATAGGCGTGCTTGGCAATTAGGTAGTTCCTCATTACCAAGTCCAGTAGACCCTAAAAAGGATATACAACACCGTGATATTTTTGATGGAAAACCTTATGCGACAGATTTTTCATTTTCACGATTCTTAACCCCATTTTTACATAGACTAGAAGGATGGGCATTGTTTATGGATTGTGATATGTATTTTAGAAGTGATCCATTAGAATTATTTGAAAAATATAATGACCCAAAATATGCGATTTATTGTGTTAAACACAATCATACTCAAGCATCGGATGAAACTCATAAGATGTATGGTAATGAACAATATCAATATTCACGAAAAAATTGGTCATCTGTTATAATGTTTAATTGTGGGCATGAAGCACACAAGAATTTTACACCAGATGATGTAAGCACAAAAACAGGAAGATGGCTACATAATTTTAAGTGGATTGAGGATGATAAATTAATAGGTGATTTACCAGAAGAGTGGAATTGGTTAGATGGACATTCATCAGCAGATATTGATGCTAAAAATGTTCACTTTACTAGGGGTGGTCCTTGGTTTAGAGGAGCAATATGGGAAGCTCTTGATAAACAATCTGAAATATATGCTAAAGAATGGGAATCTATAAGAGATGAATATAGAAAGACCAAAGATGCCTAATAAACCTAGTTTTAAAAGAATGAATTGGAGTGCTTGTTTATCTCACAAGATATTTCCACATATAGAAAAAGGATGGCCAGTAAGAGATGTTTTTTATTGGGGACTTGCAGAAGGTAATACTACTGAAATTAAGTCTAAAGAAGAAACGAAAGATGATTATTGGTTCGTAGATGTAGGATATATGGGAGACCAAATTCATAGATATCCTGAACCAAAAATACTTACTGATAATACTCATTTTAGAATTGTTAAAAATGGTATACATAATGAAGCAGATGACCATAAAACATATTCTAGTGATAGATTTGATAAATTAAATATTGAAGTTGAAGATTGGAAAAAAGGCGGAGATTATATTTTACTTTGTCCTTCATCACCCACCGTTACAAATCATATGAACGGTAAATCCTATGAACAATGGATTAGAGATACTAAACGAGAAATACAAAAACATACAGATAGACCTATAAAATTGAGAGAAAAACCTAGACCAGGTAATAAATTTTGGGGAACAGATATTAAAGATGATTTGAAAGATGCTTATCTTATCGTAACGAATTTTAGTTTATCAGCAATTGATGCTTTAGTATATGGTAAACCTGTTTTTACAGATAAAAGACATATTGCAGCTACAGTTGCAGAAACAAATATAGAACAAATAGATGCTCCTGTATATTATGCTAGAGAAAATTTGATGAACTGGTTTTTTATGGTGGCACATAAGCAATGGACATTGAAAGAAATTGAAGAAGGTCTTGCATACAAAGAACTACATAAAGATAAATAGTTATAACGGAATGGATAGTATTAGCTATCCACCCCTAAACATAACAACCTTTTTGGGAGGCTACTATGTCTAAAACTATTATAACAAATAATAAATTTAAGTCAATGTTTGGCGAACATTTTATAAACTATGGTGTATTAGATGACCATAATGGCGAACTATTTGCAACACCCTACGGCAAAGCAAATACTTTCTATGGCAAAAAACATACTAAAGAATCAAGAGAACAAATGAAAAGAAATCATGCTGATATAAGTGGTAAAAATCACCCTATGTGGGGAAAGAAACATAGTGAAGAAACTAGAAGAAAGATTTCAGAAAGTCAGCCACCTAAAGATGGTAAGAACAATCCTATGTATGGCAAAAATCATACTGAAGAAACTAAAGCAAAGATGAGAGCTCATGTATTTACAGAAGAGCATAAAAGAAAGATTTCATTAGCTGCAATAGAGAGATATAAAGATAAAACAAATACCCCTATGTATGGCAGAAAACATACTGAAGAATCTAAAAGAAAAAATAGTTTATGGCAAATAAGGAACTGGAAAATTAAGAAACAAGCAAATGGGTAAAAGAAAAACTTGTGTGATTTACGACCTCACTACAGCACCACATGGATATAAGCACGACCTTCTCCGAGCCTTTGGTGCAGGTTGCAAACATATAGGTATAACAGCTATACA
>MDTC01138008.1_pt1 | contig 11872 bp, 12 predicted proteins | sample 811181 | NCBI WGS metagenome assembly MDTC01 (sample SAMN05326644, study PRJNA326480) | marine metagenome | isolation source: seawater | place: Pacific Ocean: North | collected 2011
AGAGGAAAAGAAAGCACAAAAACAGCTAGAATTTTTTATCAAGAGTTTTGAATTAGAGAAAGGGATTTCGGGCCGAGACGAAAAAATAGAATCAGTTGTTGAACCCAGTCTTTGCCCTTGCTGCGTGAATGACGCAAACATTCGAATTCAACAGATGGCACATCATCCCCTCACAGCAATTCTCGTCGACGCGGCCCAAAGAAGTCTGCCGCTCATTGTTTCCTGTGAAAGCCTGGGCGGCAGCTTTACCATTCAGCTTCGTCCTGCCGACATCTATCGAGATCAAGAATTTCTCGTTGCAAAAGGAAACAATCAAACCTTTTCGATTAACATGCGACACTTGCGTAACATGCAGCTCTTCCCCCAAATGATTGACGGAGAGGCACATGAATCCTTAGCGTTAATAAATTCGTATGGAATGATCACAGGAGTCCTTTCCTTGCCAAGCGATGTAGCCAACCACGAATGGCAGAAGGCTCTGGGAGGAAGTTATTTGCAACATTAAGGCCTAAACTTTGGTCGCGCAACGGGCTCCGGACGTAAGTTTCGGGTGCGACTTCCGAAATCAAAAAGAAAAGTGCGATGATCACCGCTCTCTTGAAAAGATCAGCGGCCAATGATAAACCTTTCAAACGCTTGCAGCGTTTCTTCGCTAACATGATGTTCCATTCCCTCAGCATCCACTTTCTCGGTCTCCCTTCTTGGGGCTCCTCGTGTTTGGGCCTTCACGATTTTCCCCCTTCATAGTCGATCTAGTGGCGACATCTCCTGCAAGTTCTTCAGAATTCATTCGACGGCGAGCAGCACCAAACGCGAGTCACGCGTAACGTTCAACAAGCTGGACGAAGACCTCTTAGTCATCTTTAACTTGGAAAAGCTGAAGATGGGCAAGGTCTAAATCTTAGCTCATTGGTCGTTCCCCTTTCTGAAAATCAATCCGAGACACCCGTCGAATCAGGACAAAGAAAATAGCCACAACACACTTCCTCACAGTTCTCTTTACTGACAAACGAAGAAAGAGCGCCCTTTCAGGCGCTCTTTCCATACCCGGATTTTGGGGACCCCGGGCGAAACTGTGATTAAGCTCGTTTACGACGGAAAACCATCGCGACTCCGAGAAGTCCAAGAAGAGCGGACGACGGTTCGGGAACCTGAACCGGTGTGCTATTAAACCCTTCAATCAACAAAGCATCGAAAGAACGAAAGCTGAATCCTGGAGGAGAGTCACCAAAGTCATTGACTGAAATGGAGCTGCTTGGACCAGACAACTCGAAATCGTGATAGAAGATATTCTGACCTCCATCGTCTGGCGCAGGGTAAGAGCTCGATCCAATCGGAGTAGCCCCGGGAATGACGGGAGGTATCGCATAAGCCGAACCAGCCCCACCTAAAGAGTAGCTCACTCTGACAAAAGACACCGGGGCGGTGAGACTAAGATCCGGCTGCCAAGTCGCCCCACCACTGTGGAGGTAATAGCGGTCACCCCCAGCGATAAGACCTGCTGGAGGATTCAAATTACCAAAAACACTCGTATTTAAGACACTGGATCCGGTATCAACGATGCCGCCAGTTGTTGCTTGAGGAGCTCCTTGAGACCCAGTGGCAGGCGTGAAACTTGAGAACGTAAACGTATCCCAAGATGCCGAAGCGACAGCGTTAGGAGCGGGACTCCAAACAGTGGCTGCTATTGCAGACGCCGTTGAGAGCGATAGAAGTATAATAGATTTCTTCATGCGTGGTTAAGATACCCACTTCCACCCCTTTCCGCCTATCGGGCTATTGCCATTATGTAGCGTTAAATTGTCATCAAATTTAAAAAATTAACGAATTAAATAGGACAACCGAACGACAAAAATTCACAATTCAAAAGAAGCCCTCCACCCCCATACTGCTACTCTCACTTCGATAAAAATGAGAATTTCTCAAAAGTTCACCCTCCCAACAAAAAAATTATGAGTTGGGAATGTCGCCGCCATTGTTCCGACCCTTGCAAGGCTTCTCTATCACCGTGCTTTGGTGTGGAAACGGAATCCTCCAAGACTCTCCGACTCCTGAAGGAACTTTGCCCCGGGCGTCTCCTCATTCGTCAGTCGGGACTCACCTTGATTCAGCAAACAAATCTCTTGGACGAGGGCGAAGGACAAAAGGATTTCATTCAATTCGAAAGCGCCCTGATTAATTCACTTCGAGTAATTCTCTTTCAATGCCCATCAACCAACTGTCTGCGAGCCGCTTTCCTCAACAGGAGAGATCAAATCGTCAGTCACCTGATGATTGATACACTTCCTTGGATTTCCGACGGGGCGGACGAACTTCGCTCACAGCTCTCCCTACACCGCATTAGCTCCCACCATTGCTACAGTCATTGCCAACGGTGGCTAGATGACTGGTCGGGAGAATCACTTGTCGCGAGAAAGGAAAGTAATCTCGAGGTCACCAAGGACCTTATTCCAAGCTGTGCATCGCTCCGCATTTCCATTAAACGAGACGAGTTTCATCTCGAATCAGAGCTGCATCCCAGCTTTTTTGATAATGACGATAACATTATCAGAATCTCGGACCACCAACAGGATCACGTTGTTTATGCCGACCTGAATCTTATCGACTACCGATTTGAGGAAAATGCTCTTTTGATCACCGGCTAAGGAAACTAACTTGGATCAGGCGATCCTTCAGCATTCAAACGGAAGAAGGTTGGGGCAGATGAGATCGACATTATAATAGTTCTTTTCCCTGTAGCTTCTGACACGTCGGTCCAGCCATCCTCCTCCAAGGTTGTGCTCATTTGCAATTGTCCGGGACAAGCCCAAGTCACCACGACTTCACCATTTAATATCTCAACTGAAAGAGGTTTCGGCTCCGGAATTTCAGTATACTCTGCAGAAGTATCGAGAGAAACTTTGTCCAAACTCATCGAAGATGAAGCAGCATTGAATAAAATCGAATAGGAACCTGTGATAGGGGCCGACCTCAGATCCCATTGGATGTTGTAGATGACTCCAACTCCGCCAAATTCGCCTGTTAATGGTTCAGCACAGGCGACAGCAGCCAAACGAGGAGGAACCGAAACCGTCTCCCCTCCCACTGGTGTGTAGATAAGCCTCACGGTATCGACTTCGAGACTGGATCCCAGGGACTCAATTTGCAGATACACGTTGGTGACAGACCCATCAACCAAATCATCGAGTTGAAAAAAGGTAGGGGCCTGAAAACTATAGATGTTGCCAGTCCCTGTCAGAAAAGCACTCCCGGTGCTACAAACGATAGTCGCATCGTCAGTGGAAATATCCGGAGAATTCGGTTCAAATTTCGGCTCGGTAAAAACATCCCACTCGGCATGAGTGGAGCCCTCACTACCCCTCCACACAGGAGCCGAGAACTGAGCTATCAATGACATCGATGAAAAGACGAGAAGCAACACCGGATATTTCATATCTAATAATATCCTCTTTTTACAATTTTATCGCTAACGACAGCTTGCGGTCGTCTGACGGCCAATTGACCTTTTAAAACTCCAGCTCTAGGGACAAAAACCCATTAACTCCCGGCTGGGTAAATCTGCTATTGGTCGTCCCACCTCCATGGCCCGATCCTCGATTCGAACGCGACCAAAGAACATATTCCTCATCAAGAAGATTTTTAACACCTGCCCGGAAAAGGGCGTTTTCCGAAAGTTTTACGTATCCTGTCAAATCCAATAAAAAATAGGCGTCCGAGGGCTCCCGATCGCCCAGGATATCAGACTCGTTTTTTTCGGCTCCATAAGTACCGGCCAATTCGGCACCCCATTTCCCGCCAGGATCATCATATGCGGCATACACCACCGCCTTCCATGGCTCGACGGAATTCAACGGGCCGTCATCACTCTTCCCCTCGGACCAAGCAAAAGATCCTCCAATGCGATATGCATTTTGCCTCCACTCCGACTTCAATTCAATTCCATAAATTTCGGCATTGCGGGCATTCTCCGTCCTCAACACCTCTAAACCGTCGATCACTTCTCCGGTAGGAACATTGCCCTCCAGAAAGTTTCCGTAACGGTTGTAATAGGCCGAGACCGTTGTCGCAGTTTTTTCCCGCACACGAGTCAGCCCCAGCTCAAACGAGTGGGACTCCTCCGCTTCCAAGTCGGGGTTGGGCAGAGAAATGGAAACATTATTTGGGTGAACAAAAACTCCAGCTAATTCCTCTGCGGTTGGATTTCGATGTCCGAAGGTATAGCTCCCGAAATAGAATAATTCTTCGCATGGTTGATATTCCAGATGGAGACTTGGGGAGAGTGAGGTATTATTGTAGTCGACGGCTCTGACCTGTCTTTGTCCGACAAGACGACCAAACTCATCGAAAATCGGTACGGAAGTTTGAGCGAGAAAATCATCTGTATTCTCCGGCCGAACCGAATAACTGCTGAAACTCAACGCTGGCGTCACAGTCCACTCCTCAGACAATTTAATCTCATCGGTAATTGATAAGGAATGGTCCCAGACAAGCGAAGGGGCTAGGTTTGGATAATTAGTGACAGGAGCTCCATTGTCCTGGCGCTTCAATCCTCCCGAAACATCGCTCCGGGCTCCAAGATAGCGATAAGTAAGAACATGATTTTCAACTTCCTTGAATGCCGAAAGATTGAGACCTCCTCTTTCGGTCATATAACTGATGTCGTTAATTCGATCTCGAATGCTGCCGGTCGGTGTCCTTAAAAGCTGTTCGTTAAAATTTGCAGAGGACGATGACTGAAAATAAAACTTTGCAGTATAACGATCTGCAAATGGCGTCCCAGTCACAGGGAGGTATTCAAGATCCAAGCCAGCACGAAACCGCTCACGATCCGAGTCATTGGCTGAATAGAGGGTCCTTCCGATCAGAGAATCGACTTCGATACTATCGAGGTCTGTAAAAGACCTTGCCCTAAAATAGTCAATGGTCGGCTCAATCTTCCATTCACCTTTTCGAAACACTGCGCGCCAGACAAAAGCATGGCTTTCTGAATCACTGGGATTTGCAGAGGGGCCATTGTGATTCTCAAGCTCGTGTCCTTTTCGATAGCTGTATACCAAACTACTTGCCAAATCACCATTTCCCCATGCCGTTGCAAGTCTCTCATTCCAGCTCCTATCGCTTGATGCGTAGGTTGTCCCGGATCTGAGAATCTCGCCTTTTAAATCTTGTCCCAAGAGAGTCCACGGACTTTCCGTCTGCCCCGCCAAAGTTCCCGCGAGAGCACCACTACCGGGAGCAGCCGACTTAAATAACTCAATACTCGAAAAAACCGCTGGATCAAAATAGATCCTTCCCGGTCCTCCTGATCCCTGAAAAGACCTCGCTGTAAAATCATCTGGTTGAGGAATTCCATCCACCAATATCTCGAGACGGTTTCCCTCAACACCTCGAATATTGACCGAGTTGCTTCCACCCTCTAAATACGGAACCAAGGTATCGACTCCCGCCAGATCAAGAGGCACAGATGCACCAGGTTCACGCTGAAGAAGGTCGGGAAGAGTGACAGCTCCCCTCTTTAGAACCTCTCTAGAATCGAGCTTAGTATAACTCCCCTTCTCCTTTACGTTCTCTCCGAGCCTCGCGGTCACATCGGAATCGACTAACTCCACCACCTCATTGCCCGGCAGCAAACCAGGTGCGAATAAGATCCCAAGGAAGGAAATTCGAGAGAGCTGTATCATACAGAGCAACAGGGAAACTTCTTACCCTAGCGAAGATACTTCGAAATTACGCCACTCACCTTTTCAAGGTTGGCCTTCTCACCCTTGGAATAACCCTCTGCGAGATCCCTCATTTCAGACATTAGTCTTTTTCCCTCTACCCTGGGGGCGTAATGAATGGGCCCGGTCTGGGTATCCGCGATCTTCAACCACTCATGACGGGCCACTTTCCAGAAGCCCTTGCTCTGTTCCCAAATCTTCTCAGCGATCTCGAAACCTTCCTTTGAAGTTTCATCAGTGATTCTCTTATAGGTATTTAAACCCGCCTCGACACAAAGAAACTGATTCTTTCCCTCTCGGGAGACCAACTTGCGATTGTCTTGCTGATGCACCCACCCGTCGGGGGTAATGATGTGGTGATTGACGACAACCAACAAATCGTAATCTTTCCGCTTGGTATAATCTCGCCTTGGAAGGGGCCGGGTTGAAACTCTCGACGTCCAAACCGAACTTCCGCCTTCGTGATTCCAAGTACCTTGTGCCTTGTAACGAGGACTATCATCGATTTGGGTCACAAACTGAGTCCAGGTTCCTTTTGTTTCAACTTCGGGATGCGTTACCGGCATCCAGGTCATATTACCCTCGTAGTTGAGAGATTTAGGATCTTCATACTTCCAAATCTGACCCCAGTGCTTGATCACCGCCGGGCCAAATTCGGCATCCACTACCAAGAGGTGCTGAAGGGTAATCGACTTCCCGGTGTCTTCGACTACTTTAACCAACTCATGAGCCTCGGCTGTGTATGGCTTTTTCAATTCGTAATCTGGCGCCAAGGCCACCGTCTCGGCAAAATTGAATTTCACTTCGAATTTGCCGGCCATTCCAAGGATTGCAGCCCGATCACGGGAAAGAGAGCTGGAGGGTTTGGCAAAAGCTGCCGAAGTCAAAAAAAGCAATGCGGGTAGTATTTTCATAGGAATTATGCAAGGGAATTTACTCCCCTGGTTGCCCTTCACACTGGCGATGGATTGCTATTGTTCAACGCCATATTGACATACCGCCTTTCTCCAATTGAGCGTAAAGGCCACACGGACAAAAAGCCCCCGATATGACTCATGAGATCTTGGTCTCCTCTCCTATTTTATCTTGAAAGCTCCCTCAACGACAACTCCCCGTCACCATCGTGACATTAGGTAGATGTCAATCCATCGCCACGATTACGCAAGGGAACTAAAGCGCGGATCTGTCAGAAGCACCATATTCTTCTCGGTCGACCCCACATGATTCAACATGGGTGGGATCCGCAAAAACATCAAAAAACGATCATCAAAAACAATGGAAGAGCGCCTCACTCAAGACATTTCAAGAGAATTTAACCCTCGAGACGCAGGGCGTGTTTTCAGACTCTCACCTGATTGGAGCAAGCTCATCGAAACCTTTCCCAAGCTCAACTCCTCGGCGACAGTTTTCCGCGGGCATCACACCATTTTATGCCAATGTCGAAAATTCCCTACACTATCTCAATATGATGAATTCGCCTTCCAAACCGGGGGGACACGGGGGATTTCCCTTCGCACGGACCACTGGAGCGAAGCCTGGTGGTATCACGAAGAACGCGAGGGTCTAATGTGTCCCTGCCTCGAAGTAGCTGACAGCATGGGTCAGGGAATCTTTAAATTATGCTACCGCTACCCTGAGAACGCCCAAAACGACATGCCCATGATCTACGATCTAGTGCACTCCGAGGGAGACGCATGGGACATTTTACATCTGCGCCGGGCCAACACCATGGACTGCTTGAGTCAACATCGCGCCAAACCCAAACGCTTCCAAAAATCTCTCCTCTCTATCTTTCAGGAAGCCTTTGAGCGGTCGGCTCAACTGGGGATAGTTGTCTCGAAAGAATCACTCTCGGTTTGGGATTGCCTTCCCCCTGCGAGGCCGGGTTCCACCTGCTGCTGGCTCACAGCAGGTGGCAACAAATCATTTCTAAACTTACAAGTCAGGGGATTCCATGATGTCGAACTTAGTATGCAGAAAGGCCGTATGGTCGCCGTCTTTCAGGACCAAAACAAAATCCCGGCCCTTAGCTTACTTGAACCCGACGGCATCGAACTAAAATCCCTTCGGGCACTGAAATCACGCCACCATTAAGTCATGATCGAGAATATTAAACTTCTTATGGCAACGCAAACCGGCAGCGCCGAGGACGTCGCAACTCAGGTTAAAGAGGCACTCGAGGAGTCCGGCTTCAACGTCAACTGGCAGGATCTCGCCATGCTCGAAGATATTTCATTTCTTCGAGAAGCCTCGCTCATCATAGGAGTCGTCAGTACCTGGGGCGACGGCGAACCACCTGACGACGCAGTTGAATTCTTTAACAAGCTCCGGGATTCAGAGGCTTTAAATCTCCCTGGGACTCCCATCGCCATTCTCGGGCTTGGTGACAGCGGATACGATATCTTCAACGGATGTGGGATAGAGCTGGAGAAGGAACTGCAAAGACACGGCGGCAGCCCCCTTCTAGAGCGTGTGGACTGCGATGTATGGTATGACGATGATGTCGCGGCCTGGATCAATGACTTGCGTGAAAAACTTTTACTCGCAAGGATTCCAGTCGAACCGACTGGCTAATCAGCCCCTCAGACTAAGCAGATCATTTTGAGACCTACAAGTCAGGGGATTCCACAATGTCGTGCTTAGCATTCAGAAAGGCCGCATGGTAAACGTCTTTCAGGACCAAAACAAAATCCCGGCCCTTGGCTTGCTAGAACCCGACGGCATCGAACTAAAATCTCTCCGGGCACTGAAATCACGCCACAATTAAGTCATGATCGAGAACATCAAACTTCGCATGGCAACGCAAACCGGCAGCGCCGAAGGCGGCGCGGCTCAGGTCAAAGAAGCACTCAAGAAGTCCGGCTTCAACATCAACTGGCGGGATCTCGCCATGCTCGAAGATATTTCATTTCTTTGAGAAGCCTCGCTCATTTCAGGGGTCGTCAGCACTTGGGGCGAAGGCGAACCACCTGACGACGATGTCGCGACCAGAATCAATGACTTGCTTGAAAAACTTTTACTTGCAAGGATTCCAGCCGAATCGACTGGGCAATGAGTCCCCAGGCTAGCGACTAAAATCATTCTCGATTTCAAAGAACTTCTGAGAAAAATCTGCTTTTCTCTGGATTTATCTGTAACGAGGAACGAAACAACCGCTCGACAGGGAATTTATCTCTTACTCGTTTCAACCATCCTCCATTCTTAATTTTCACTTTCTCGCTCAATGCTCGTCTCTCTTTATCACCCAAAATTATTCTCAAAAGCCCTTCTATCTCTCTCGTTCTGTGTCGGCAATGTTCTTCAAGGACAGGAAAAAGAAGTGGTCACTACAAAAAATCTTGTCACCCACTGGCTGCAGACTGAACGGCTTCTAGCGCACGAAGCAACCGATTGGAAAGGAGAACAGGAGCACATCAATCAACTTCTCGAGCTTTATGACAAGGAACTCAAGCTTCTCAAGGAGGAGCTCTCAAAGACGGGACAAAATGCCGGATTGATCGATGAAGAAGCCGAAGCTCTGAAAAAATCCATCGCAGCCTCCGAAGTAAGTCGCCTCCGGACCATTGAATTTCTGGCCAAGATCAAACCGCGCATCTTTGCCCTAGCCGCTCGCTTTCCTGCTCCTCTGCAAGCCCAACTCGATGTCGAAATCGCAACACTCGGAGAAACAAAAGTCTCCAATAAGACTTCCAGCGCCACCCTTCGGGCCATGCTTAAAATTTTACAGGACGCTTCACGTTTCAATCGTAGCTTCACCTTTGATGAACAAGAAATCAGCCTCAAAGATTCATCTTATCGAGCCAAGGTGATGTATTTAGGGCTGAGTCGAGCATACTTTTTGGCCGGTGACCTTGCCGGGGAAATGCTCCCAGGTGAAAAACAATGGCGCATCAATGAGCGCAGCGAACTCCTTCCTGAACTCAAAAAAGCGTTCGCTATCCAGGCGAAAGAGATGCCTTCCACGTTCTTCAACGTGCCACTCAAAAAGTAATTCTATGTCTCGCTCCACTCTCCACACCCTACTCTTTCTTGCGCTTTTTATCCCTCTGGGAGCGCAGGATAAAGTGACCGCCAAACTAAAATCAGATCTCGACGACGCCCAGAAACGTCTCACTGCCCAGAGGGAATTGCAGGCTACCGAGCGTCGTGAGCTTTCTGAGAAAATCACCGCCCGCCAGCAAGAGCTTCTTGTGACACGTCGTCAGGCCGAGCTTAGCCGCCGGAGTATTACGGACCAGGAGGCCTTCATTACCAAACTTCGCAACAAAGAATATGCCTCCAAATCCGAAGTTCAAACTCTCGGCGAGAGCCTGCGATCTTTTGGCGTCCAACAGTTCGCTAACCGGCTTCCCGGACAACCCGACGATCCCCGCTATGACGGCGCGCTTAAGCCCAACCCCGATGACAACGCAGCACTCCTCAGCAGACTCTCCGTACTCGAGGCAGGTATCGAGCATCTTGAGTATGCTCTCAGCGCCACCACCAGCCCCGCCCAAGCGAGCGACGAAGACTCAAAGTTGGTCTCCGGCAAGGTCCTTTCGTTTGGTCCGGTTCATTATTTCCAATCCGACGACAAATCACTGGCCGGAAGCTACCATCTCTCCCGCTCCAAAAAAGTCGCTACTCTCGTCGAAGAAGATGCCGAGGCGGTTAAAGCTCTTTTTTCCGGAAAAGAAACCAAGGTCCGCATCGACATCACGGCCGGAAAAGCCAGGGCCCTCGCCGACATTAAATCCGACCCTCTCTCCCTCATCAAAAAAGGCGGAGCCTGGGTCTACCCGATCATCTTCCTCGCCATTGCCGCCCTCTCTTGCGCCGCAAAGAAATTTCTCCAACTTCGAAAAATCAAAGATCCTAACGATGATAAAATCGAACAATTGGCAGACCTTTTTCTCTCGGGTAACAGGGAGGATTCCTACCAGCGGGCCCGGGCCTTACACCATCCAATTGCTAAAGTTCTTCCAGAAACAATGAACGCTCTGGTTGGCGAAAATACAGATCTGGGCGAAGAGGTTCTCTACGAACGTCTCATCCCAGTGAAGGGCTCTTTGCGCCGCTGGCTTCCCTTTATCGCGGTAACTGCGGCCACCGCTCCACTCCTTGGTCTTCTCGGCACGGTCTCTGGACTCATAAAAACTTTCAGTGTCATCGCCGTTGAAGGAACCGGTGAAGCCCAGTCCATTTCCGGCGGGATTTCCGAAGCACTCATCACTACTCTCTTCGGCCTCACCGTCGCCATCCCCGCCTTCATGGCTCACGCCCTTCTCTCCCGCCGAGCCAAGGGCATTGAACAAAACACCGAACGCCTGGGGCTCGTCTTCTTGAACGCCATACGCAAGCACCAAGTCAACTCCCAGCATCCCACTGAATGAACTCCTTTCTCTTCGAACTACAATCTCTCATCAATGAGGGTGGAATTGTTCTCTGGCTGATGCTCATGCTTTGCATCGTCCTTTATACAGTCCTTGCTTCTTCCTGGTGGGGCCTTCTTTCGCTAAAGCGTCAAATCAATGACTTTAGACAAACCCTTGACCAAGCTCCAACCAAAGACCTTGTTGCCGACGAAGCTGATCTCTTCGAACTCAAAAAACTTGCCTGGGTTCATCGCCGCCTCCCAGTTCTTTCCGTTCTCATCGCCCTCGCCCCTCTCTCCGGTCTTCTCGGAACAGTCGCCGGCATGCTTACCACCTTTGCAGGCATGACCAGTGCCAGCACTACAAAGCCAATCGACAACATTTCCACCGGAATTTCCCAGGCCCTCATCACCACCCAGGCCGGCCTTCTCATGGCGATTCCCGCCGCTCTTCTCTTCGCGCTCTTAAAAAGCCAATTCGAGCATGTCCGCGGAATCCTCGACCAGTTCGCAGCCCAACGGTCGGCAACCCTTTCTCTGCCCTGACCCATGAAACACAGAAGACGCCTCACCGAATCTGATCAGGACGAGACAGCCATCGACATTTCTCCCCTGATTGACATTGTATTCATCCTCGTCATATTTTTTATCGTCACCACTGTCTTCAACAAAGAGATTGGAGTCGATGTGAACCGCCCGCCCAAAGTCGCGACCGCCCAATCCCTCGAGAGTAGCTCGGTGATGCTTGGATTAACCGATCAAGGACAGGTTTTTTATGGAGGTCGCAATATCGGCTTCG
>MDTC01104574.1_pt1 | contig 11871 bp, 11 predicted proteins | sample 811181 | NCBI WGS metagenome assembly MDTC01 (sample SAMN05326644, study PRJNA326480) | marine metagenome | isolation source: seawater | place: Pacific Ocean: North | collected 2011
ATCAGACTCTTCAGTAGTCTCCTCAATGGCCTCTGCTAGTGATCATATAGACCATGTAAAAACGCAAATTCCGTATGCAGGAATATGCGGTATAACTTCAGCTATTATATATCTAATTCTAGGTTATTATAGTTTTTAAAAACTAACTAACTGATGTGAAAAAAAATACACAAATAAGTTTATCACAAATAGAAAATACATAAAAGATTTTAAAAATTGGGATCTATTTTTTTTAAAAAATAAATCTATTAATAAGGTTTTCAAGGTACTCTTGTTTACCAGATATCATTTCTGGTTCATCAATTTTTTTAGCGTATCTATATAAATCATCAAGAGAAAGCTTATTCTGAGTAAAAAGATTACCTTCACCACTATCAAAGGAAGAATACCTTTCTTCATATAACTTCAAGAATTCTGATTCATTAAATATTTTCTCAGTTATCATGAGTGCTCTTGCAAATAAGTCAATTCCCCCAATATGAGAATAAAATAAATCATTAAGATCAGTAGAATTTCTTCTTGTTTTTGCATCGAAGTTAATTCCACCTCCCTGCAAACCGCCAGATCTATTTATTACAATTAAAGCCTCAATAATTTCATAAATATTATTCGGGAATTGATCAGTATCCCAACCATTTTGGTAATCTCCCCTATTTGCGTCAATGCTACCTAGCATTCCAGCGTTTGCTGCAACTTGTAGTTCGTGATCAAAGGTGTGGCTTGCAAGGGTTGCGTGGTTTACCTCTATGTTTAACTTAAAATCTTTATCTAGACCGTAATGTTCTAAAAATCCAACAACTGTTGCAGCATCAAAATCATACTGATGTTTTGAGGGCTCCATTGGTTTAGGTTCTATAAAATACCAACCTTCAAAACCATTAGATCTCCCATAGTCTTTTGCCAAGTGTAGAAATCTAGCCAAGTTATCTAACTCCTTTTTCATGTCAGTATTTATCAGAGACATATACCCTTCTCTACCTCCCCAAAAAACATAATTTTCACCACCAAGTTCTATTGTAGCATCTATTGCATTCTTGACTTGAGCTCCTGCGTACGAGACAACATCAAAGTTAGGGTTTGTTGCTGCACCATTCATGTATCTTGGGTTTGAAAATAGATTTGCTGTTCCCCAGAGTACTTTAATATCGCTAGATTCCAACTTTTTTTTACCGTATTCTACAATTTTTGATAGTCTTTTCTCAGATTCATTAAACGACTTAGATTCTTCCACCAAATCAAAGTCATGAAAACAAAAATATTCAAGCCCTAATTTTGAGATAAATTCAAAAGAGGCATCCATCTTATCATAGGATCTCTGAATTACGTCAGATGATGAAGACCATGGGAAAATTTTCGTTCCAGATCCAAAAGGGTCATTCCCCGTATTCACAAACGAATGCCAATAAGCAACTGCAAATTTAAAATGATCACTCATTTTCTTTCCAAGAACCACCTTATCCTTATCATAATATCTATAAGAAAGAGGATTATCCGACTTCATACCCTCGTATTTGATTTCACTAACTCCCTTAAAATATTCTTTTTGACCAACTATAATTCCCATAATATTTAATTTAATTTATTTAAAAATTTTTTCCAATCTTTATACCTATCGAAATAAGTATTCTCACCGTTTGGGATTTCTTCAGATATTATTTTTAGTCTTCCAAATGCGTCTTTAGCATCTTTATAATAACCAGAACCTAGTGCTGCTCCCCTTGCTGCTCCTTCAGCCCCATTCGTGTCAAACATTTGTAATTTGACATTTGCAGAATTTATAAAGGATTCTCTGAATACTTTACTTAAAAATAAATTGGCTTTACCTACCTTAACTGTATCAACATTAACACCAAAATCTCTTAACAACTCAATGCTATAACATAAAGAGAATGAAATTCCTTCCAAAACTGACCTTATGATATGATTATTATTGTGCTTATTAAAATCAAAACCCAGTAGGTGTGAATCAATTTTTTTATTCCCAAATAGTCTCTCTGAGCCATTACCAAAAGGATAGAATTTTATCCCTTCAGGACTATTTATTTTTTCAGATTTTATATCCATCTCCTTATATGACTTTTCTTTAAGCATAGATTTAATCCACGAATAAGCAATACCTGATCCATTAATGCACAGGAGAAGTCCATTTCTCTTACTTGTCTTTGAATTCAAACAATGTAAAAATGTATTAATTCTATTATTTAAATCAGTAATATTTTTATCTGTTACCGAATAAATTACAGCAGATGTTCCAGCTGTTGCAGCGATCTCTCCAGGTTCTAGTACATTTAAAGAGAATGCGTTATTTGGTTGGTCTCCGGCTCTATATGTTATTTTTGTATCCTTACTGAAACCAAATCTCTCTACCATATCATAAGATACTGTACCTTGATCCCCAATAGAATCTACAACTTCAGGTATTAATGCTTTATCAATATTATAATAGTCTAGAATATCTTCACTTATGGTTTGAGATTGAAAATCCCACATAATTCCCTCTGATAATCCCATTGGAGTTGTCGTCAAATTATTAGTTAGTTTATGAACTATAAAATCACCAGGCAACATTATTTTATGAATTTTATCATATATGTCTTGTTTGTTATCTTGTAACCACTTGAGTTTTGAGGCAGTAAAATTCCCTGGAGAATTTAGTGTTTTCATATTAAAAACATCATTATCAATCTCAATCTCAGATTTCTGACCAATTTCAACTGCTCGTGAATCACACCAAATTATGGCATTATGTAAAGGATTATATTTTTTATCTATTACAACTAAGCCATGCATTTGATATGAAATTCCTATGGCTCTTATAAACTTAAAATCATTTTTTTTTCTTAGATGATCGAAGGTGTGAGAGATACATTCCCACCAATAATTTGGGTCCTGCTCCGCCCACCCATCCTGTTCAGATATTATTTCCATTTCAGAATCTGGGTATGTAAAAGAATCAATTGATTTACCTGATTTTCTATCAAATATGGATGTTTTTACAGAAGAACTTCCAAGATCAATACCTAAAAAAAAGTCACTCCTACTCATTTAAAAACATTATATTGTGATAAGTGTGTACAATATAGATAATAAAATAGAATTTAGGGAATCAATTACACTTGTCATAGGTAACATGATTGGTGCCGGTATTTTCATGTTACCTATTTCTCTTTCTGAGTATGGATCCATAAGTTTGTTTGGTTGGATAATTTCAGGTTTAATAGCAATTGCACTTGCTAAGATTTTTAAAAAATTATCAAAAAAATATCCAGGTGAAAGTGGTCCTTTTACTTACACAAACATTTTTTTTGGTGAATTTATTGCATTTGTTGTAGTCTGGGGATACTGGGTTTCAATACTTCTTTTAAATGCTAGTCTTGCTATTGCTGTTACCAGTTACTCAACAGTTTTTATTCCTGAATTAGAAAATCAATATTATAATATATCATTTTCAGTATTAGTAATTTTAATTATTTCAATAATAGGTTATAAAGGAATAAAAGGGATTGGTAAATTTCAATTTTATACAACAGCAATCAAAATAATACCACTTATACTTACTATTATAATAGGTTTTTTATTTTTTAATTTAGAAAATTTTTTTCCTTTGAATATTTCAATAAAAACTAATTTTGAGGCTATAACAATAAGTACTACATTAACTTTTTTTGCTTTTCTTGGGATAGAATCAGCAACTGTACCAGAGGATAAGATAAAAAATCCAACAGAAAATGTATCAAAAGCAACTTCACATGGTGTTCTTTTCACCTTTATAATTTATATACTATCGTCGATAGCTCTTATAGGAATATTATCTCCAGAGCAAATACAAAACTCTAATGCCCCCTTCGCTGATGCAGGAGGAGTTATTTTTGGTGATTATGCAAGGTATCTTATGGCTTTTTTTGCTATAGTATCTGCTCTTGGATGCCTTAATGGGTGGACACTTCTTCAGATAGAGTTACCAAAAAATCTATCCAAAAATAATTTGTTTCCGAAGATATTTTCTAAAGAAAATTCAAATAACATACCCATCTCTGGATTAATAATTTCTAATATTATTGTTGTTAGCTTGATAACAATGAACTACTCAAAAGACTTATCCAATATTTTTACTGATTTAATTTTAACATCGACATTCTGTACATTAATACTTTATCTCTTTATAACTATTGGAGAAATTTTATTGATTTTTAAAAATAAAAAACACTTAAAAACTAATTTCATATCAATACCTGTATTTATATTTTTAATTTGGATGATAATTGGTGTTGGATATGAGTCAATACTTTTAGGGTTATTATTACTTTCCATATCAATTCCAATATATTTTTACCAAAAATATTATGCTTGAAATAAATAAGATAAGAGAAAATTTTCCATCATTAAACTTAAAAGATTCTAATGGTAATAATATCATATATTTAGATGGACCAGGAGGAACTCAAGTTCCATCTACTGTGATAAGTGGCATTTCTGACTATTATAAAAAATATAATGCAAACACTCACGGAGAATTTAGTACAAGTGTAGAGACTGATAGAATTATGGATGAATTGAGATCAAAAGCTGCTTCTTTACTTGGTGCAGAAGACAGCAAATGTATTTCAATAGGTCAGAATATGACAACTTTAAACTTTAGTCTAGCTAGATCCTTATCAAAAATTTTTAATAAAGGTGATGAGTTGATAATATCAGAATTAGATCATGAGGCAAATAGAGGTCCATGGAAAACACTAGAAGATATTGGAGTAAAAATAATTGAAATTAACTTGATGCCTAACGGAGAGCTTGACTATGATGATTTCAGAAAAAAAATTAATAATAAGACAGTAATGGTAGCAGTAGGTATGTCTTCTAATGCATTAGGGACAATGAATAATATTAATAAAATTAGAGATATAGTTAAAAATCATAAATGTTTATTTCTTCTTGATGCGGTACATTATGCTCCTCATTTTTCAATAGATGTTAAAAAGTTAAATTGTGATTTTTTATTGTGTTCAGCATATAAATTTTATGGGCCCCACATGAGTATTTTATATTCTAAGCCTGGATTATTAGATAAATTAGATACTGAAAGACTAATTGTTCAAGATCAGAACTCTCCTTACAGAATTGAAACTGGAACCCTCAATCACGCGGCATGTCATGGTGTTTCTAAAGCAATTGATTTCATATCCGAACTAGGAATAGGTACTAACTACAGAGAGAAAATTATCAACTCCTATAAAAATTTAAGTCTTCACGAATTTACCCTAGCATCTCAACTATTTGAGGGGCTTAATAAATTAAAAAGTATTAAAATTATTGGCCCTGACTTCTCTTCAAGAGACAGAACACCAACAGTGTCCTTTACACATAAATCAAAATCAGCAAATGAAATATGTAAAGAATTAGCTAAACATAATATATGTGCCTGGGATGGGCATTTTTATGCGCTTAAAGCAATTCAAAAATTAGGACTTGAAAAAAGAGGAGGCGTTACAAGGTTAGGGATATCTGTTTACAACCAATCCCATGAAATTGATAGAACAATTAAAATTTTGTCTGAAATTTAACATTAAAATTGATTCATCTTGCTGTACTTATCCATTACATGATTTAATGTTCTGTAAGAATTTAATAGAATTTCTTTGATAACTCCTTCTTTCATCCACTCAACTTTTTCTATTTTCTCTTTTTTCTGAGGTTTCATTTTGGAATCATCTAAAGATTTCATAACGAACCAAGATGTTTTTTTTAGAATAAACTTCTTTTTTTTAGTGTACGTATGCCAAGTTGATGTTATTTTTTGAAAACATTCCACCTCCACCTTAGTCTCCTCCTCAACTTCTCTCTTAGCACATTCTCTAATAGATTCACCTTTCTCTTTCTTACCTTTTGGCAAGTCCCACTTCTTCAGTCTATAGATAAAAAGAATTTTTCCATCATCATTTTTAACCACACCACCTCCAGCTTTAATTACTTTAAACATTTTCTTTAATTCTCTTAAGACATTTTTATAATCTTTTAATGTGACAGTAATAGAGTAAATTTTTTTAAATTTTTTGTTGGTCATGTTCTTTAATAGATCTGCTATAGTATCAATAGTAGAATCATATATTAATACTCTTGAAAATAACTTTAGTGGGACTATTCCAGATGAGCCGTCTATATGCGTATCAAAATCTTCCTTCCTGAACTTTAAGTTATTAAGTTTTTTAAAACTTATAGGAATATCATTAACAAAAATGGTTTTCATTATAATATTAGGAACTATTTATATAATACTAAATTAAAGCTTAGTTTTGTTTTATATGAAATCTAATGAACTATTATATGAATTATTAAAGATTAATTCAATAAAAATACAAATTAAGAAGCCTTTCACGTGGGCTTCTGGGTGGAAATCTCCAATATACTTTGATAATAGAGTCTCTTTATCATACCCATATATTAGATCAGAGATAAAGGAACACTTGTCAAATTTGATTAATAAAAAATATAAAAATGTTGATGTTATTGCTGGTGTAGCTACAGCAGGAATACCCCAAAGTGCGTTGGTTGCAGACATGTTAAAGAAACCTTTAATTTATGTGAGATCAAAACCAAAATCTCATGGAATGAAAAATATGATTGAAGGAAAGCTTGAGGAAAACAAAAAGATAATCCTAATAGAAGATTTGATATCAACTGGAGGTAGCTCAATTAAAGCTGTAGATGCACTTAGAGAAAAGAGCGCAAATATTCTGTGCGTCATCTCAATATTCTCATATGGATTTAGTATATCAGAAAGGAATTTTGAAGACGCCAAATGTAAATCAGAAAGTCTATTTAATTATGATGACTTAATTAGCGTAGCATTAGATAATAAATTTATTAATAATGATGACGCTGATAGTCTCAGAGAGTGGAGAATAGATCCTGAAAAATGGGGTGAAAAATTTACTTAAGAAATTTTCTTAACGTTCCCAGCAATCTTACCTTTTTTTCCTTCTACTAATTCGAATTCAACAGAATCTCCCTCGTCAATTTGATCGATAAGACCAGTTGAATGAACAAAATGTTCAACTTCAGATCCGTCTTCAACTATGAAACCGTAACCTTTAGTTGGATTGAAAAATTTTACTTTACCTGTACTCATATTGTATTTAATTAGCTCGCAATATATAACTAAAATTCTTAATTACAATACTAATTTTTTTTTTCTTCATAAACATAAGTCATTTCTATTGGAATAATATTATCTACTGCATTCAACTTTTTAAATGCCGCATGGGAAAGCTTAATATTAACCTTATCATTTTCACCAGTTTCAGGTAATTTTCCTATAACTCTTACTATTACCATACTTTCATTCATCTGATTTTTAACAAAAATAATTGTACCAACTTTAGCTGACTTATGGAGGGCAAGATACTTATCACCAGATGACTCCTCACCAATACTAGATGCAAAGCCTTCTTCTATAATTGTGGTAGATTTATTTTTTTTAGATTTCTCTTCAATCTGAGTTACTTGCTCACTAATTATCAGTTTTTGTCCAATAGATAAGTTATTATTTACAAGACCATTAATTGAAGATAATGAGTCAATGGGAATTTCATATAATTTAGAAATTGAAAATAAAGTTTCTCCTTTTTTTATAATATGATATTCTTGTGCATTAGAAAGTATACTATTTAAAAAAATAAGAAAAAAAATTAAACCTTTTTTTAATAACTTTAAGTTCATAAACTTCAAAAAAATGTATTCAAATATATTTAAGCTTTTTGTATTATTCCTAGCACCAGTACTAATATGTGAGGCAGTATCAGAAAAGAAGAAGGTTTTGTTAGGGGAAATAAAAGCAAATATTGATCCTAGAACAAATAGATATACAAAACTACTTCTAGAAGAAGGTGAAAAAAATCAATACGACATTATAATAATTGAGATGGACACTTACGGAGGTGCAGTAAATGATGCTGATGACATAAGAACAAGAATTCTTGATTATGATAAACCCATATATGTTTGGGTAAATAAAGATGCCGCATCCGCTGGTGCTTTAATATCTATCGCTTGCGATAGTATATATATGAGTAGTGGAGCAAGTATTGGTGCTGCAACAGTAGTAACTGGAGACGGAGAACAGGCCCCAGATAAATACCAATCATATATGAGGTCGATAATGAGATCAACAGCTGAAGCTAAAGGTAGAAATCCAAAAATTGCTGAGGGAATGGTTGATGAAGATCTACAAGTTGACAGTGTATCTCAAGAGGGAAAAGTAATAACATTTTCAACAAATGAAGCAATTAAATTTGGATTCTGTGACGCTGAATTAAACTCTGTTGAGGAAATACTAGAAAGACAAAATATTGAAGAATATGAAATTACAAGCTTTAGCTTAAGTTCAACAGAAAATATTATTTCATTATTTTTAAATCCTTTTGTTAGCGGAATATTATTACTTCTTATCTTCGGAGGTCTTTATTTTGAATTACAATCTCCAGGTATTGGCTTCCCTATTATCGCATCAGTAACTGCATTATTATTGTACTTAATCCCCTACTATCTTAATGGAGTAGCCGAAAATTGGGAGATAATTCTTCTATTCTTTGGAATTATATTAATCGCGGTAGAAGTATTTATTATTCCTGGATTTGGTGTATTTGGTTTATTAGGTTTATTTACATCTATCAGTTCCCTAATTCTTATTATGCTAAATAACGACCTTTTTGATTTTACCTTTGTAGTTTCTAGTGATATAGTAAGCGCAAGCCTATCTGTTTTGGTATCTATCTTTTTATTAGGAATTATTATTCTTTTTGGTGGAATAAAGCTCACTGATACAGATGCCTTTAAAAAAATAGCTTTAGAGGAAACTCAAGATTCAAAAAAAGGTTATATATCAAGTAAGTACCCAAAAGAAATTGTTGGCAAAACTGGTAAATCATTCACTGTTCTAAGGCCTAGTGGGAAGGTTATTATAGATGATTCTATTTATGACGCAACATCTTCTGACGGATTCATCGAAAAGGATTCAAAGGTTAAGGTCGTAGGTAATGAAGGCTCAGCACTAAAAGTCAGAAAAGTTTAGTATGAATATATTAGGTGTAATCCCCTGTAGAATGGAGTCAAAACGTCTGCCAGGTAAACCGTTAAAAGATATAAACGGGAAATCAATGATTCAGAGAGTTTATGAGTCTGCAATGAAATGCAGAAAGATAAATGATCTGATTATTGCCACGCATAACGATGAAATATACAGTCACGTAAAGGGATTTAATGGAGAGGTTATTAAAACTTCTGATAATCCTATTAACGGTACAGAAAGAGTATATGAAGCATATAAAAAAATAAATAAAGAGTATGATTACATAATAAATATTCAAGGGGATGAACCATTTATTAAATTCCAACAAATTGAAGATTTAATAAAAATATGTAAAGAGCCAAACGATATTTGTACCCTTATAAAAGAAGAAAAATTTTCAGAAGAATTAAATAAAAATTCAGTGATGAAAGTTGTTAAAAATATAAATAATGAAGCGTTATATTTCTCACGATCTCTTATACCATACGGAGACACAAGTTTGTATAGTAGACATATCTGTATATATTCGTACAAACCCTCAGTTCTTAAAAAAATAGTACATTTACACCCTACACCATATGAGATAAGTGAGTCTCTGGAGCAGTTAAGGTGGTTAGAAAATGGTTTTAAAATAAAGCTTAAATCTACTGTCTACGATAGTTTTAGTGTAGACACTATAAATGATTTAGAAAAAGCAAGAAATTTAAATTTATAAGTAATGAACTTTATCAAAGAAATATTAAAGAGTACAGTTAAAGGGATAATTTCATTTATTCTTGGGTTAATAATTATAATAATAACATTCAGTTTTCTATCGGCTTTATTTTCAGGTGAGAAAGAGGAAGTCATTATTGTCGAGGAAAATTCTCTTCTCCATATCAACAACCTCAGTATAATAGGAGATAGAGACACAGAACCATCTGATCTTAACTTTGATTTAAATGTCATTCCTCTCCCTCTTCCACTTATAGATAATTCTGAACTTGAACAAAAAATAAGCCTTCAAACATTTAAAAGAGTTATAGAATCGGCAAAAAATGATGATAAAATAAAGGGAATATTCCTAAATTTAGAAAATGTATCACTAAGCTTTAATAAAGTTGAGAAGGTAAGATCAATTCTTGAAGATTTTAAAAAAAATAAACCTATTTACTCATTCTCAAATATACAGTCTAAGGCGTCATATTATATTTCATCGGTATCAGATTTTAATGCAATTTCTCCTCCTGGGTTTATCTCGGTGAGTGGATTTGGAATAGGAACTTTCTTTTATAAGAGTCTATTTGATGAAATTGGAGTTAATGTAGAATTGTTTAGAGCAGGAGAGTTTAAGGGTGCAGCAGAACCCTATGTGAGGGATAATTTCAGTAAAGAAAATAGAAAACAATATATTAATCTTCTTGATTATAGAATGGAAAATTATCTTGATAATATATCAGAATCAAGAGGCATAAAAGAAGATAAGCTATTAGGTATGATTGATAACTACCAAACTGAATTGGCTACAGATGCATATAAAAATAATCTGATTGATAGCATAATATATGAAGATCAGATGATGGATTATTTAAAAAATGAAGTCGATAGTTCTTACAAGAAAATAAAATTGCTTAAATATTTAAGTTCTTTAGAAAAGGTAAATAGATACAATAAAAATAAAATAGCTGTTTTATATCTAGTTGGTAATGTATTACCAGGTTATGGAGATGAGGGTATTTTTTCTGAAACTATAATTGATAATATTAAAAAGATTAAAAAAAATAAAAATATAAAATCAGTAATTCTTTATTTTAATTCGGGTGGTGGAAGTGCATATGCTTCTGATCTAATTACAAGAGAAATTGAATTACTCCAAAAAGAAAAACCAGTTATCACTTACATGTCTGATGTATGTGCGTCAGCCGCATATTATATGTCAATGCCCTCAGATACCTTGATAGCTTCTGAAGGATCAATAGTTGGTTCAATAGGTGTATTTGCTATATTTCCTGATTTATCTGAGCTTATTAGTGAAAAAATTAAAATTAAAAGTGACTATATTAAAACCAATGAAAACATTGGTGAAATAGACCTGGCAAAACCTCTATCAAATAATGAAAAAAACCTTATTCAAAGAGGTGTTGACTACTTCTATAGTGACTTCCTTGATGTAGTTTCCAGAGGTAGAAATATGACAATTGAGGAAGTTGACTTTCTTGCAAGAGGCAAAGTATATTATGGTGAGGAGAGTAAAAACCTTAATTTAATTGATGCTGTTGGTTCATTGGAGGATGCAATAAAGATAGCTTCTGATCTGGGTGAAGTTGAAAAATATCAGATTGTGGAATATCCAAAGCAAAAGACTGATATCGAAAAAATAATAAGTTCTCTAGAAATGAGTAGCTCAATTATTGATTTGAAACAATTTGACAATTGGCTTATTAAGAGTTTAATTAATGGGGAAAAGTTTGATCCTTACCAGATGAGGTTAGAATTTAAGGTTGATTAATTATCTAACTTGATTTCGGAGTCCTTAATAATAACTATTGGTACAACCTGGTTATCATTAAATTGACCAAAATAAGAGCCGCTACTAATTACTCCTTCAATGAGACTTTCATTTCTTATTCCAAATTGAAAAAAATCACCGTATTCTGAGTTTACCTTAATAATCATATTCATTAGCTCAACCCCATAAATAAAATTCATAGTTAATTTCCTACCTGTTTCATTAATGAAAAAGCTATTCATGTTACAATACTTCTCACCTTCTCTGTGATGATATGATGGGCTTACCATAGATATGTTAAGGTTTTCAAATTGGTCAACAG
>MDTC01195590.1_pt1 | contig 11871 bp, 8 predicted proteins | sample 811181 | NCBI WGS metagenome assembly MDTC01 (sample SAMN05326644, study PRJNA326480) | marine metagenome | isolation source: seawater | place: Pacific Ocean: North | collected 2011
CGACGACGACGATTTTGCGTTTTTGGATAAACTCCTCCCCTTTACGAAAGTCGTCTTCGACACAACGCATCCATCAGTATTCAAAGACGAACGACTTTGACGCATACTTTTTTGGGTCGAAGCCCCCCCGCCGCGACGTGCCACCACCGTGGTGGCTGTGTCGACGACCATCGACGAGGACGGTGGTGAGACCATCGTTTCTGTTTTTCTCTCTCTCTCTCTCTCGTCTCTGGGTAAAGTGTTGGCACTTAATAATGGAGTAAAACGTACGTAGTATTCTAACGTGGGCAAAATCAATACTCGATGGAAAAAAATCGTCCAAAAAGAAAGCAAAAATCTCAAAATCATCTTCTCTTTTCAAACCCTATACCCTAAATACATTTGATGATACTCTAAACCCTAAATATAAAAGCTTTGGGTGTTTTGAGTGATGTTTTGGACTTCCTTTTTGGACTCCAAAAAACGCGCTTTTACTCCTAAGCGTGTCGTCGTCTGAATCGTCGTCGTCCCATAATAATAATAATACTAATAATAAGTCACATCAAAGTTTTTCATGATTCCTCCAACGATCCGCGTTCCGATAAGTTACGGCGACGGGACGCACGTCGCCATCGATTCGCGCTCGCTCCCGACTCGAGCCGAGGACGTCCTCGGCGTCCTCCAATCGGAATTGGCGCCGCTCTCCGTGTGGATGGAATGCGCGAAAGCCTATTTAGCGGACGAGAACGAAGAGGCGTTCCTGGAGATCGTGGGAAGCGGATGCTCGCCGGGTAAGCGACGATGAACGGCGTTTGCGCTTCGCCCTCTTTTTCTCTCCATTCGTTTTTTTATCATCGCGGGTCGCTCGGGAACGCGCGTGTCACACGCCAAAGGCTTTTGTCGAAACGCGATCGGATTCGGAAACTTAGAGAATCAAGGAGTAGTATGCGTGTCAACGAATTCTTCGCGCGCGCGCGCAATGAAATCCACTGACGCGTGCCATCTCTCGCTCCTCTCTTCTAACTACGTTCCCGAAAACAGAAATCGAACAGTACTACCCGAACGACGTGTACGGCCGGGCAAAACTTTTGTGCCTGTCGGCAGCGCATCAAGTCAATATCGCCGCGCGATTGCGCTCGTCATCGAAAGATGCGAAACACCGCTCGGAAGCGTTGATGAAAGCGGACAAACTTTTACAGAAAGCGTTCGCGATAGCTTCGAAGGAACAAGTCGTGGCAATTGCTCGAGCGCATTTGTTGTTCGAAAAAGGAGAAAAACAAACGGCGGAGAAGATTCTGGATTCCGCGTTGGCGATGAAGGACGGCGGGAGAGACAATATCGCGGCGATGTTGTGGAAGGCGAGACGATTGTTCGTGGACGAACGAAAGTACTCGGAGAGTTTGACGTGGTATAAACGAGCGTTGAAGATGCATCCGCAAGCTCCCGCAGAGGTAAGGTTAGGATTAGCCGCGTGTCACTTTGCGATGAAAGATTTCGCGAGCGCGAGGTTGGCGTTTGCGAGAGCAGCGGACATGGATAACGAATGCGTGGACGCGTATGTTGGGTTAGCGAAGTGCGATTTAGCTGAGTTTGAGGGGGTAGGGACGGAAGAACAGATGCAGGCAGTGGCAAGGTCTGTGAATAATTTGTATAAAGCATTCGAGATTGACCCGACGAACCCGCTGGTGTCGTTGATGTTGGCGGAACATTATTTGTATTCCTCTGCTTCCTCCGCTTCCGGAGCGTCGTCGGCGGCGTCAGAAGAATTGAAAAATATCGAAATTTTAACGGATGGTATCATTAAAAACGAGAAAGAATCGAACGTGTTTCGCGCGGAAGCGCTGTTTATTCGAGCACAAGCGTTCCACGCAGCTGGGAATTTATCGAGCGCGTTAACGTATTACCAATCGGCGGTTGATTTAGACAAAAATTTCGCCGCACCGCACTTTGGCATCGCGCAGATCTTCTTGAAACAAAACGATGCATTCGAAGCTAAGAAACACTGTGAACGAGCGCAATCGGCGTACCCAGGAAGCTTGTTCGTGAAGAGGGCGCATGGGAAGTTGTGCGCGGCAGTAGGTGATTCCAAACGAGCCGTGGAAATGTACGATTTCGATCCGTACAAGAGAGACGGAACGGATTTTCAAACCATGTTAGAGCTCGGAGAATTGTTGGAACGATCGGACGCTAAGAGAGCGTTGGAGGCGTACGAGAAAGCGATTAACATTGCCAAGAAACTTGGAGATTCCATCGATGCGGTGACATTGAATAATGTCGGCGTGTTGAGAGCTCGATTGGTAACGAGTACAACCACCGAAGGCGACAAGAAAGATAAAAACAACAAAGAAATAATGGCGAACAAAAACGTTAGCAAGAAAGATACCGACGCGAAGAACAAAGAGGAATCGTTGCACTCTTTGGAACAATCCCTTGATATTCTCTATCAAGAAGCCGCCCCGAACGTTGCTTCGAAACTACAAAAAGGCGACAAGGTAGCGATCGATTTGGCGAAGAAACTTCCGACACCGGCACGAGCGGTGGCGTTCAACTTGGCCAAAGCCGAAGAGATTTTCGGCGAAGAGAAGAAATCTTCGAGTTTGTTCGAAACGTTGAACAAGTCCAATCCGAACGATATCGACGTCGCGTTACGGAAAGCAGTCGAGTTGTGCGAACGATTCGGCGATTACGAAGGCGCTTTGACGAAAATCACAGAAGCGTTGAAACGAAACCCGGGCAACGCGGACGCAGTCGCTACCAGCGGTTGGGTTTTAATGAAACAACGTAGATGGAAAGAAGCCGAACAGCAATTCGAGGAACTGAGAGAGTTACCAAGTGATCTCGCCGAGGAAGAGAAATTTCATCTTCGCAACGCAGCAACACGCGGAGACGAGGCGAGTAAAAAAGACGACGACAAAACGTTAAAGCTCGACGAGTACGCGTTAGTTTCCGCTGGTAATGCCGCGTATTACTCGGCGTTAAAAGAAGGTTTACACAAACGATCCGATCCCAAAATACGCCAACGAGAAGAAGACCATTACAAACGTGCCGAATCGTTGTACAAGAAAGCGCTGGTGAAAGAACCAACCAACGCATTCGCGGCAAACGGTTTAGCCATTCTGCTCGCCGAGCGCGGTCGCATGGACGATGCCAAGGCGATTTTCACGTTGGTGCAAGAATCCTTGGAGATTGAGAACGCGGGTATTACTGGTACGTCTGCCTCTGTCGTCACCAAAATTCTCTCTGAACTCCAAGCGGACGTCCTCGTCAACCTCGGTCACATCGCGTTAGCCAAAGCGCAATATGCCGCCGCGCTTAAATTCTACGACCGCGCGCAGCAAGAATTCTACCTCGGCACGTCGCACGAAATCATGCTCTTCCAAGCCCGAGCGCATTACGAGAACCAAAACTTGATTCAAGCAAAAAAGACCTTACAGGAAGCGTTACACATCGCCCCAATGAACCACCGCATTCGATTTAACTTGGCCTACGTCGTCCAAGAACTCGCTCAGAGGTCGTTGAACGATACGTTGAAATCGGCCTCTTCAGAAGGTCGCGTCGCACGCGTCGAAAAGGCCTTGGAGAACATTCAAGTCGCGCTACACATGTTTACGCAACTGAAAGCGCTAGGAAACCAACCAAAATTCGGTTTCGATACGAAACGAACCACCGTGCACGTAAACTTTTGCAAGCAAGCGTTAGAAAAATCCAAGCCACATTTGGATAAGGCGCACGAGGAGGAGGAGAAATTAATGAAATCAAAGAGAGCGCAAATGGAAGCAAGAAAAGCGTTGGAGGAAGGACGAGCGAAAGAGAAAGCGGCGAAGGCTTTGGAGGAAGAGCAAAAGAAGCGAGAATTGGAAGCGATTGCCGCAGAAAGCGAGAGAAGGTTCAAGGAGACCCGAATGCGTTGGGAAGCGAGAGCGCAAGCAAAGAGAGGTGGGAAGGATTACAACCCGGAAGATGGCGACGATGGGGAGGATGGCGGCGAAGGAGTCGGTGGCGAAGAAGTTCCTAAGAAGAAGAAGAAGAAGAAGAAGAAGAAGAGCAAACCGGCAGCGAAGAAGAGAGAAAAGAAACCAAAAAAGCCAACAACGAGTGGTTCTTCATCCTCGTCATCGAGTAGCTCAAGCTTGGATTCAGATTCGAGCACTTCCTCGGATTCTGACGACGACATCAATACCAAAACTACCAACGCCCAAGAGCCGCAAACAGAGGAAGAGAAGGCCAAGATGAAGGAAAACGCGAAAGCCGCCTTAGCCGCCGCCGGGTTGTTCGATTCAGACGACGACGACGACGACGACGACAACGATGATAAGAAAGAAGAAAACGATGCGCCTGGCGCGGCGTTTTTAGCCGCCGCGAACAAACGCAAAGAACAGGAGAAGAACGAAGAAGACAAAGGAGAAAAAAACGCAGAAGAGGAAGAACCAACGAAAAAGCGTCGCGTGATGATTGACGACTCGGACGACGACGAATAAAACAAAAAATATTAGCAATTTCAAACCTACACGTATTTTTAGCGACCTGCATTTATAGCTACCTACATGCCTACCTGTCTCTATCTATCTATTTTATCTCTGTGATAACATTTGCACCCTTCTGCACATTAAACCGCCGGTGTCGTCGCCATCTCGCCATCTTCTAAAAACATTTCAAAATAAGCGCTCAACAAAACGCTTGCGGAACTCGCCCAAAAGCACACCGCGAACCCGGTTTTCACGTCGTCCCCTCCAAACGCCGTGTATATCGCTCCAGATAATATCGTTCCAAATAATCGTCCAAATGCGTTGGCCATGTAGTAATACCCGACTGACATGGACAATTTATTCCCTTCGGCGTATTTCACGACCAGGTATGAGTGAATGGCGCTGTTTACCGCGAACAGAAACGCAAATAACGCGATGCCAAGAACGACTAAAACAATCTGAACGTTTTCGTAGTTTTCACTGCTATTAGTATCAAACACATCTGTAGAGATGCACGCGCCTAAAAACAATGGCCCCAAAACCAACAAAATGTTCCACAGCACCGCGACGCGTTTGTTCGGCGGCGACTGCTTCAACGGTTTCAACACCATCTGCGGCGTCCACGATTGCAGCTGTCCATATACGATGATGTACCCTGCTAACATAGCCCCAACAGCACTCCTAGGCCATCCTACTCCGCCAACTGAATCTCTCAAGTAGTACGGTAACGGAATCTCAAACCATAAATCTCTCGACCCGAACAAAAACACTCTCGACAAGGACAAATACTTCGTATTTCGATTTTGAGTCAACGCTTTCTTTAGAGTCACATTTTCCTTACCAACTCGCCCTAAATCTTTCCGTAAACCAAAGAATCCGAATGGAAAAGCAATTGCAATTAATGCAATCATAACAATCAAACTCGTTTCGTAACTTATTGTCAACAACCACGCGCCTAGAAAATAACCAACGCCTTTGAACGAGTTTTTCAATCCGGTTAAACCGCTCACGAGTACAAACAATCGATTTTGCTTCTCATCCGGAGTGACTAGTTTCGTGACCGTTTTACCACCCAACTTTGTTAAATCCTTCGCGATTCCGCACAGCGCTTGCGCAGCTGTCACGTACACCATCGCTTTCGTCTTTGACCATTCATCCGTCCACGCGAAGAGCATGCCCAAACCACCAATTTGGAGCGCCAAACCAATCAATAATGTCATTCGAATACCCCATCTGGCGCCCATAATCCCAGCTATTAAATTCGTCAGCACGCCCATTAATTCGTACAACGAGAACACGATTGCAAGTTCCATCGCCGTGAACGATTTACTGTACGCGTGGAGCACCACGACCATGCGCACGGCACCGTCCGTGATGGTGAACAGAATGTAGGAGATGGAAATGATGGCGAACGGGAAGAGCGCGTGCGAGGTGAGTTTTTTCGATGACGATGGCGTCGGGGTTTGCGCGCCGTCCGACGTCGTCGTCATTTGCGCCTCCTCGTCGTCGTCCTTTCTCAAAGCGCTCGAGTCATCGTCGGCGGGTGTGCCCATTTCTTTCCGCGTCAATTGGAATATTCTTTTCACATCATTATCCAATTGCCTTCACTCTTAAAAGCGCTTTTTCACCGAGAAACGATGACCACCATTCAATCGGACGCGAAAAACGACGACTCCAAACGAGAGCGGCCGAGACGGTCGCTGCGTCGAGTGCAAGACGTGGACCTTCGAAACAAAATCGTTCTCGTGCGCGTCGATCACAACGCGGTGAAAGATGCGCAGATTTCGGACGCGTTTCGAATCGAAAGTTCCATTCCAACGTTATATTCCATCGTCGAAAGAGGCGGACGGCCGATCGTGATGACGCACGTCAATCGACCGCGAGACAAGAAAACGAAGACCATCGCGGTGGACGAAAAAGATGGGACTCGAGCCATCGCGAAATACTTGACGAAGAAACTTGGCGTCGTGTTTGCCAATCCAAAAGTAGATTCTTCTTTGTCAACCACCAAAGGCAACGAACGCGAAAACGAAGCGGACGCCGCCGCCGACGACGATGACGGCGGGATCGAGATGTCGCAAATTTTCAAAGATGGCACGATGCAAACGATGATTAAGGATTTAAAAGAAAGAAGAATTGGTGGCATCTACTTGCCAAACATGAGATGGTTTAGCGGAGAAGAAAGAGGTACGGAAGAGATTGGGATTCGACTGGCGCGAGAGTTGGCGAGTATTGCGGACGTGTTTGTGAACGACGCGTTCGGGTCGTGGCAGCCGCATGTCAGCACGTTTGACGTGGCGAAATTGTTGCCAAGTTACGCAGGATTGTTAATGCAAAGAGAGTTAGACGCGATGACGCGAGTTTTAGAACCGAAACGTCCGTTTGTGGCTGTCGTGGCCGGATCAAAAGTAAACACGAAGATTGGAACGCTGGTTAACGTGGCAAAAAAGTGCGACACATTGATTTTAGGTGGGATGATTTATAACGCATACTTGTCGGCAAAGTATGAGGTGAAGATTAAGGGCGTAGATAAAGAGGACATGGAGTTAGCGAGGAAGTATTTAGTGGATGCGAAAGAGGTGCAAGAGAAACTTCTAGAGTTGCCGACGTTGGTGGAATCTAAAGAGGCGGACAGATGCGGGTGCGTGCCGGTTAATGGGAGATGCACGACCATGCCGAGGGAGTACGACAATATTCGATTGGTTCATGTGAAAGATATGAAATGTGGAGGTGAGTACGGGTTCATAAACGACGTCGCTTCGGTTTCATACTCGAACGAGAAGATTGTCGAAGCGATGAGGACGGCGAAGACGATTTTAGTCAACGCGGTCATGGGATACACCTCGAAAGGCTTTCATGAAGGCACTATTGGTTTGGACGGGTTAATCCACAACAGCATGAACAGTTCGTTGCCAGCAGACGTCTTCTTTGGTGGCGGTGATACTCTGAAAGAATTCAAATCCTTATCGCCGGGAAGTTATCTCAACGCTCTCGAAAATCCTCAAACGTATCTCTTCACTGGAGGCGGAACGGTGTTGAAAGTTATCGAGGAAGGTGAGATTGGAAAGTTGGACATTGTCCGCGTCTTGACCGAAGAAGAAGAGGGAGAAGACGAAGGGGGCGAACAGGATGGTCGAAATGGAAAGGAAAACGCGATTGATAAAGTTAGCGCGAGCGTCACGAAAATGCATACCCCGGAGTGTAATGAGCGCGCGAACTGCGACTGCTCCGATTTAAACGACACCTATCCGAAACAGCGCGTGTAATAACATCAGATTACTTTATACACACACACATCCGCGCGCCGTTATATTTTTTGCGTGCGTTTTCGCCTCGAAATGCTTCACATTTCTTCCTTCAAAAACGAGAAAAATTAAATGATTTTGACTGAGGATGAAGACGGGGAGGAGGATACCGACGACGATCGTCTCGAACGTGAGTTTTCCACCACGTCTTCTTCGTCTCTCCCCGTCGTATCTTCTCGTCCGGAAGAGGACCCGGACGATCCAGAGCTCTACGAAATCGAGGGCTATCCAGTCGATCGAGAACCGACGTCGTTAGATTTCGCGGAAAAATTACTCCTCATCGGTCGTTACGAAAAGAGCGGCGCGATGGCACACAGGATCTACACGGCGCATCAAAAAGGCGAATACAAATCAGCGTTTCCCGAACGAGAGCACGGACGAGACGTAAAACTCGTCTCCATGGCAGTCTGGATGCAAGCGAAGTTTAAAACGACGGGTTTGAAGACGATCGAAGAGGACGTGAGGATGCTGTGCGAGGATGGATGTTTGGTGTCGAAACAACACAGCTGTGGTGAGAGGCGCTTTGACGGCGATAAGAAGGAGGAAAACAAACGCGCCGCGGCGTACGATGAAGTCGGCATCGAATTTAACGACAAGAACGAACGAGTGGTTTTGGCCAACTGTCCACGAATAGTGCGTTTACTTTGGGCAAAATTAAAATGGGAAGAAGATCCGGATATGCCTTCCAATTTGACGTTGGCGGAGCAAAGCGAACGGAGAAGGAAGGAGTACCTCGACGTCGGCGATTCGAAGACGAGGAGGAGAAAGAGGAGAGAGGAGCAAGTGAGAGAGGTGGAGAGGGTTTTGTTGAAGTACGTTTTGAGTTACGACGAAGAAGGGAGGAAGGTTGAATTCGACGAGGAAGAAGAGGAGGAAGAAGAGGAAGGGGAAGTCGAAATCTATGGCGGCGAAAGAGAGGGGAGGAAAACGCCCGTCACGGATCAAGCGTCGTGGTTGTACGCGGTGGAAATTCTCGCGCGAGAGAGAAATCTGCCTAAATGCGCTCAAGAGTGGGTAAATAAGCGGTACAATCGTGGTGGTTGCAGCCAAGAGGCGTACGAGTGTATATCGAGGGACATCGGAGACGTGATCGAGCCAAAGATTGTCCATGTGCGGGTGTCTTATAACGGAGGGAATGTAAAGACGGAGCAGATTGTGACCAGGAAAAGCGACGGAAAGAAGATAATGCGACGAGTGCAGACAGATAAGAAGCCGGAGCCGAGGGACGTGTACTATCTCGACGAGAATGACGAAGAGAAAAAGGAGAAGATAGAGATGGAGATGGACAGAAAGACGGCAGGAATCAAAGACATAGCAGAATATGAACCACACGCACAAACAGCCTCGAAACCTTCACAAAAAGACGCATCGTCGTACTCGTTTTATGAAATGATGAAAGCAGGAGCGAAAAGCAGTTCAGCGGGATTCCCGATCAAAATAGCCTCTGGCGTAGTTCTTCTTGGGTTGGGATATTCGATTCTTACCGAAACATATCGCCTTTTTAGAAGAGTTGGTGTAAAGAGGTAAAGCGCGATCGCACATAGCACATACTTTAGTTTTAGATAGCATTTATTTCTGATAGAGCGTAATTGAAAACACAATTGAATTAATTGAAATCGCAATAATTGAAAACGTGTATAAATTGCAGAGACTCGTAATACAGTAGATTCAACGATCTCGCGTAACACTAAAACATAGAATCGTGCGGTCCGTTTTAGTTAAAGTTAGCCCAGGCCGGGTACTTGGTCATCGGCGCAGCCGCACCTTGCGCGACAAACGCCGAGGCGGTGAAACCAACAATAATCAAAGTCAAAACCCAACCGGCGACAGTCTTCATCAAGATGAACCAGTTGATACCGCCAACACCTTCCAAACACGCAACGCCAACAGTGGCACCAACTTGGCAGTGAGTCGTGGACAACGGCCAGCCGAGGCGAGAACCCATGATAATAACCATGGCGGCGCCGAGTTCGATGCAAATACCTCTAGACGGGGTCATTTTGCAAATCTTACCACCCAAGGCGTGCAAGATCTTGTAACCGTACAACGCCAAACCAATCACGATACCGAACGCTCCCAAGGACAAGATCCAGTAGGAATCGTCGCCCATTGGCATCTTCTTCTTCACGGCACCAGCTTTGTAAATGGTAACGATAGCGGCGAACGGACCGACAGAGTTTGCAACGTCATTCGCTCCGTGGGAGAAGGAATCTAAGCAAGCAGTCAAAACTTGCAAAGGTCTCAAGGCCAATTCAGTCTTTTCGTCGAATACTTCTGCGTTTTCGTGGATCGCGGCGACGATTTCATCCTCAGCCGCCAATTGCTCGTTGTCGTGGTTCAAAGAAACAGTCAAGTGGTCCGCGACAGCGTAGTAAATCCTTGCCGGAATACCGAAGAGACCCTTTTTGATGACTCTCGGTTGTTTTTCCGGGAAGTCGGACGGTTTCTTGAACATGCCCGCATCACCGCCACCTTCCGCTCTTTCAAGCTGAATGCGCTCCCAATCGGCTTCAATCTTTCTAAACAAGATCGGGTTGATGACGAAGAAGCAGATGAGGCCGACGCCGCCACCCAAACCAAACGCCCAAGCCATGCAATCTTCAATAGACATAACATCCAACTCCAAGAACTTCGCGCCCTTGTAGACAATAAAGAAAGTATTGATAACGACGGTGGTCAACGCCATGACCGGGAACAAATATCTTGCGAGATTGTAGGAGTTTGATTGTCTCATGACGAGCGTTCTTATAGCAAAGAACAAGGCAAACGCGAAGACGCCGGAAACAATCGGAGAAAGCAACCATGAAACGACAATCGCAGAAACACCTTTGACGTACGGGAACTCATCCACTTTCTTCGACCAAATGACACATTTTTGACCTCTGGTAGCCAAGGTCATACCAATCATCCCGCCGACGCACGAGTGCGTGGTCGAAACCGGCATCTCCAAGTAAGACGCCAACATCAACCAAATACTCGTCGCAGCCAAGACGCACAAGCAACCGTACATCATCAACGCCGGATCGTTCGTGAAGCACTTGTAATCCGCGATACCCTTACGGATAGCCTCGGTCACGTGAGATCCCATAAACAACGCACCGGTGAACTCGCACACCGCCGCGAGCAAGATCGCCAGCTTGATCGACACCGCGCCGGAGCCGACGGAGGTCGCAAACGCGTTCGCGACATCGTTCGCGCCGATGCCAAACGCGGTGCAAAAGCAGAGCAAGGCGCCGAGGACGATAACTGTTGTTGACGGTGGTACGTCGTAACAATACGGATAATGAAATTTGAAAAGGAGTAAAGGTGATGGTGAGTGAACAACAACGTTTTCTTTTCTTTCAAGTTTTTTTTTCTTTGAAAGTCGTTTCAAAAATCTGACCGCCCGTTGTTTAGGGTGTAAAAAGGGGGAAAATGCCTTTTGGAAAAAATATTCCTTTTTTGGTGTCGGTTCAAAACACCTCAACAGAGAAGGAATATTCTTCGCGCCACGGCTTTCGAATGGATGGATGGATCCAGTAATGCGGAGAAAAAAGGCGCGATCGAAGAAAGGACGACGACGATTCGACGTCTTTCTTTAGTCCGCTTCTTGTTTTCGAGGCATCGCGGTGGCAGAAGCGAGCGCGAGCGCGCTTTTGGCGCGAATGGAATGCGCATTATCCTTTCTCGGGAAAAATGGCGGGGGGCCTCGGCGGCCGGACGCCTTGTGGTAAAAGACGCGAAAGAAAAACGAGAACGCACTCCATTCGAAATCTTTGATGTGGTCGGTGTTCGCCTCGAAGTCGAAGGACAACAAGTGACGACCAGCCGTGGTTAACGCGTCGGAGGACATTTTTAGTGTATAGAGTATACTGCGTTCCGTGCACGCGTGGAAAAGTGGCGAAGGAAAAAGAAACACCCCATTTTTTTCAAATCCTTTTGTTTAGGGTGTTCAGAAAAAAAAAGAAAAAAGTACTTGATAGGAGTGCGAGGAGCATAAAGAGTGCGTCGAACGTAGCAGTATTAGGAGTACTGTACCATGGTACCATGGTACCATGGTCAGTGGTAGTAAAATTATAACAAATACATAAAGTTCTACAAGCGACGCAGAAGCGATCGAGTAAGAGGAGGAGGAGGAGGAG